>ENA-OPBL01000249-OPBL01000249.1-human-gut-metagenome-genome-assembly--contig:-NODE-249-length-58405-cov-6.124370_pt1 | contig 58405 bp, 65 predicted proteins | sample MGYA00241073_ERZ501461 | MGnify/ENA primary metagenome ERZ501461 (study PRJEB25962, sample SAMEA2042630) | human gut metagenome | biome: human gut; feature: human-associated habitat; material: faeces... | reverse complement strand
GTATTCCTGGATACAAACATTAAAGGTACTGCAGTTCTGATGGATGCCTGCAGAAAATATGGTATCAAACGTTACCATCAGGTATCTACAGATGAAGTATACGGCGATCTGCCGCTTGACAGACCAGACCTGTTCTTCACAGAGGAGACACCAATCCACACAAGCAGCCCATACAGCTCATCAAAAGCTGGCGCAGACCTTCTTGTTCTTGCATACCACAGAACATATGGATTGCCTGTAACAATCAGCAGATGCTCTAATAACTACGGACCATATCACTTCCCGGAGAAGCTGATTCCGCTTATGATTGCAAATGCGCTGAATGATAAGCCGCTTCCTGTATACGGAAAAGGTGAAAATGTGCGTGACTGGTTATATGTAGAGGATCACTGCAGAGCCATAGACCTGATCATCCATAACGGACGTGTGGGAGAAGTTTACAATGTTGGCGGACACAACGAGATGAAGAACATTGACATCGTTAAGATGATTTGTAAGGAGCTTGGAAAACCGGAAAGCCTGATCACATATGTGGCAGACCGTAAAGGACACGATATGCGTTATGCAATCGACCCGACAAAGATCCACAATGAGCTTGGATGGCTGCCGGAGACAAAATTTGCAGATGGCATCAAAAAGACAATCCAATGGTATCTGGATAACAAGGAGTGGTGGGAGACGATTATTTCCGGCGAGTATCAGAATTATTATGAGAAAATGTATGGAAATCGCTAGAATAAAAAAGTATGAAGAATTGGGTACGCTTATATAGCGTACCTAAATATATATAAGGAGATGTGGAAAATGGGACAGATTAAAGTAGAAAAAAATGCAGGTGGAATAAAGGGACTTTGTGTCATTGAGCCAACGGTTCATGGTGATGCAAGAGGATACTTTATGGAAACATACAATCAGAAGGATATGGAAGAGGCAGGACTTACGATGCAGTTCGTACAGGATAATCAGTCTTGTTCTACAAAAGGTGTTCTTCGCGGATTACATTTTCAGAAAGAGTTCCCACAGGGAAAACTTGTACGCGTTGTAAAAGGTTCAGTATTTGATGTAGCTGTTGATCTTAGAAGCGACAGTGAAACATACGGAAAATGGTTCGGTGTAGAGCTGACAGAAGAGAACAAGAAACAGTTCTATATTCCGGAAGGATTTGCCCATGGATTCCTTGTTTTAAGTGAGATTGCAGAGTTCTGCTACAAGTGTACAGACTTCTATCATCCGGGAGATGAAGGTGGTCTTGCATGGAACGACCCTGAGATTGGTGTAGAATGGCCACAGCTTGTAGGGGAGTATAAGGGCAATGCTTCCGCAGAAGGATATCATCTGGAAGATGGAACAGCACTGAACTTAAGTGACAAAGATCAGCTTTGGGTAGGACTGAAAGACACATTTCGCTTTTAAATTAAAAACTGGTATAAAATTATGAAAAAATTTTTCAGAGATATAATTGCTTATTATAAAAGGTTTGGACTCCGAGCGGTAATATTTCGAATTGTTGATAAATTGACTGGAAATACACATATTACCTATTCTAAGTGGTATCAGAAAGTTAAGCCGACAAGGAAAGACTTAGAAAAGCAACGCAATTATACATTTGAATATAACCCAGACATTTTGGTATTGAAAAAAAAGACTGATTCGAAATCTAAAGATAAATTTATAAAATCTCTGGATATGCAGACATATACGAAATGGAAGTTTGAGTATTGTGAAGAAGATGAAGAAATCCTGCAGAAAGTTAAAAACTCCGATTGTGAATATGTGATGTTGGCAAATCCAGAGATTATATTGAGGAAAGATATGCTTTTTGAGTGTGTCAAAGTGTTAAATGAATTTCCTGAAACAGATGCTATCTATTCAGATGAAGATTATGTTGATTTTAGCAGACAAGAGTATTTAAATGGACGATTAAAGCCAAATTTGAATTTGGATTTGTTAAGAAGCATGAATTATATTTATCAGATGTTGCTGGTGAAAAGAGGGCTATTCTTACAAGCTTATAATTTTTATGATGCATCGACGGAAGAAAAAAGCGATAGTAATTATGATTATATTTTCAAATGTGTAGAAAACAGCCAGAATATTTATCATATACCAAAAGTATTATATCACAGAAATGTAAATGAAAGTCAGAATGTGGAAAATGAAGAATGCCAATCCATTTTAAACCATTATATGAGAACTGGAATTCATGCTACAGTAGAAAAAACAGAGTATTCGGGAATATATAGAAGCCGCTATATTTTAAAAGAGTCACCGCTTGTTTCAATTGTTATTCCGAATAAAGATCATGTAGATGATTTGAAAAAGTGCATCAATTCATTAGAAGAAAAATGTAACTATGAAAATAAAGAATATATCATTGTTGAAAATAATAGTACAGAGAATAAAACTTTTGAGTATTACGATGAATTGATAAAAAAATGTTCTTGTGCCAGTGTTATATATTGGAAAGAAAAAGGATTTAATTACTCGAAAATCAATAATTATGGGGCAAGATTTGCAAAAGGAGAATACATTCTGTTTTTGAATAATGATACAGAAATACAGAATTCAGATTTTCTTCAGGAAATGCTGGGTTATTGCATGCGGAAAGATGTTGGCGCGGTTGGTGCGCGGATGTTTTATGAGGATGGAACAATTCAGCATGCAGGAGTTATTGTGGGACTTGGTGGACTGGCCAGTCATCCTTACGCTGGTGCTCCAAAAGAGACATATGGGCACATGGGAAGGATTCATGCGGTACAGGAGTTGAGCGCGGTAACAGCAGCATGTGTGTTAGTAAAAAAAGAGGTGTTTGAAAAGGTAAAAGGTTTTGAGTCTCAATATGCAGTTGCCTTCAATGACATTGATTTGTGTATGAAAATTCGTAAAGCTGGATATCGCATTATCTATACACCGTATGCAAATTTGACGCACTATGAGTCGAAAAGTAGAGGAACAGAAGATTCGAGAGAAAAAAGAAAGCGATTTGAATCAGAAATCAAGCTGTTTGAAAAACGATGGGAAAAAATATTGAAAAATGGAGATCCATATTACAATCGTAATTTTCGACTGGATGAAAGCGATTTTCAATTCGATATACATGTAAAAAAACGATGGAAGTTATAAAAAAATCCGCTATACACCTATAAATGTGTAGCGGATTTTTTGATTATTTTTTTAGAAGCTTTCTTGTGAACCAATCTTTGATATAAGCAAAAGTATAACGGATAAGGTCGATTTCAATTGTGAAATAATTTCCGAGATGTAAAAAGTTGAATTTAACTTTCTTTTGTTCTTTCATATTATGAAAACCTTCGAGAAGTCCTTCTTTGTATTCTTTACCCCAACCAATTTTAATAAAGAATAGGTATTTGACGAAAAAACCAATTGCCAAAGGAAGAAAATTAAATGCTAACTGTATATAAGGCATGTTTTTGTATACAAGATAAATATTGTTGCGAGCTGAAAGTTTTACTTTAAAAGCATTGTATTTAGATCCGCTTGTACCACTGCCAACATGATATACAAGAGCATGAGGACAATAAGTATTATAATATCCGTATATTCGGGCACGATATCCGATATCAATGTCCTCTAAATAGGCGAAGTGATTTTCGTCGAAATAACCAATTTTTTCAAAAATACAGCGGCGATATATAGCGGCACCGGCACATGCTGTGAAAATTTCATCAGATTTTGTGTAATTGTTGATAGGACGACCTGAACCACGGCATACACCCCAACCCAACAAAGTATATAAATCACCGGCACTGTCGATTAAATCAGGATGATACATCTGGATCATTTTGCTACTGACAGAAAAAATCTTTGGAGATTTTTCAATGGCTTTTACCATTGCTTCAATATAATGACTATCAACAGTTGTATCATTGTTTAAAAGGATAACATATGGAGTGTCAGAGTGTTTGATTCCAACATTTACAGCTTTACTGAATCCATAATTTTCAGAAAGGCTGATTAATTCGATTTCAGGGTAATTGTTCTGCATGTATTCAACACTTCCATCAGAAGATGCATTGTCAACTACTAGAATTTTGAAATCTTTATAAGTTTGCTCGGCAAGAGACTTGAGGCATGGTTCCATGAAATGTTTCCCGTTATAGTTAGGAATAATAATTGTAACTTTCATTAATGATCCTCGATTCAAAATTTATTTTGCTTTATTATAACAAAAAACGGAAGAGTATGCTATACGAAAATATATGTGATTTAAAACTAAATAATAAAGCAGAATGAATCATAATTAATAAATGTTGCGAAAGTATTAATAAAATGTTAAGAAAATGAGAGGGGTGAATACTTGTCGATTACAATGAGATATAGTATAATTTGTAAGATAATAAAGCTAAATTAAAGAAAAATGGGTGAAGAACTGTGATAAAAGATAATCAGAAATTGTTAAATAGATTACATGTGGTATTGGATGCATTGCTCATAATCTTTTCGTATGGAGCATCATGGATTATTCGATTTAAGAGTGGATTTTTTGAATTATCCTCATGGTATTTGTCTTTAGGACAATATATGAAATTACTGATATATATTGTTCCATTATATTTGATATTATACTATATGTTTCAACTCTATACCTCCAAGCGAGTACAAGGACGTCGATTGGAAGCGTGGCATATAATACAGGCTAATACAGTAGGGCTGATGATTGTAATTTTATTCCTGTATTTGGCGAAGATGATGGACTATTCCAGAAAAATGTTTTTTGTATTTTATTGTATGAACATTTTGATGGAAATATTTTTAAGGAACTTTATTCGTGCAATTTTAAAAAAATACAGAAAGCAAGGATATAACCAGAAACATATATTGCTTGTGGGGTATAGTCAGGCAGCAGAAGGATATCTTGACAGAGTGATTACGCATCCAGAATGGGGTTATATTGTGAATGGAATTCTTGCAGATAATGTACCGGATGAAACAGAGTATCGTGGTATAAAAGTTTTAGGTGGAACAGAAGCATTGGCGCAGATTTTACCTGAAAATAAAATGGATGAGATTGTCATTACACTTGGATTATCTGAGTATCATAAACTTGCACATATAGTGAATATGTGTGAAAAATCTGGTGTACACACAAAGTTTGTGCCAGATTATAATAATGTAATACCGACGAAGCCGTATACAGAAGATATCCTTGGTATGCCTGTAATTAATATTAGACATGTTCCGCTTAATAGTAATATGTTAAATGCATTTGTGAAACGGTCAGTTGATATTTTTGGCGCTGTAGTGGCAATTATTTTATTTTCACCAGTTATGTTAGTGACTTCGTTTATTATAAAGACAACATCACCAGGACCATTGATTTTTAAGCAGGAAAGGATAGGAAGGCATAATAGACCATTCTATATGTACAAATTCCGTTCTATGGTGGTACAGGAGGAAAAGGAAGAGAAAAAAGGCTGGACGACCAAGAATGATCCGCGTGTAACTCCAATCGGAAAGTTTATACGTAAGACAAGTATTGATGAGCTGCCACAGCTATTTAATATTTTAAAAGGGGATATGTCTCTTGTGGGACCAAGACCGGAACGACCACAGTTTGTAGAAAAATTCAAAGAAGAGATACCAAGATATATGATTAAGCATCAGGTGCGACCAGGACTTACTGGTTGGGCGCAAGTGAATGGATATAGGGGAGATACGTCTATTCGCAAGAGAATTGAATACGATCTTTATTATATTGAGAACTGGACATTAGGGTTTGACTTTAAAATCATTTTCCTGACATTTTTTAAAGGTTTTATCAACAAGAACGCATATTAGAAAAGAGGAGTGTAAGATGGCACAGAAACGGCTGAATAAACGACAGCAGAGGCTGGAACGGCAACGTAGAATAAAGAAAAAACGGCGCAAGAGATTGGCTATTATATTGATTGAAATTATAATACTTACAGGGCTTGGAGTTGTGGCGTATGGAATGTTCGTAATGGACAAAATGGACACTACAATATTAAATAAAGATAAATTGGAAGTGTATAAGGATACTGGAGATTATACGAATATAGCATTGTTTGGTTTGGATTCCAGAGATGGGAAACTGGACGGAGGCGTTCAAAGTGACTGTATTATGATTTGTAGCATTGATAATAAGACAAATGAAATAAAGTTAGTATCTGTGTATCGTGATACCTTATTGAAAGTGACACAAGAAAAGTATGGGAAAGCCAATTCTGCTTATAATATTGGCGGTCCTACTGAAGCAATCGCACTTTTGAATCGAAATCTTGATATGGATATTGAAAAATATATCAGTGTTAATTTTAATGCTCTTGCAGATGTAGTAGATGCGTTGGGCGGTATTGATATAGATATGACAGAGGAAGAAGTGTATTGGACGAATGGATACAGTGTTGAAACATCAGAGGTTGTTGGAAGAGAAACCAAAGATTTGAGTGGAGCAGGGGTTCATACATTAGATGGAGGTCAGGCGGTTTCTTATGCTAGAATCCGATATACAGAAGGTATGGATTTTAAAAGGGCTCAGAGACAAAGAATTGTATTAGAAAAGATTGCTGAAAAAGCGCAGAAAGCAAATGTAGTTACGCTGAATAACATTGTAAATAAAGTGATGCCACAAATCTCTACAAATCTTACAACTGCAAATATGCTTGGATTAGCAGCACATGCTACAGATTATAAATTAGGTGAAATGTCGGGATTTCCTTTTGAAGTAACTACATGTGAAAAAGTTAAAAATCATAAAGGGTCTTATGTGACTGCCGTTGGACTTAGCCAAAATGTACGCGAACTACATGAATTCCTATTTAACGAAAAAGATTATCAACCATCTGATACGGTAAAACAAATTAGCGAGGATGTAATTTATATGACAGGGGTTGATCCAGATACTTATAAGTTAACAACAGATTATAGTTATAAAAGCGGTGGTGAAGATTCAGAAGATGGAAATTAAATAAAAGGAGTTTGGATAAATTGAAAGTAGATGTGATTATTCCGACATATAAACCGGAAAAAGAATTTGCAGAGTTGATACACAGACTTCAACAACAAACATATGCTATTCGTAAAATTATAATTATTAACACAGAGACGGGAATTTTCCCGGAAAAGTTAGAAACTGAGCCATATCCAATAGAGGTTATCCATATTAAACCAAAAGATTTTGACCATGGTGGGACAAGAAATATGGGGGCAAGTATTTCAAAGGCAGATATTGTTCTTTATATAACACAGGATGCTATGCCGGCAGATGAGCACTTGATTGAAGAGTTCATAAAAGTATTTGAAGCGCATTCTGATATTGGAGTTGCATATGGAAGACAATTGCCAAAGAACGACTGTAATATTATTGAAAGATTTACAAGGAGATTTAACTATCCAGAAAAAAGCAGGATAAAATCTAAATCTGATTTGAATGAGCTTGGAATAAAAACCTTTTTTTGTTCGGATGTTTGTGCTGCTTATCGAAGAAATTACCTGTTAGGAGCAGGGGGATTTGAAGATCCGACTATATTCAATGAAGATATGATTTTTGCCGGAAAACGTATTCTCGCAGGAGACAAAGTGGCATATGTAGCAGAGGCAAAAGTATTACATTCACATAATTATACCGGTAGGCAACAATTTCATAGGAATTTTGATCTCGCAGTATCGCAAGCGCAATATCCAGAAGTGTTTGAAGGAGTTCCGTCAGAAGGAGAAGGAATTCGTATGGTTAAAGCTACGGCACGGTATCTGATTCGAAATGAACAGCCATTGAAGGTAATAATATTGATGTATCAATCTGGATGTAAGTATATAGGATATTTCTTGGGAAAAAGGTATAAAAAATTGCCAATGCGGATAGTTATGAAATGTACATCAAATCCTAATTATTGGAAAAAATCATAAGAAACACGATTTTTTGTTGAATTTTGTAAAAAAATAGGATATTATTAAACTGTTTTATTATGTTCAAAGAAAGGATGTTTCGATGGCTACAAAGAGAAGAAGTAATCGTAAAGTACATAGAGGAAGAAGAAAAAAGAAAGGTTTTTCTTCTTGGTCTCTGGGAAAGAAGATAGGAGTAATCACGATTAGCATTTTACTGGTGCTTGTTATAGGAGGAGGCGCGGCAGCAGCAGCTTATGTAACTAGCAAGGTTGATCGAATGGAAGTAAAGCAGTTAGATGCTCAAAAATTAGAAATTAATCAAGAAGTAGAGCATAAGACGGGTTATTTGAATGTTGCTTTATTTGGAGTAGATTCCAGAGAGGCTTCTCTTGGAAAAGGAACACGTAGTGATACTATTATGATTGCGAGTTTGAATCAGGAGACAGGAGAAGTGAAAATTAGCTCAGTATATCGAGATACCTTATTGCAACAGTCAGACGGCAGTTATAATAAAGCTAATGCGGCATATTCTTTTGGAGGAGTTGAAGGAGCAGTTGCTTTATTAAATAAGAATTTAGATATGAATATTGAACATTATGTTACAGTCAATTTTAATGCGCTCATAGATGCAATAGATGCACTTGGTGGAATTGAATTGGAGTTAACAGAAGAAGAAGTCTTTTGGACAAATGGATATTGTGAAGAAACGTCTCGTGTAAGTGGTCATACTTATACAGATTTAGCTGGTTCAGGACTTATGACTTTAGACGGAGTACAGGCCACATCTTTTTGTCGTATTCGATATACAAAGGGTGACGATTTTAAAAGAACAGAGCGACAAAGAATGGTCATACAAAAAGTCGTAGAAAAATTGCAGACTGCTAATTTGGCAACAATTAATAAAATAATCGATGAAGTATTTGATGAAGTTGGAACGAACTTTACTTTGCCAGAAATATTATCTTATGCAATAGATTTTAAAAAGTATAAATTGGGAGAAACGGTTGGTTTCCCATATAATGTATCTACTGGAACATTAAGTGGTATCGGAAGTACTGTTATTCCAACAAGTTTTACAAGCGATGTACAGCAGCTTCATCAGTTCTTCTTTGGAGACGATGGATATACACCGTCAGAGACAGTACAGAATATAGCAGCAGGAATTCAAAAGAAATCTACAGATATCGGAAAAGGCACCACAAAGGACGAGGACAGCTATTATGATGACGATTCCAGTGGCAGTTCTTCCAAAAACTCTAAAAAGAGTTCCAGTGGAAGCAGTAATTCAGGAACTTCAAGTGGCAGCTCCGGTAGCGGCAATTCCTCCGGTAGTGGAAGCTCCGGTGGCAGTAAATCAGACAGCGGATCCGGCGGCGGCTCCGGTAGCGGAAGTTCAGGCAGTAGCTCCGGTGGCGGAAGTGAATCTGGCGGAAGCGGTTCTGGCGGCAGCAGTTCCGGTGGCGGAAGTGAATCTGGAGGAAGCAGCTCCGGCGGCGGAGAATCTTCCGGTGGTGAAAGTGCAGAATAATGTATAACCATTCTTAAAATACAGAAACTATAGAAAAAAGAGGTAAAGTACATGAAGTTTTTAAAGAAAGTACTGGCTGCAGTTGCCTGTGTATGTGTGCTGGCTACCAGCGTGACACTGACATCCCATGCAGCTGGCGGCAGAATTTCTTTTGCAGATCCGAGTACGGCTGTGGGAGATATGGTAGACGTAAAATGTGTTTTAAAATCCAGCAGTGGATCTCTTGGAAGTTCATCAGTAACACTTTCTTATGATGCCAGTGCATTGAAGTTTAATTCCGGTGATGGAGTGACCGGTGGTGATGGAACCCTGACATACTCAGGAGATGGCGGTTCTTCAGAAGTGTCATTTACCATGACATTCCAGGCACTGAAAGAAGGTTCCACAGAGATTACGGTAGCATCTCAGGATGTGAAATCCAGTTCTGGTTCAGAGGTTAAGTTGACAGAAGGAAAATCTACAGTGACAATCGCTGCCGGAGATCCTTCTAAGATCGTGGATGATACTCAGGCAGCAGAAGGTGCTGACACAGCAGCTAGTGGCGATGTTACAGTTGAGGTGAACGGTACTTCTTATACGCTGAGTGATTTTGTAGAAGCTTCTGTCCCAGCAGGATTTACAAAGACAACAATGAATTATGAGGGCGCTGACCGCCCAATGGCTTATAACGAGACAAATGGTATTTACCTTGCTTATTTGACATCAGCGGATGGTAATTCCAATTTCTTCTTATATGATGATTCAAATGCAACATTTGCACCATATGAAGAGATTGATATTTCCGATACAACAACGATTGTTCTGTTGAGTGATACAAGTGTGAAGCTGCCATCTAATTATGCGCAGACAACACTGACGCTGAACGGACAGGAATTCCCTGTATGGCAGGATAATGATAAAGATGGATTCTATCTGATGTATGCTGTAAACAACAATGGTACGAAGAATTTCTACGAGTATGATTCTCAGGAGAATACGTATCAGAGATGTGATGTAAAGCAGGATACCGGAGCAAGCAATGCTAAGAAAAAGGCAAATGGCTTCTTTGACAAGATGCAGAATGTGATTGACGGACATTTTAAAGTATTTGCGATTATCTTTATTGTTATTTTACTTCTTCTCATTATCCGTTTGATTGTGGTTCGTGTGAAGCTTCGTAACCGTGATATTGAGCTGGATGATCTGTATGATGAGTATGGAATCGACTTAGAAGAGGAAGAACCGGAACCGGCTCCGAAGAAGAAAAATAAAAAGAAAGCTCAGCCGGCTCCGAAAAAAGGCAAAAAGAAAAAAGTCGTAGACGAAGATGATTTCGATGACTACGATGATGACGAATTTGACGATGATGACGATTATGATGACGATCGTTATGATAGCAAGCGTTATGATGACGAAGATGATTATGCAGATGATGACTTCGAAGAAGAGAAATTTGATGAAGTCAGAGAAGCACCGCTTCGTACAGTGAAATTCGATGATTTTAATACCATTACGGATATGTCTTTATATGAAGATGAGAACTTCGAATCATTTGTGATGGATGAGGAAGAAGAGGATGATATGGTAGATGATTTAGATGATCTGCTCAGTGAGCGTCCGAAGGAGAGACGCAGTCATTCTGAGAAGGATGACACATTCCAGGTAGATTATATTGATCTGGATTAATAAGAGTGAAATGAGTAACCAGGGAGGAATGCATAATGTAAGATGCATTCCTCTCTTAATAAATGGAACTTAAAAGACATAAATGGAACTTAAAAGACATAAATGGAACTTAAAAGGCATAAATGGAGTTTGAAAGGCATAAATGGAGCTTAAAAGGCAGCAGGAGGGATTATGTACGATTATATTATTGTAGGGTCTGGGCTTTATGGAGCAATCTTTGCCCATGAGGCTATGAAGGCAGGAAAGAGCTGCCTCGTTGTAGAGAGGCGTTCGCATATCGGTGGAAACATTTATACAAAAGAGATGGAAGGAATCCAGGTGCATCAGTATGGAGCACATATTTTCCACACAAGTAATAAAGAGGTGTGGGATTACATTGGACAGTTTGCAACATTTAACCGTTATACGAACTGCCCGGTGGCATATTATAAAGGCCAGATGTACAATATGCCGTTCAATATGAATACATTTCATAAGATCTGGGGTGTGATCACACCGGCAGAGGCGAAGGCTAAGATTGAGGAACAGGTGAAGGAATATGGCGTGAAGGAGCCGAAGAATCTGGAAGAGCAGGCAATCAGCCTGGTTGGAAAAGATATTTACGAGATTCTGGTCAAGGGGTACACTGAGAAGCAGTGGGGAAGGCGTGCGACAGAGCTGCCGCCGGAGATCATTAAGAGACTGCCGGTCCGCCTGACTTATGATAACAATTATTTTAATGACCTTTATCAGGGGATTCCGGTGGGAGGCTACACGCAGATCATTGAGAAGATGCTGGAAGGCGCGGAGGTCCGTTTGAATGTGGATTATCTGAAAGAAAAAGAAAATCTTCGCCCACTCGGTAAAAAAGTAGTGTATACTGGACCTGTAGATGCATATTTTGACTATTGTTTTGGTGAATTAGAATATCGTACGGTCCGTTTTGAGACAGAGATTCTGGATACAGACAATTATCAGGGAAATGCGGTGGTCAATTATACAGAGTATGAAGTTCCATATACAAGAATCATTGAGCATAAGCATTTTGAATTTGGAACCCAGGAGAAGACCGTTATTTCCAGAGAGTATCCGGTGACATGGAAGAAAGGGGACGAACCTTATTATCCGGTCAATGATGAGAAGAATACAGCGCTTTATGCAAAATACAAAGAGCTGGCAGAGAAGGAAGAGAACGTAATCTTTGGAGGGCGTCTGGGACTTTACCGTTATATGGATATGCATCATGTGGTGGATGCGGCGTTACAGGCTGTAAGAGAAGAAATGAAATAAATGATAACGAGGTTAGAAACCGGGTATCATCAAAGGAAGATAATGAATGTAAAGAAGGAGAAAGTATTATGAAATGGAAGCAGTTTCGTTTAAAAACAACGACACAGGCGGAGGATATTGTGAGCAGTATGCTGGCAGATCTTGGAATTGAAGGTGTGCAGATTGAGGACAAGATCCCGCTTACAGAACAGGATAAGGAGCAGATGTTCGTGGATATTCTGCCGGATATCCCAGATGATGACGGAACAGCATATTTAACATTTTATCTGGATGAGGAAGAAGATGTGGCGCCGGTTCTTATGAACGTGAGAAAAGAACTGGAAGATATGCGCGCATTTCTTGATGTTGGGGAGTGCACCATCGAGGAATCTGAGACGGAAGATGTAGACTGGGTCAACAACTGGAAGCAGTACTTCCATCAATTCTATATAGACGACATTCTTGTAATTCCATCCTGGGAAAAAGTAAAGCCGGAGGACAGCGACAAGATGGTCATTCACATTGATCCGGGGACAGCATTCGGAACAGGTATGCATGAGACGACACAGCTTTGCATCCGGGCGTTGAAAAAATATGTGACATCCGAGACGGAGATTTTAGATGTTGGTTGTGGAAGCGGGATTCTTGGAATGCTGGCGCTTAAGTTCGGGGCAAAGCATTCTCTTGGAACAGATCTTGATCCATGTGCCATTGATGCGACTCACGAGAATATGGAAGTGAATGGGATCCGCAAGGATCAGTATGAGGTCATGATCGGAAACATCATTGACGATAAGGCTGTTCAGGATGCGGTTGGATATGAAAAATATGATATTGTAGCAGCAAATATTCTGGCAGATGTCCTTGTTCCGCTGACGCCGGTCATCATTCATCAGATGAAGCCGGGTGCTGTATATATTACAAGTGGAATTATCGAAGATAAAGAAAATGTTGTAGTAGAAGCTGTGAAGGCTGCCGGGCTGGAAGTTCTGGAAGTGAATCACCAGGGCGAGTGGGTATCTGTTGTAGCAAGAAAGAATGCCTAGAGGAGTAAAGAGAAAATGCAGCATTTTTTTGTAGATGCCTCTCAGGTATCGGAAGAAACAATCCGGATCGAAGGCACTGATGTGAATCATATGAAAAATGTGCTCCGTATGCGAATTGGTGAGGAAGTGACGGTCAGTGACGGTCAGGGAAAAGAATATCTCTGCCAGGTTCGGGATTTTGAAGAGGAGCAGGTGCAGTTGAAAATCGTAGAGACGAAAGCTTCAGATGTGGAACTCCCATCAAAGATCTATCTGTTTCAGGGGCTTCCGAAGCAGGAGAAGATGGAATTGATCGTGCAGAAATGTGTGGAGCTTGGGATTTATGCGGTAGTCCCGGTCTCCATGAAGCGGTGTGTGGTGAAGCTGGATGCGAAAAAAGGGGCGAAGAAAGTGGAGCGTTGGAATACAATTGCAGCCAGCGCAGCCAAACAGTCCGGGCGGGGGATCGTGCCGGAAGTGATGTCTGTGAAGACTTATAAGGAAGCCCTTGAGATGGCAAAAGATTTGGATGTTGTATTGGTGCCTTATGAGTGTGCAGAAGATATGGACCACACAAAGGGACTGATACAGTCCATAAAGCCGGGACAGTCTGTTGGAATATTTATCGGACCGGAAGGTGGATTTGATCCGGATGAGATTGCGCTTGCATGTGAGACGGGCGGCCAGGTCATAACTCTCGGAAAGCGTATTTTACGGACAGAGACAGCGGGACTTGCGCTATTGTCTGTGCTGATGTTTCAACTGGAGCAAGTTACATATTAAATTGCAGGGACATATATTGATGATAAGAAGAGACAGTGATCAACTGTTATTGGAAAAAAGAAAACAGGAAGTGAGATAGAATGAAGGAAGTATATCTGGACAATTCTGCTACGACGAGAGCATACCCGGAAGTGGGAGATCTGGTCCGTAAGGTATTGTGTGAAGATTATGGAAATCCATCTTCCATGCACCGTAAGGGCGTGGAGGCTGAAAAATATATAAAAGAAGCGAAAGAGACATTTGCAAAGCTTTTAAAGGTGCAGGAGAAAGAAATTTTTTTCACCTCCGGAGGTACGGAAAGTGATAATCTGGCATTGATCGGGGCAGCAAAAGCGAATCGAAGAGCAGGGAATCATCTGATCGCATCCGGAATTGAGCATCCGGCGATCATTAATACGATGCGTTATCTGGAAGAGGAAGGATTTCGTGTTACATTTCTTCCGGTGGACCGCTTTGGAAGAATCAGTCTGGATGCACTGAAGGATGCACTCTGTGAAGACACGATCCTTGTATCTGTGATGTATGTGAATAATGAGGTGGGATCCGTACAGCCGATCCAGGAGGCTGCCAGCATGGTAAAAGCGTATAACAAGAACATTTTGTTCCATGTGGATGCTGTGCAGGGATTTGGAAAGTATCACATTTACCCGAAGCGCCTGAAGGTGGATATGTGTTCCATCAGTGGACATAAGATTCATGGACCAAAAGGAATCGGAGTGCTTTATATTGATGAACATGTGAAGATAAAACCAATCGTATTTGGCGGTGAACAACAGAAAAATGTCCGTTCCGGTACGGAAAATGTACCTGGAATTGCAGGGATTGGTCTTGCTGCGAAGATGATTTATGAAAATCTGGATGAAAAAGTTGCAGCGATGCGTGCGATGAAGGAGCATTTTATTGAAGGCGTGAAACAGATCCCGGATACGACCATCCATGGTCTTTATGATGAGACCAGTGCGCCACACATTATCAGTGTTGGATTTGCGGGAATCCGAAGCGAGGTTCTTCTGCATGCGCTGGAAGATAAAGGCATCTATGTATCCAGCGGTTCTGCATGTGCTTCCAACCATCCGCAGATCAGTGGCGTGTTAAAAGGAATCGGAGCCGGTCAGCAGTTTTTGGATGCAACGCTTAGATTCAGTCTTTCTGAGTTTAATACGATGGAAGAGATTGACTATACATTAGATACTCTGTATAATATAGTACCGATGCTTAGAAAATATACCAGACATTAGAGATAAATGAGGAGAAGATCGATGAGATTTCATACATTTTTATTGAAATACGGGGAGATTGGTATCAAAGGAAAGAACCGTTATCTTTTTGAAGATGCTCTTGTAAGACAGGTGCGTTATGCGTTAAAGGATGTAGACGGGAACTTTGATGTCCACAAATCCCAGGCAAGAATCTATGTGGACTGTGAAGGTGATTATGATTACGAGGATACGGTGGAACATTTGAAAAGAGTGTTCGGACTGGTCGGAATCTGCCCGGTTGTCCGTATGGAGGATAAAGGTTTCGAGGAATTGAAAAAAGACGTGGTAGCTTATATGGCAGAGATGTATCCGGACCGCAACTTTACATTTAAGGTAGAGTCACGCCGTGCCAGAAAGTCATATCCGAAGAACTCTATGGAAATAAGCCGTGATCTTGGAGAGGCGATTCTCTATGCGTTCCCGGAGATCAAAGTAGACGTACATCACCCGGATGTACTGGTAAATGTAGAAGTGAGAAATGAAATCTATGTTTATTCTGAGATTATTCCAGGAGCAGGCGGAATGCCGGTAGGAACCAATGGAAACGCTATGCTTCTGTTATCCGGTGGGATTGACAGCCCGGTCGCAGGCTATATGGTATCCAAACGAGGAGTTGGTCTTGAGGCAACTTATTTCCATGCACCGCCGTACACAAGTGAGCGTGCAAAGCAAAAAGTTGTTGATCTTGCGAAGATTGTGGCAAGATATTCCGGACCGATCAAATTACATGTTGTGAACTTTACAGATATTCAGTTGTATATTTATGACAAATGCCCGCATGACGAGCTGACTATTATTATGCGCCGCTATATGATGCGTATTGCGGAAGAATTCGCAAGACGTGATGGATGCCTTGGACTGGTGACGGGAGAGAGTATCGGACAGGTGGCAAGTCAGACTATGCAGAGCCTGGCTGCAACGAATGATGTATGTACGATGCCGGTATATCGTCCGCTGATCGGATTTGATAAGCAGGACATTGTAGATGTGGCAGAGAAGATCGATACTTACGAGACCTCCATTCTTCCATTTGAGGATTGCTGTACCATTTTCGTGGCAAAGCATCCGGTCACAAAGCCGAATATCGAGGTTATCCGCCGTTCTGAGGAGAATCTGGCAGAGAAGATCGATGAACTTATGCAGACAGCGTTAGATACAGCAGAGATCATTGAAGTGAAATAGAAAAAGCGAAATAGAAAGGGGCAGCCCTTCGAAAGGAAGAACTGCCCTGTTATCTTTGCTGCTTTGCTTTTGATATATGCTTTTTGGCCTGAATCCTACTTAGGATCTTCGCTTACGATATAAGGCTTGATCGCTTCAAGAATAGGACCCATCTCAGAATCTGTTGCGTGGATATTCAGAGTTGTTGGCTCATTCAGATCCAGACTGAAGATTCCCATAACAGATTTAGCATCTACGATATATCTTCCGGAAACAAGATCAAAGTCGTTGTCGAATTGTTCAAGCTCGTGAGAAAAAGAGTTCACCTTTTGGATTGAATTTAAATAAACCTGTACAGTTTTCATTGTACGTTACCTCCTTATTTATCATACTTCTATCATCTCTATCTTAAAAGTATGACAGATAAAAGTCAAGAAACAAATTACCAAATATTTTGAAAGGAATGTGTAAAATGAAAAAGAAAGCTGCGCTCCATAATCTGGGCTGCAAAGTAAATGCATATGAGACAGAGGCTATGCAGGAGCTTCTGGAGCAGAATGGATATGAGATCGTGCCATTTAAAGAAGGGGCAGATGTCTATATTATCAATACATGTACAGTCACCAATGTTGCAGACCGCAAATCCCGGCAGATGCTTCATAAAGCACGGAAAATGAACCCGGATGCGGTAGTTGTGGCGACAGGCTGTTATGTGCAGGCAAGAGGAGAAGATATCGACCCTTGTGTGGACATCGTAGTTGGAAATAATAAAAAGAAAGACCTGATCGCGATTCTGGACGAGTATTACAATGCTCAGCATAAAGTAAAAAAAGAGCTGCTTGATATCAACCATGAGAAAGAATATGAGGAGATGCAGGTCACCCATACAGCAGAGCATACCCGCGCGTATATCAAGGTCCAGGATGGGTGCAATCAGTTCTGTTCTTACTGCATCATTCCGTATGCGAGAGGACGTGTCAGAAGCCGTAACCTGGAACATGTATTAGAAGAGGTGCGGACACTGGCAGCTTCTGGATATAAAGAAGTTGTGCTGACAGGAATCCATCTGAGTTCTTATGGAATTGATACCGGGGAGAGCCTTCTGGAACTGATCCAGAAAGTACATGAAATTGACGGTATTAAAAGAATCCGGCTTGGATCTCTGGAGCCGAGGATCATTACAGAAGAATTTGCTTCCAGTATTGCGGTACTTCCGAAGATGTGTCCACATTTTCATCTGTCATTACAGAGTGGCTGCAATGCGACCCTGAAGCGTATGAATCGTCGTTACAGTGCAGAAGAATATATGGAAAAATGTGATCTTTTGCGGAAATATTTCCACAATCCGGCACTGACAACAGATGTGATCGTAGGATTTCCGGGGGAGACACAGGAAGAGTTTGCCGAGTCCATGGATTTTGTAGACCGCGTGAATTTCTATGAGACACACATTTTCAAATATTCCAGAAGAGCAGGAACGAAAGCAGCCGTGATGCCGGACCAGATTCCGGAGGAAATAAAAAGTGAGCGAAGCGCGAAAATGATTGAGCTTGGCCATAGAAAACAGAAAGCTTATGAGGAAAGACTCCTTGGAACGACACAGGAAGTGCTGATGGAAGAGGCAGTTGAGACGGAAGACGGCATTTACCAGGTCGGGCATACGAAAGAATATGTTAAAATTGGTTTAAAAACAGAAGAAAATCTATCAAATCAACTGAAAAATGTTAAAATCGAAGATACAAAGCAAATAATTCATTGAATTTTGACAAATGATAGGTTAGAATAAGATTGAAGAAATGTAATTATGAAGATGTGAGAATAATTACAAAGTAATGTGAAGGACGTGAGTAGTATGAAAGAATTAAGCAATACGCAATTTTTTCAGGTAGAGAGTGCACCACAGATTCAGGCAAAAGATATTCTTGAAATTGTGTACAAGGCTCTTGTGGAAAAAGGGTATAATCCGGTGAACCAGATCGTAGGTTATATTATGTCAGGTGATCCGACTTATATTACCAGTTACAATGGTGCCCGCAGTCTGATTATGAAGATGGAACGGGATGAGCTGGTTGAAGAGATGTTCAAGACGTATATTGAGCATAATAAGTGGGGATAATATATATGAGGATTATGGGACTGGACTACGGCTCGCGTACAGTCGGGGTGGCTGTCAGTGATCCTTTGGGGATAACTGCGCAGGCTGTAGAGACTATATGCCGTAAGGACGAGAACAAGCTTCGGAAGACATGTGCCCGCATCGAGGAACTGGTGGCAGAGTATGAAGCTGAGAAGATTGTGCTCGGACTTCCGAAGCATATGAACAATGATATTGGAGATCGGGCGGAAAAATCTATGCAATTTGGTGAGATGATCGGACGACGGACCGGCCTTGAGGTCGTGATGTGGGATGAGCGTCTGACTACTGTTTCGGCAGAGCGGACTTTAATCGAGAATAAGGTAAGAAGAGAAGACCGCAAGAAGTATATTGACCAGATTGCGGCTGTTTTTATATTGCAGGGATACCTGGACTCCGCACACCTGAATAAAGAAGGGTAGAAGATTTATGGAAAAGATTACATTTGCGTCTGCAGATTCACAGGAAAATGAAGAGTTTTTTGTGTTGGAGCAGACAAAGTTAAATGGAGTATCTTATATTCTTGTCACGGATTCGGAAGAAGACGATGCAGAATGTTGGATTTTAAAAGACACGTCACCGGAGGAATCATCCGAGGCAATCTATGAGTTTGTGGAAGATGAAAAAGAACTGAATGGGATAATGGGAGTTTTTGAAGAACTTCTGGAAGATGTGGAAATTGAAAGGTAATGAATTATGTCAGTCAGTCAGGAGAGTTTTAAGAAAAAGTTAAAAGAAAAAGGGCTTAAAGTGACGAATCAGAGACTGCTTGTACTGCAGGTTCTTGCAGAGAATAAGGACAGACATCTGACTGCTGAAGATATCTATGAGCTCGTAAAAGAAGATTACCCGGAGATCGGGCTGGCAACCATTTACCGAACAGTGCAGTTGTTACTGGAAATGCAATTGGTGGATCGTATTAATCTGGATGATGGATGTGTGCGTTATGAGATCGGGGAGACGCTGGATGGCACAGGAAAGCACCATCATCACCATCTGATATGTAAAACATGTGGAAAAGTACTGCCTTTTAAAGACGACCTGTTGGATGAACTGGAGCGGCATATAGAAGAAGAGACAGGATTTCATGTGTTAGACCACGAATTAAAGTTCTACGGACAGTGCAGTGAATGTAGAAAGAAACAGAAATAGACCCTTTGTTACACTGGGGGTCTGTAATTACGTGGAGGTGTAAACTTGAAAAAAGAGAATATTGGAAGTATGCGTATCATTCCACTCGGGGGACTCGAGAAGATCGGAATGAACATTACTGCCTTCGAGTACGAAGACAGTATTATTGTTGTGGATTGCGGATTGGCATTCCCGGAGGACGGTATGCTTGGAATTGACCTTGTTATTCCAGATGTGACATACCTGAAAAATAATATTGAAAAAGTAAAAGGATTTGTTATCACGCATGGTCATGAGGATCATATTGGAGCATTAAGCTACATTTTACGGGAGATCAATATCCCAATCTATGCAACAAAGCTTACGATGGGTATTATAGAGAAGAAACTGACAGAGCACAATCTGCTTCGCTCAACGAGAAGAAAAGTAGTAAAACATGGACAGTCTATCAACCTTGGACAGTTCAGGATAGAATTTATTAAGACGAACCACAGTATCCAGGATGCAGCAGCACTTGCAATCTATTCCCCGGCAGGAATTGTTGTGCATACAGGAGACTTTAAGGTAGATTATACACCAGTCTTTGGAGATGCTATCGATCTTCAGAGATTTGCAGAGATCGGGAAAAAAGGAGTACTGGCACTTTTGTCAGACAGTACCAATGCAGAACGAAAAGGCTTTACACAGTCTGAACGTACGGTAGGTATTACCTTTGATCATATATTTGCAGAACATCAGAATACAAGAATCATCATTGCGACATTTGCGTCTAATGTAGACCGTGTACAGCAGATCATCAACTCAGCGTGCAAGTATGACCGCAAGGTTGTAGTAGAAGGACGCAGTATGGTGAACATCATTCAGGTAGCACAGGAACTCGGATACTTGAATGTTCCGGAGAACACGATGATCGAGATAGACCAGCTTAAGAATTATCCGCCGGAGAAGACGGTTCTGATCACGACCGGAAGCCAGGGTGAGTCTATGGCGGCTCTTTCCAGAATGGCGGCAGACATTCACAAGAAGGTAACGATCATGCCAGGCGATACAGTTATTTTAAGCTCTAACCCAATCCCTGGAAATGAGAAATCCGTATCCAGAGTTATCAATGAGCTGTCCGAGAAAGGTGCAAATGTTATCTTTCAGGATGCCCATGTATCCGGACATGCGTGCCAGGAAGAATTAAAGCTGATTTATTCATTGGTCAAACCAAAGTATGCAGTACCGGTACATGGTGAGTACCGTCACAGAAAGGCGAATGCGAACCTGGCAAAATCTCTTGGAATTCCAAAAGAGAATGTATTCATGCTTCATTCCGGAGATGTACTGGAAGTCAGTGAACAAGAGGCAAAAGTCGTAGATAAAGTCCATACGGGAGAGATTCTTGTAGACGGACTTGGTGTCGGTGATGTGGGAAATATCGTACTTCGAGACAGACAGCATCTGGCAGAGGACGGAATTATGATTGTAGTCCTGACGTTAGAGCGCGGAAGCAACCAGCTCCTGGCAGGACCGGATATTGTGTCCCGTGGATTTGTCTATGTTCGTGAGTCAGAAGATCTTATGGAAGAGGCAAGACAAGTCGTAACTGACGCAGTAGAAGATTGCCTGAATCATCAGAGAAATGCTGACTGGAGCAAGATAAAATTAGTGATCCGCGATACAATGAACGAATTTATCTGGAAAAAAACAAAACGTCGTCCGATGATTTTGCCGATTATTATGGATGTATAAAGTGATATTTATTTAAAAGGGGACGTAGTACTATGAAGAAGTGCTACGTCCCCAATTGCGAAGAGGGGTGTCCCTGATTGAGGAGAGAGGTGGTTGTAAATGATCGTAGATGAGCGGATGGTGACTTATATCCGGTCGCTGGAGGTGCCGGAAAGCGCGGTAATTGAAGCGATTGAGCAGGAAGCTTTAAGAGACCGTGTGCCGATTATCCGGAAGGAAATGCAGAGTTTTCTGAAGGTTCTGCTGATGATCAAAAGACCGATGCGGATTTTGGAAGTAGGAGCTGCGGTTGGTTTTTCGTCAATTCTTATGAGTGAATATATGCCGGAAGGCGGGCATATTACAACAATAGAAAATTATGATAAACGAATTCCGATAGCCCGGGCGAATTTTAAACGGGCAGGGAAGGAAGAGCAGATTGATTTGATTGAGGGAGATGCCCTGGAAGTGATGCATGGCCTGGAAGGGCCGTATGACCTGATATTTGTGGATGCGGCAAAAGGGCAGTACATTCATTACCTTCCGGAAGTTATGCGGCTTCTTGGGACAGATGGAGTGCTTGTGTCAGATAATGTGCTGCAGGAAGGTGATATTATTGAATCCAGATTCGCGGTGGAGCGCAGGAACCGGACTATTCACAGCCGTATGCGGGAATATCTCTATGAGTTAAAGCATCATGATCAGTTGCAGACATCGATTATTCCACTGGGAGACGGCGTGGCATTAAGTGTAAAGCGCAGTGATATTTAAATAGTGATAGATATTTAAGCAGTGATATTTAAGAAGAATAGGAAATTAATAAAAAGAGAAGGAGAAGAGAAGTATGAGTCAGAAACGTCCGGAATTATTGATCCCGGCCAGCAGTCTGGAAGTATTGAAGACTGCGGTTATGTTTGGTGCAGATGCAGTATATATTGGTGGCGAAGCATTTGGGCTTCGTGCGAAAGCAAAGAATTTTTCCATGGAAGATATGAAGAAGGGTGTGGAATTTGCGCATGCACATGGTGTAAAAGTACATGTGACGGTCAATATTCTTGCGCATAATGATGATCTTCCGGGAGTAGAAGAGTATCTGAAAGAATTAAAAGAAGTTGGACCGGATGCGCTTATTATCGCAGATCCCGGTGTGTTTGAGCTGGCAAAGGAAATCTGCCCAGAGATTCAGCGCCACGTCAGCACGCAGGCGAATAACACGAACTATGCGACCTATCAGTTCTGGTGGAAGCAGGGAGCTTCCCGCGTAGTATCTGCCAGAGAATTATCCTTGAGAGAAATCAAAGAAATCCGTGAGAGAATCCCGGCTGAGATGGAGATTGAAAGCTTTATTCACGGAGCAATGTGTATATCATATTCCGGAAGATGTCTGCTTAGTAATTTCTTTACTGGTCGTGACGCAAATCAGGGAGCATGCACGCATCCGTGCCGCTGGAAATATTCCATCGTGGAAGAGACGAGACCGGGAGAGTATATGCCTGTCTATGAAAATGAGCGTGGAACATACATTTTTAACTCAAAAGACTTATGCATGATCAAGCATATTCCGGAAATGATCGATGCCGGAATCGACAGCTTTAAAATTGAAGGGCGTATGAAAACGGCTCTTTATGTTGCAACCGTTGCAAGAACTTATCGCAAAGCGATAGATGACTATCTGGAAGATCCACAGAAATACAGAGATAACATGCCTTGGTATCTGGATCAGATATCTAACTGCACCTATCGTCAGTTCACTACAGGATTCTACTTTGGAAAACCAACCGAAGAGAGCCAGATCTATGACAGCAATACTTATGTAAAAGAATATACTTATCTTGGAATTGTAGGAGAAATCTGTGACGGGCGCTGCAAGATTGAGCAACGTAACAAATTCTCAGTCGGTGAGACAATTGAGATTATGAAACCTGATGGAGAAAATGTAGAAGTCACAGTCAAACGGATTATCAACGAAGAAGGTGAAGACCAGGAGAGTGCACCACATTCTAAACAAGTGCTCTATATTGAGTTAGAAGGCGGTCAGGCAAGCCCATATGATATTTTGCGCAGGCAGGAGCCAGAAGTTCAGTAAGGCGGTAAATGAGAACTTGTTGCATAGAATATCATGAATTTCATTTCTTGTGTAATAAAAAAAGATGCGCTGGCGAAGCGCATCTTTTTTAATATGTATCAATGTCAATATCGATGGAGTGCGATACTTACATTCCAGGCTCAAGCTCTGCTTCTGCCATTTCTTCGGCTGCTTCAGATGCTTTCTCGTAAGTTCCGTTTTTCATACGAATGTGTTTGAAAATTGTTCCACCTACAAGTCCTGCAACACTTCCTCCGATAGCTGCGAACAGAAGAGCAAGTAATACATTCTGAACCGGGTTAAATGCAAATGGTGCTAACAGTCCAGGGATTGGAGATGCTGTACCAGGTGCATCGTTCACAATGTGGAATACTGCTGCTGAAATTCCGGCAAATCCACCTCCGAAGAAGTTAGAACCGTAAATCGGAATCGGGTTAGAAGTAACGATTGGAGCCTGTGTTAATGGCTCAAGCATAACGCCGATTACATTACCTTTGTTACCAAGTTTCAGTTTGTGGAATACAAGTCCATTTGTAAAGGATCCACCAAAACATGCGATGGCTGCAATACCCATTGGAAGACCGGTCAGTCCTAACATAGCTGTGAGCGCCATAGAACTAAGCGGCGATGTACAGATCATCTTCATCATTCCACCTAACAGGAATCCCATAACGATTGGAGACTGGTCTGTAGCAGCAGAAATAGTAGCACCAATGTGTGACAGAATCCATGTTACACCAGGATCAACAACTGTTACAATAATACGGGCAACTGGAGCAATTACAAGTGCTCCTGCAATAATGTTAATTCCAACAGGAAGTTTCTTTTCAATAATCGGAGCGATGAATCCGATGACATAACCTGCGATAAATCCAGGAAGGATTCCGAATCCACCAACAGCAACACCGGCTACAACTGCGAATAACGGGTTAGCACCCATTGCAATTGGAACAAGAGTAGCTGCGGCAACGCCGCCCATGCTTCCGGAGATATCTCCAACTTCACGTAAGAATGCAATGCCAATCAGATCACCGGAAATATACTTATGAATTGCTTCAACAAGGAATGTTGCAACGGCTGCGTCTGCCATACCGCCCATTGCAAGAGATCCTTTTGGCATCTTCAGACTGAAAATAGAGAAGACTGCCAGAGTGACGAGTAGTAAACCTACACCAGATAAAATTGTTACCATACTTTGTACCTCACATTTCTTTGATTTGTTATTTTAATAACATCGCCGTGTTTATTGATGAGATTAATATATAAGCATGGTTACAAAAAGTATCAAATGGTGTCAAAATACCATTAAAAATTTAACAAATCGTGATAACTTTGTGCATTATTGACAATAAGAGGCCAATGCGTTCAAAAACTGCTTAATCCTTACATTGCCGTGTTTATCAGTCTTTCCACGTATAAAATCCATTTCCCTGCGAACCTGCTCAAAATTGTATAATGTGCTGGAATAGTCTACAAAAATTTCGTTACTATAATCTTCAAGACCAAGGTGAGCCAGGTTTACAAGGCCATTAAATGCTGTTCTGCGTATGCGCTGCTCCATAGATTTCGGTGTATCACAGAAGCGGCTGCACAGATCGCTAACTGTCAGTGAGTCAGCATGATCCTGGTGGTCGACCAGATATTTGACGATAGAAATAATATCTTTACTGCCAATATCCCCGATAATACCGATTCTTGTAAGGATTGTGCGAAGGGAATTCTCAATCTGCTCACTATTGTCAGGTACAGTCACAGTTGCAGGGCTGGTATCTTCCATAAAAATGTTTTGCATTTTGCGGACCATTCGTTTCATAGATAAGCCATCGGAAACTTTTTTGATGACAGCTTCTACTTCCACACTATTAATTGGTTTCTGGATAAAGAATTCAATCCCGGCTTCATAAGCAGAAGCAATCATATCTTTGGAGGACACTTGAGACAGCATAATATAAGATGCATCTGGTACTATTTTTCGAGCCTGTTTTACAAAGCTGATTCCGTCCATCTCAGGCATGAGCAGATCTACAATTACAATATCCGGTTTAGCTGAAGGAAGATCTTCCAGTGCTTCAGCCGCATTATTAGCACTGCCGCAACATACCCCAAGTCCTCGTTCATTTATAATTAGTTTCAAAATGTTACAAATATTTTTGTCATCGTCTATAAAATAGAAAGACATCATTTTGACATTACCTCCAATTCATTTAAAGGAATGCAGATGGTAAAAACTGTCCGACCAGGAACAGAGGTCAGACCAATTGTTCCATGTAATTCCCCTTCTACAAGATCTTGTACCAGATTCAGCCCGAGTCCCCGGCTGACTTCCCCTGTCTGGAAATTAATTTTGGTTGAGAATCCAGTCTTAAATACTTCTCCTATGTATTCAGCCGGAATTCCCGGACCGTCATCAGTAACGGTAAAAATAGCCTGCCCATCTTCGATGACCTCTGTGACAGAGAGATTAACTGTGTCAGTCTTCGAAGCTTCCAAAGCATTTACAAAAAGGTTACGGAAGATGGAAAGAAGGGCATAGTGGCTGGAAGTATAGAAATTTTTCTGATATTCATAAGTAAGATTCAGTGTCTTTCCCTGTGATTCCGCCAGATTGGTGATGGAAGATTTTAAAAGGGAGAGCACTTCTTCCAGATACATACCGTCATTTTCCAGTTCCTGTTCCAGTGCTTCGGAAATTCCACGCATGATCAACAGATATTCTTTCTTTATCTCGTGAATATCTTTTGCAGTAGTAAGCGCAGAAGAGGCAAGGGCAGGATCGGCACCTGAGTCACGCAGTGTTTCAAAGAGCCGGTAAGAATTATTCATAGTTTCTTCGATTAATGTAGTATTTTTCTTCATCCAGACAATTTCCCCATTGAGTTTGGAGAAGAGAAGTACCAGTTTCTGATAACGTTCCTCATGTTCTTTCTTAATTAAAAAGATCCGGTATTTTTCAAAGAGCAACATGACAAGCCATGTGAGACAGGAACGCATAACAGCAGCCAGAAAGATTCCGGACTGCATGTGAAGCACAAGGGAACTGAGTTCCAGTCGTACGAGAAGCTCGATAAAGTTTGCCAAGTAGTCGATCAGAATCAGAGCTCCCAGTGTCAGGTTCCGCTTTTCATGAATAGCAGCCGACAAATGATCAAACCGTCTGATATACAGATGTAGAAGAAGTCCGTAGCAAAGATAGAAAGCTATCTCCGGCATATAGTGAGAAGGACTCGTCCAGTGCCCGTGGGTGATCCAGTAGACGATCATACGCATAGAAAATACACCGATTGCGGATAAAAATGTAACCGGAATCAGTGGGAAATTGGACATTAATAATCCACAAGCGGCCAGAATAACGACTGCAATGGATATTTTAAAGTTTGCTGTGAACCAGTTAATACTGAGCTGCGAAGTTAAAGCAATTGCGAAACTGTAAAATATAGATTTTTTCAATATATCTTTCATAATATATACCACACCCTATACCTAATATAGTACAGGAAAAAAGAAGACTGCGCAAGTATTAAAAATACCCACGCAGTTTTTCAATAGCGCTCTTTTCGATTCTGGATACATAGGAGCGGGAGATGCCAAGAAGCTTTGCAATTTCGCGCTGTGTATATTCTTCTTCGTTATACAGACCATAGCGCATTTTTAAGACCAGACGTTCCCGGGTGGATAATTTAGACTCTACGTGTTGATATAATTTCAAAATATCATCTTTTTCCTCGATTTTCCGGTGGGCCTCCTGATCGTCTGTCTCAATTACATCGAAAAGCTGGATTTCGTTGCCTTCCCGGTCCGTGCCGATTGGTTCATAAAGGGAGACTTCCCGAGAAGTTTTTTTTCTGGCACGCAGATGCATCAGAATTTCATTTTCAATACAGCGTGCAGCGTAAGTTCCGAGACGTACGTTTTTTCCCGGATTAAATGTAACAACTGCTTTGATCAGCCCGATGGTGCCAATGGAAAGCAAATCTTCAGCTTCTTCTACATTTGCCTGATATTTTTTGACAATATGAGCTACGAGCCGGAGATTATGCTCAATCAGGATATGCTTGGCATTTAAGTCGCCCTCGATATATTTTTGCAGGTAATACTGTTCTTCAGAAGCAGTCAGGGGAAGGGGGAAAGATTTCAAGAAATGCACCTCGAGACAGATTTGATATAGTTTATGATGGAAAATGAAAATTTGTGCTTTTCCCATGTGGAAAAGTGTGCTATACTGATGCTACTTCAGACAGGAAATTCTTCCGTCTGCAGGAGATCTGTTGTATCGGGCGGTATCCGCCGGAGAATCCAACGATTTTGATTGAGATTGATTGTTATTAATTGTTACCTGATTGTCGAAAAAATCTATGAGTGACTGAACATGAAAATGTGAATAAAAAGTATAGTTCAGTTAGAAATGAGGTGTATGAATGGCATTTAGTTCAATTGCGTCTGCCTGTGTTCAGGGACTTCATATTGAAGTGATTCATGCAGAATCAGATGTCAGTAATGGTCTTCCGATGTTCCATATGGTGGGCTATCTTTCGTCGGAAGTGAAGGAGGCTGCTGAGCGGGTGCGGACTGCGATCCGTAACAGTGGATTTTCGCTTCCACCTAAGAAAATCGTAGTAAATCTGTCGCCGGCAACGGTGAAAAAGAAAGGAGCATCTTATGATCTTCCAATCGCATTATCTGTATTAGAAGCTGTTGGCAATATTCCGGCAAAAGCGCTGGAGAGAGTTCTTGTAGCCGGGGAACTTAGTCTGGACGGGAAAGTACGTGAAGTAGAGGGAGTTCTGCCAATCGTTCTGGAGGCAAAGATGCAGGGATTTCACACATGTATTTTGCCCGAAAAAAATGTAAGAGAAGGGCGTCTTGTTCCGGGAATCCGTATTATAGGTGCCGGGACATTGGAACAATTGTGCCGGGATTTAAATAAGAAGGAAGGGTTAGGGGGAAAAATATCAGAGACGAAAGCAATCACTGAGTTTAAACAGATATGGGAACCGGAGATGCTATATGATGTGGATTACAGTGATATCTGTGGACAGGATATGGTGAAGCGGGCGGTTGAAGTTGCAGTAGCGGGTGGTCATAATCTGTTGCTTGTAGGTCCGCCGGGAAGCGGAAAATCCATGGTGGCAAAGCGGATCCCGACCATCTTACCGCCGATGCAGTTGGAAGAGAGTATGGAGGTGACGAAGATTTACAGCGTGGCAGGGATGGTAGACCGGGAACATCCGTTGATTACAAAACGTCCATTTCGAAGTGTACATCATACGGTAACGAGAGCAGCACTTATTGGTGGTGGTGTGATACCGAATCCGGGGGAAATCAGTCTTGCACATGGAGGTGTTTTATTTCTAGATGAACTGGCGGAATTCCATAAGCCAGTGCTGGAAGTTTTAAGACAACCTCTGGAGGAACATAAAATCCGGATTTCCAGAAACAGTGGATGTTATGAGTATCCGGCTGATTTTATGTTGATTGCGGCAATGAATCCGTGTCCTTGTGGAAATTATCCGGATTTGAACAAATGTAATTGTACAAAAACGCAGATTCAAAATTATCTGGGTCATGTAAGCCAGCCTTTTTTAGATCGTATGGATTTATGTGTAGAGGCTTCAAGGGTAGAATACGGGGAATTACACAAGACTGGAAAAGAGGAAACATCAGCAGAAATACGTAACCGTGTCTGCACGGCGAGAAAAATCCAGGAGCAGCGTTATGAGGGGACCGATATCCGGACAAACTCCGGAATCGGAGTACGGCAGATGGAAGAATTTTGCCAAATTGGAGAAAAAGAAGAAAAACTGATGCGATGTGCATTTTCAACGATGAATCTGACTGCCCGGACTTATCATAAAGTATTGAAAGTCGCCAGAACGATCGCTGATCTGGACGGGGAAGAACAGATTGGATGCAGCCATCTGAAAGAGGCGCTTGGATACCGTATGCTGGATAAAAAATACTGGGGGAGGTAATGTGGGTGATTTATGAATACTGGTTTGCCAGGATGAAAAATATCTCTGATAGTAAGAAGAAAAAACTAAGAGAGGCATATGGCTCTGCAAAAGAGATATATTATATAGAAGAAACTCAACTCAGATTACAGAATTTCCTGACAAAAAAGGATATAGAACAGCTGAAAATGGCGAGAAAGCAGAAAGATTTAGAAGAAAAATATTATAATATGGAAGAAAAAGGAATTGACTTTGTGCCATATTTTCAAAAAACATATCCGAAACGGTTGTCGGAGCTTGACGCTGCACCGTATGCGCTTTATGTAAAAGGGAAACTGCCGGAAGAAGACCGGCCTTCGGTAGCGATTATCGGAGCAAGAAGATGTAGTAATTACGGGGAAGGACAGGCGCTGGAATATGGGAAATGTCTGGCATCAGCCGGGGTACAGATTATCAGTGGTCTTGCACTTGGTATTGACGGGGCCGGACAACGGGGTGCACTAAATGGAGGCGGAACAACTTATGGCGTGTTAGGCTGTGGAGTGGACATTTGTTATCCGAGAGAAAATATCGGTCTGTATATGGATATTCAGAGAGAAGGAGGGATAATTTCGGAGCAAATACCAGGAGAACCACCTATGTCATATCATTTTCCACTGAGAAATCGTATCATCAGTGGATTGGCAGATGTAGTGCTTGTGATGGAAGCGAAAGAAAAAAGCGGATCTTTGATTACCACAGATATGGCACTGGAACAGGGGAGGGACGTATATGCTCTTCCAGGGCCTGTCACAAGTACTCTCAGTCAGGGGTGCCACAGGCTGATCAGACAAGGTGCGGGCATATTGATCTCGCCGGAAGAATTCCTGAAAGAACTGCAGATTGAGGTTTCTGAAAACTCTACAGAATTATTAAAAAATGAAAAAATGCTTGAAACAACAGAAAAAGTGGTGTATAGTTGTCTCGATTTATTCCCCAGAAATGTAAGTGAGATTCAGGTGAAGACCGGGCTTGATGCACGGATTCTTATGGAGACACTTATGACGCTGGAGATGGAAGGATATATAAAAGAAACGGCAAAGAATTATTATGTCAGAATGTCAGATGTGAGATGAAACATTTGCATTTGAACGAAAATAGTGTACGGGAATTTGCCCGATACAGATAACATGGAGGTTAGATACAGATATGGCACGATATCTCGTGATAGTGGAGTCACCGGCAAAGGTGAAAACAATCAAAAAGTTTCTGGGAAGTAATTATGTGGTGGCTGCGTCAAATGGACATGTCAGAGATCTTCCGAAAAGTCAACTTGGTGTAGATGTGGAGAATGACTACGAACCGAAGTATATTACGATACGTGGAAAAGGTGAGATTCTTGCAAATCTCAGAAAAGAAGTGAAAAAAGCAGATAAAGTTTATCTCGCAACTGACCCGGACCGCGAAGGAGAGGCGATTTCCTGGCATCTGAGTAAAGCATTGAAACTGGAGGATAAGAAAGTTTATCGTATTAGCTTCAATGAGATCACCAAGAATGCGGTGAAGGCATCTCTTAAGAACCCGCGGGATATCGATATGGATCTGGTGGATGCACAGCAGGCGTGCTGGACCGTGTGGTTGGATACCGCATCAGTCCCCTCCTCTGGGCCAAAGTAAAGAGAGGTTTAAGTGCCGGTCGTGTGCAGTCTGTAGCGCTTCGCATTATAGCAGATCGTGAGGCGGAAATCGATGCATTTATTCCAGAGGAATACTGGACTCTGGATGCAGAGCTGAACGTAAAAGGTGAGAGAAAGCCTCTGATTGCGAAGTTCTACGGAACAGAGAAAGAGAAGATGACGATTGAGTCGAAAGAACACTTGAATAAGATTTTAAAGGAGCTTGATGGTGCGGACTATGAAGTGAGTGAGATCAAAAAAGGAGAGCGTACAAAAAAGGCACCGGTTCCATTTACGACAAGTACACTGCAGCAGGAAGCTTCCAAAGCTTTGAATTTTGCAACCTCCAAGACGATGCGTATTGCGCAGCAGCTTTATGAAGGAGTTGATGTCAAGGGAAGTGGAACCGTGGGTATTATCACATATCTTCGTACGGATTCTACCCGTATTTCCGAAGAGGCAGATGCGAATGTAAGAAGCTATATTGGAGAGCAGTATGGCAGTCAGTATGTGGCAGCAGAAGGCGCCAGGAAAAGTGGCAGTCAGAAGATTCAGGATGCTCATGAGGCAATTCGTCCGACGGATGTTACCCGCACTCCGGCTATGTTGAAGGATTCCTTGTCCCGTGACCAGTTCCGCCTGTATCAGCTGATCTGGAAACGTTTTGTTGCAAGCCGTATGATGCCTGCAGTTTATGAGACCACTTCTGTAAAAATCGCAGCAGGAAAATATCGTTTCAATGTTGCAACATCAAAGATTGCATTTGAAGGATTCCGTCTGATTTATACGGAGGCGGGAGAAGAAAAAGACGAGAAGGGTGTGCTTTTAAAGGGACTGGATGAGAACAGTGAACTTTCTCTGGAACAGTTTGACAGTAAGCAGCATTTTACACAGCCGCCGGCGCACTACACAGAGGCGTCTCTTGTAAAGACTTTGGAGGAGCTGGGAATCGGACGCCCAAGTACTTATGCACCGACAATTACATTGATTATAAATAGAAGATACGTTGCGAAGGAAAATAAAAACCTTTATATGACAGAACTTGGAGAAGTTGTTAATAATATAATGATGCATTCATTTCCAAGTATTGTGGATGTCAGTTTTACAGCAAATATGGAAAGTCTTCTGGACGGTGTTGCGGAAGGAAAAGTCAGATGGAAGACGATTATTGAAAATTTCTATCCGGATTTGGACGCAGCCGTGAAAAAAGCGGAAGAAGAACTGGAAGAGGTAAAAATCGAGGACGAAGTAACGGATGTAATCTGTGAAGAATGTGGCAGAAACATGGTTATCAAATACGGTCCGCATGGAAAATTCCTGGCATGTCCGGGATTCCCGGAATGTCGGAATACAAAGCCGTATCTGGAAAAGATTGGTGTAAAATGTCCGATGTGCGGAAAAGATGTAGTAATTCGCAAAACGAAGAAGGGAAGACGCTATTACGGTTGTGAAAATAATCCGGAATGTGAGTTCATGTCCTGGCAAAAACCGTCTGAAAAGAAGTGTCCTCAGTGTGGAAATTATATGGTAGAAAAAGGAAATAAACTTCTTTGCAGCAATGAACAATGTGGTTACACTGAAAGTGTAAAAAAAGAGAAAGAAAATTAAGGAAATTTATTGAATAAGCGTGAATTGTATGATAATATACACTCATAGATGGAGGAATTGCATATGGGCGTACAATTATTAGATAAAACTAGAAAAATCAACAAATTACTACACAACAATAATTCGAGCAAGGTTGTATTTAATGACATTTGTGATGTCTTGACTGAGATACTGGAGTCAAATGTTCTGGTAGTCAGTAAAAAAGGAAAGGTGCTTGGAAAAAGTCGGTGCCTGAATGTACAGCCGATTGGAGAACTGATTGCCTGTGAGGTTGGCGAGCATATTGATGGTATGTTGAACGAGAGATTGCTTAGTATCTTATCAACAAAGGAGAATGTAAATCTTCAGACACTGGGATTTTCTGCTGAGGCAAGCGGAGGATATCAGGCAATCATCACGCCAATCAATATTGCAGGAGAGCGTCTCGGAACATTGTTCATTTACAAAGTAGATAAACCATATGAGATTGATGATATCATTCTCAGCGAGTATGGAACAACAGTTGTAGGACTGGAGATGCTCCGTTCTGTTAACGAAGAAAGTGCAGAGGAGACAAGAAAAGAACACATTGTACAGTCTGCGATTAGTACATTATCTTATTCAGAACTTGAAGCGATCATTCATATTTTTGATGAGCTGGATGGCTCAGAGGGAATTCTGGTTGCAAGTAAGATTGCAGACAGAGTTGGAATCACCCGTTCTGTAATTGTAAATGCTCTGCGCAAGTTTGAAAGTGCAGGCGTGATTGAATCTCGTTCATCAGGAATGAAAGGAACTTATATCAAAGTTGTAAATGATTATGTATTTACAGAACTGGAGCACATCAAGGAAGAAAAGAACAGAGGTTAAACTTTGAAAAATCGGAGGATGGACAACATGTATGAAGAGTGTCCGGCGCTGCTTCAGATGACGCGGACGTTTTTGGAAGATGGAGAAAAAGATGAAATCATTCATCATTGTAAAGTAATCCGGTATGATCCGGAAGAAGAGAACATATACTTAATTGCAGGAAAATCAGATATCACAAGTTTTTTGCTGGATGGAGTATATAGATGTACGATCAATAGTGAAAAAAAAGAAATCTGGTGCCAGGGCGTCATACGTGAAAGATACTGTAATAAAGTCGGAAAAGTCTTAGTATTTCGTGTACAAAACGGCTTTTATGAAAAAAATATAAACAAGATAAAATAAATAAAAGAGTGTTGACAAAAGAGAAAGAGAGTGCTATTTTATACCTAGAGTTTTTAATAGCACTCTCTTTTTATGAGTGCTAACAATATAAAAGAGATGTTAAAGCAAGGAGGAATAAATATGAAATTAGTACCATTAGGAGACAGAGTCGTATTGAAACAGATCGTGGCTGAGGAGACTACAAAGTCAGGAATCGTATTACCTGGACAGTCTAAAGAAAAACCACAGCAGGCAGAAGTTGTGGCAGTTGGACCAGGCGGAACTGTTGATGGAAAAGAAGTGAAGATGAACGTAACAGTAGGACAGCAGGTTATCTATTCTAAATATGCAGGAACATCTGTTGAGATTGAAGACGAAGAATATATTGTTGTGAAACAGGATGATATTTTAGCAATCATCGAATAAGGAATGTTTGTTAATTTTAAATATTTTGTGTGAAATCAGTAAAGTCTAATTTAGGAGGCAGTTTAATCATGGCAAAGGAAATTAAATACGGAGCAGAAGCAAGAGCAGCCCTGGAAGCAGGAGTAAATCAGTTAGCAGATACAGTAAGAGTGACACTTGGACCAAAGGGACGTAACGTAGTACTTGACAAATCATTTGGCGCACCACTGATTACAAATGATGGTGTTACAATCGCAAAAGAAATCGAGTTAGAAGATCCATTTGAGAATATGGGAGCTCAGATCATCAAAGAAGTTGCATCTAAAACAAATGATGTAGCAGGAGATGGTACAACAACAGCTACTGTACTTGCACAGGCTATGGTACATGAAGGAATGAAGAACCTGGCAGCAGGTGCTAACCCGATCATTCTCCGTAAAGGAATGCAGAAAGCTACAGATGCAGCCGTTGAGGCAATTAAGAACATGTCCAGCAAAGTTAACGGTAAAGACCAGATCGCTAAGGTTGCAGCTATTTCAGCAGCAAGCGAGGAAGTAGGCCAGATGGTAGCAGATGCTATGGAGAAGGTTTCTAACGATGGTGTTATCACAATCGAAGAATCTAAGACAATGAAAACAGAGCTTGACCTTGTAGAAGGAATGCAGTTCGATCGTGGATACATTTCTGCATATATGGCAACAGATATGGATAAGATGGAAGCTAATCTGGAGGATCCATATATTCTGATCACAGATAAGAAAATCAGCAACATTCAGGAAATCCTTCCAGTACTTGAGCAGATCGTTCAGTCAGGATCCAGACTTCTGATCATTGCAGAGGATGTTGAGGGTGAAGCTCTTACAACACTGATCGTAAATAAACTGCGTGGAACATTCAATGTTGTTGCTGTAAAAGCACCTGGATATGGTGACAGAAGAAAAGAGATGCTCAAAGACATCGCTATTCTGACAGGCGGACAGGTAATTTCTGAGGAGCTTGGATTAGAGCTGAAAGATACTACTATGGATCAGCTTGGACGTGCAAAATCAGTCAAAGTACAGAAAGAGAATACAGTTATCGTAGACGGCTGTGGAGACAAAGATTCCATCCAGGCAAGAGTTGCCCAGATCAAAGCTCAGATTGAGGATACAACATCTGAATTCGATAAAGAAAAACTTCAGGAGAGACTTGCAAAACTGGCAGGCGGAGTTGCAGTAATCCGTGTCGGAGCAGCAACAGAAGTTGAGATGAAAGAAGCAAAACTTCGTATGGAAGATGCTCTGGCAGCAACAAGAGCAGCAGTAGAAGAAGGAATTATCTCCGGTGGCGGTTCTGCATATATCCATGCAGCAAAAGAAGTAGCAAAATATGCTGCAACACTGGAAGGTGATGAAAAGACAGGAGCTAATGTAGTTCTCAAAGCACTGGAGGCTCCATTATTCCACATTGCTGCAAATGCAGGACTGGAAGGCTCTGTTATTATTAATAAAGTATCTGAGTCTGAACCGGGCGTAGGATTTAACGCATTGACAGAAGAGTATGTAGATATGGTAGAGGCAGGAATCCTTGATCCGGCTAAAGTAACAAGAAGTGCACTTCAGAACGCAACAAGTGTAGCATCTACGCTTTTGACAACAGAGTCTTGTGTAGCGAACATCAAAGAAGATACTCCGGCAATGCCAGCAGGCGGCGGAGCAGGCATGGGAATGATGTAAGAATAGTGTATTAGCAATTCTAATAATCATAGATTAATATTATGAAAACTCCCCCTTTAGGGAGTTTTCTTTTTAATACAATTTGTGGTAAAATAGAGAAAATGGTTGACAAATGCCGACTGTTTTTTGTATCATAGCTTTTAAATATTACAAAGGAAAGTGAGGATAATAATCATGGGAAAGATTATTGGAGAAGGTATTACATTTGATGATGTACTTTTAGTACCAGCTTATTCAGAAGTAATTCCGAATCAGGTTGATCTGTCAACATATCTGACAAAGAAGATCCACCTTAACATACCGATGATGAGTGCAGGTATGGATACGGTTACAGAGCATCGTATGGCAATTGCTATGGCTCGTCAGGGAGGAATCGGTATCATTCATAAGAATATGTCTATTGAGGCTCAGGCTGAAGAGGTAGACAGAGTAAAGCGTTCTGAGAATGGTGTTATTACAGATCCATTTTATCTTTCACCGGATCATACACTGGCAGATGCTAATGAATTAATGGCTAAATTCCGCATTTCAGGTGTGCCGATCACAGAGAACGGAAAGCTGGTCGGTATTATCACGAACCGTGATCTGAAATTTGAGGAAGATTTCTCAAAGAAGATCAAAGAGTCTATGACTTCTGAGGGGCTCATCACAGCACCGGAAGGAATTACACTGGAGGAAGCGAAACGGATCCTTGCAAAAGCAAGAAAAGAGAAACTTCCAATTGTAGATAAGGATTTTCACTTAAAAGGACTTATTACAATTAAAGATATTGAAAAACAGATCAAATACCCTCTTGCAGCAAAGGATTCACAGGGACGTCTTCTTTGTGGTGCTGCTATTGGTATTACAGCAAACTGTATTGAGAGAGCTCAGGAGCTTGTCAATGCAAAGGTTGATGTTGTTGTTCTTGATTCTGCACACGGACATTCAGCAAATGTTATCCGCACAGTGGATATGATCAAGTCTAAATTCCCGGATCTTCAGGTTATTGCTGGTAACGTTGCAACAGGAGCGGCTACAGAGGATCTGATCAAAGCAGGAGCTGATGCAGTTAAGGTTGGTATCGGACCTGGATCTATCTGTACAACACGTATCATCGCAGGTATCGGTGTGCCTCAGATTTCAGCAGTTATGGATTGCTATGAAGCAGCAGATAAATATGGAATTCCGATTATTGCTGATGGAGGAATCAAGTACTCAGGAGATATGACAAAGGCGATTGCAGCCGGAGCAAATGTATGTATGATGGGAAGTATCTTTGCAGGTTGTGACGAGAGCCCTGGAACATTTGAGTTATATCAGGGAAGAAAATACAAGGTTTACCGTGGTATGGGATCTATCTCCGCTATGGAGAACGGAAGTAAAGACCGTTACTTCCAGACAGATGCCAAGAAACTGGTACCGGAAGGTGTCGAAGGACGTGTCGCTTACAAGGGAAGCGTAGAAGATACTGTATTCCAGTTAATGGGAGGTCTTCGTTCCGGTATGGGTTACTGTGGAGCACCGACAATCGAAGATCTGAAGGAAAAAGGAAGATTTGTCAAGATTTCTTCTGCATCATTAAAAGAGAGTCACCCACATGACATCCACATCACAAAAGAAGCTCCGAACTACAGCGTAGACGAGTAAGATCAGTAATTCACTGGTGAGCTGCTTTTGCATTGAAAGATAGAATTTGTGGCTGAGTGAACAGCAGATAATAAAATTCATAAATTAATAAGAATTCATTCATAAAATGTTTCGCTGGAATATGTAGAATATATATCAGATGAGTGATGACTCCACCTCTATAGGTGGCGGGCAGCAAGAATGCCTGGGGCATTCTTGGATCAGAAAAAGGCGGGGCAAAGAACGTGCAGATGAAGAGGAACAGAAAAAGAAGAACTCTAAGCACGACAAAGAAGAAAAGAAAGACCCAGCGGAATATCCGGCTGGGTTTTCTTATTCTTGGAATTGTGCTAGTGGTCATGTTGATTATAAAAATAAATAATCCGGGATTTTTTTCCAATAAGTATTATGAGGTGGATACGAAAGCAGTGGATGCATCAAAGCCTGATATTGACGTGGAGCTTCTGACACCGAATCCATATTCCAGATCGCAGGAGAAGACAGACAAGATTACAGGGATTGTTATTCACTATACAGCTAATCCTGGAGCAACGGCTATAGGTAACCGGAATTATTTTGAAGGGTTAAAAGACAGTCACGAGACGAAAGCCAGCAGTAATTTCGTGGTGGGACTGAACGGAGAGATCGTGCAGTGTATTCCGACCTGGGAAGTGGCGTATGCATCGAATGACCGGAATTATGATACAGTATCCATCGAATGTTGCCATCCGGATGCGACTGGAAAGTTTAATGATGCGACTTATCGTTCTATGGTCCAACTGACAGCGTGGCTTTGTCTGAAGTTCAACCTGACAGAAGAAGATGTGATCCGCCACTATGATGTGACTGGGAAAATCTGTCCGAAATATTTTGTGGAAAATGAAGGCGCATGGGATCAGTTCCGGAAAGATGTAAAGGCAGCTATGGCGATGAACAAGAATCCGGAATAGGAATGAATAGAAAAAATAAGGCAGTTGCGAAATAAGATAATTGTTGGTATAATACACCCGGTAAGACAGAAAAGAAGTGGATAAAGAGGCCACATTTGACACAGGAGTAATATACGATGAATGATTTGGAAATGTACAGAGAGAGTCTGGCGCTTTGTGATGATAAGATTATTGACGCACTTGTTGAAAGAAGTAAAATAGTAGAAAAAATCATGGCATATAAAGAGGAATATGGTATGCCGATTTTACAGCCGCAGCAGGAGGCAAAACAGGCCTTGAGACTGGAAGAAAAGCTGAATGGTAATAAGTACAGAGAAGAGATTAAGGATATCTTTGAATGTATCCGTATGAACAGTAAGAAGATCCAGGCAAGAAAGTTATTTGATTACAATATTGTAATGATCGGATTTATGGGAGCTGGAAAATCAACAGTGGCAGAGTATTTAAGTACCATGTTTGCTATGGAAGTTGTAGAGATGGATCAGGAAATTGTGAAAGAGGAAGGAATGAGTATTCCGGACATTTTTGCAACTTATGGCGAAGAATATTTCCGTAACTGTGAGACAGAACTCCTGAAGAAAATGCAGAGCCGCAAAAATGTACTCATTTCCTGCGGAGGCGGAGTTGTACTTCGAGAATGCAATGTAGAACAGATGAAGAAGAATGGAAGAGTCGTTCTTCTGACTGCCAGTCCGGAGGAAGTTTATGAGCGCGTGAAAGATTCCGATGACAGACCGGTTCTCGCAGGACGAAAGAATGTAAAAGGTATTGCAGAATTGATGGAGGCACGTCGTGAAAAATATGAGGCAGCAGCCGATATTATTGTCAATACGGATCACAAGACTGTTCTTCAGGTGTGTGAAGAGTTAGTACAGAGACTGACAGAAATGGATGGAGAGTAATGTTTGACAGATTTTTCCCGGATAGATATGTGGCTTCCACATATGTGATTGATTTTGAAAAATTATATGAAGAAGGATATCGTGGCCTGATCTTTGATATTGACAATACACTTGTACCGCATGGAGCACCGGCTGATGCGAGGGCAATCGCACTCTTTGACAGATTAAAAAAGATTGGATTTAAATGTTGTCTCATTTCCAATAATCAGGAGCCGCGTGTAAAGATGTTCAATGAGCCGATTCAAGTAGATTATGTGTACAATGCGCACAAGCCATCAACAAAGAATTACCGGAAGGCTATGGAGATTATGGGGACTGATGAGACAAACAGTGTGTTTATCGGAGATCAGTTATTTACGGATGTCTGGGGCGCAAAAAGAACGGGGATTTCCAATATTCTTGTGAAACCGATTCACCCAAAAGAAGAGATTCAGATTGTGCTGAAGAGATATTTGGAGAAGATTGTGTTGTATTTTTATGCAAGAAGCAAGAAACAGGCGAAAAAATAGTTGAAAAAAGGCACAATCTATTATAAAATGGTAAAAGTGAAAACGTATAAAGTGCCATTCGGGTGCGATTAAGGAGGATATATACAATGGCTGATGCTTATATTGAAAAAGGTACGACGTATGAGATCGACGGAAAGGTATATGAATGTCTGGAATTCTTACATGTAAAACCAGGTAAAGGTTCTGCTTTCGTCCGTACAAAACTGAAAGATGTTATCAACGGTGGTGTTGTTGAGAGAACATTTAACCCATCTAAAGATGTATTAAAGAAAGCATTTATCGAGAGAAAGACAATGCAGTATTCCTATGTTGACGGAAACCTGTATTACTTCATGGACAACGAGACATTCGAGCAGATTCCGGTTGATTCTGAGGATGTTGGAGATAGCTTGAAGTTCGTAAAAGAAGGAACAGACGTAACTCTGAAATCATATCAGGGTAAAGTATTTGCAATTGACCCACCGACAACTGTTGAGCTTCTGATCACAGAGTCTGAGCCGGGCGTAAAAGGTAACACAGCAACAGGTGCTACAAAACCGGCTATCGTTGAGACTGGTGCGCAGGTTATGGTTCCTCTGTTCGTTAATGAGGGAGAGGTCATCAAGATTGATACACGTTCCGGCGAGTATCTTTCAAGAGCATAAGTTTAAGGAAAACATAAGAAAAATAAACGACAAAAGCCTTGCATTTTTTGCAGGGCTTTTTTATAATTCTAATACCATAATATTTGAAACACAGAAACTGCTGCTGTCTGAGGAAAGGAGATATATGGATTATAAGCAGTTTTTAGAGACAGTAGAGAAAAAAGTAAGAGAGAACATGGGGACACACATCAGAGTCAGCACACGTACCGTGAAGAAGAATAACAGAACCGAGCGGAGCGGGCTTCTGATTGAGGATGACAGTACGAATATTTCACCGACCATCTATCTGGAAGAATATTATCAACAGTTCCTTAGCGGCAAAGGAGTTGATAAGATTGCAAAAGAAGTGGCCGATTTGTATGAGGATTTGAAAGTTGACCGGCCGTGGGATGAGCAGAAGCTTGGAGAATACGATAAAATCAAGGAAAAAGTGATTTATCGTCTGATTGGTCGTGAGGCAAATGAAGAACTCCTTCAGGAAGTGCCATATGTGCCATATCTTGATCTGGCAATTATTTTTTGTGTACTTTTTGAAGCAGGAGATTATGGCATGGCGACAATGATGATCCGTAACCGGCATCTGAAACTGTGGCATGTGACAAAAGAGGACATTTATCATCAGGCAAGATATAATACATGGCATGAACTTCCGGGAGAATTTCTGACTATGAGTGATCTGATTGCGGAACTTACGGGAATAAAGGAGAAATGTCCGGAAGAACCTATGTATGTATTGACGAATCAGATCCGCAATTATGGAGCATCAGCAATTCTGTATCCAGACAGACTTGCAGGTATCAGTTTATGTCTTAAAGAGAATTTTTATGTGGTTCCAAGTAGTGTCCATGAGATGATCATAGTGCCGGAGAGTGCTTCGCCGGGACGGAGAATGCTGACAGAGATGTTACGAGAAGTCAATGAGACACAGGTACCGGACGAAGATATTTTGTCAGATCATGTTTATTATTATGACAGAAAAGAACGGAGATTGCGATTATAAGAAAAGTGAAGAGCAGTCAATGCAAGTAGCGAAAGATAATCTATGATATAGAAGAGTATTATAATTGGTGTATGGGAGCGCCAGCGGTCAAGAATACCGAAGGCGCTCCTGCTATAATGTTATAATGATTCGAATTGTGTAGAAAATTATCTCATGTATTTACTTTACTTTGTGAGATAAATGTGTTACTATTACAAAGTCAAATTGACCAGGCACCCGTAGCTCAGGGGATAGAGCACCGCCCTCCGGAGGCGGGAGCGGCGGTTCGAATCCGCCCGGGTGTGTATGAATAACGAGTACTGATGTGTGGAGGAGATCTATGAAGAGAAGGTGGATTGTCCTCCTGCTTCTTTTTATGATGATAGGAGCAGCGGGGTATGGATTTACCAGAGAAGAAGCACAGAAGGTACAAAAGACAAGTTCGTTGAAGATACAGGCTGTTTATCTGGAATGTGAATCGGAAGAGGCAAATCCGCTTTTGGAAGATGCAGTTTTGGAAGTGAATCGGGCAGTGGAAGAACACTTTGCGAAGATGCAGGAAGAGACAGGCTATGTAGAAGCTTATCATAATCTGCATGTGTATACAAAGGAAGGAAAAGATGCGGATACATATGTGACATTTGTGACATACGATATGAAAATCCGAGGGATTTATACAGAAGTACCAGGACTTGCAACATTTTATGCAAAAAAAGAAAAGGACAAGATGCAGGTAATCTCAGATCCAAAAGAGAGTGACGTACAGAGATACATTGCAAGACTTACGAAACACCAGGATGTTCAGAATCTGTTCCGGAAAGTGAATGAGGAGTATAATGGAGCACTTCAGTCCGATGCACTTTTGCGGGAGGCGTTGAGCGAATTGCAGAATGCATATGGAAGTACGGAAGATAACGGTTAAATATTTTAGAAATAGAGGAGTATGCTGTCAGAAGCATGCTTCTTTTTTAAATTTATAGATTTGACAAGATTTCATCACAATTCGAACACATTTAAACGATACAATCTATTACAGAAATGAAGGAAAGGAGATTATTGATATGGAAAATCAATATACTTATTATAAACCAGAACCTGATGACATGAATGGTATGAACGAGGAAACGCCAAAGCCAAAGAAGAACCGAAAGGTGCCAAAACCAGTGAAACTTGTATGCGCCGGAGTTGCATTTGGTCTTGTGGCAAGTGTAACATTCCAGGCGGGAAATTATGTGGGAACAAAAGTGTTCGGCACAACAACTACAAACGGTAAGACTGCCAAGACAGCACAGACAGTGGATGGTGCGAAACTAACAACATCATCAAGCAGTACAGGAACTTCCGATATTGCAACGATTGCAAAGAATGCAATGCCATCTATCGTATCTATTACGAATATGAGCGTTCAGGAAGTACAGAGTTTCTTCGGAGGAACACAGCAACAGGAGAGTACAAGTGTCGGATCTGGTATTATTATCGGCCAGACAGATAGCGAACTTCTGATCCTTACAAATAATCATGTAGTGGAAGGCAATGAAAAGCTTACAGTTTCTTTTGTGGATAATGAAAGTGTTGAGGCTAATGTAAAAGGAACTGATTCCACAAAAGATCTTGCAGTTGTGGCTGTCAAGATCAGCGATGTGAAAGATTCTACTATGGATGAGATCGCAGTTGCGACAATGGGAGATTCCAGTAAGCTTGAGGTAGGTGAACAGGTCATCGCAATCGGTAATGCACTTGGTTATGGACAGTCTGTAACATCAGGTATCGTATCTGCAACGGAGCGGACACTGGACGGTTATGAAGGAGGTACTCTGATTCAGACAGATGCAGCAATCAACCCTGGTAACAGTGGCGGAGCACTTTTGAACTCTAACGGTGAAGTTATTGGAATTAATACCGCAAAAGTTGCAACAGACAGTGTAGAAGGTATGGGCTATGCTATTCCAATTTCTGATGCAAGCGATACGATCCAGAATTTGATGAATCAGGAGACAAAGACAAAAGTGTCTGAGGCAGAACAAGGATATCTTGGAATCCAGGGTGTAGATGTCTCGGATGAAAGTGCCAAGATGTATAATATGCCTACTGGAGTTTATATTTCCGATGTTGTAAAGAATGGTGGAGCCCAGCAGGCAGGTCTGACAAAAGGCAGTGTTATTACAGGACTTGAGGGAACCACAATCAGCGATATGAATTCACTGAAAGAACAGCTTCAGTATTATCGTGTGGGTGATAAAGTCAAGGTAACAGTACAGGTTCCTGGAAATAATGGCGAATATACTGAAAAAACTGTCGAAGTAACACTTGGAAGTAAATCATAAAAATGATATAATTGTCCCCATAGGAGGGACAGGACTATGTATACATTTGATGAAATTGAAAAGACAGACAGCGAAATAGCAGATGCGATCAAGGCAGAGATGGAAAGACAGAACTCACACATCGAGCTGATCGCATCTGAAAACTGGGTAAGTAAAGCAGTCATGGCGGCCATGGGAAGTCCGCTGACGAACAAATATGCAGAGGGGTATCCGGGAAAGAGATATTATGGCGGCTGCCAGTGTGTAGATGTTGTAGAGAATCTTGCCAGAGACAGAGCGAAAGAGTTATTTGGCTGTGAGTATGCAAATGTTCAGCCACATTCAGGAGCACAGGCAAACCTGGCAGTATTTTTTGCAATGCTGGAGCCGGGAGATAAAGTAATGGGGATGAATCTGGATCACGGCGGACATCTGACACACGGCTCACCGGTCAATATTTCCGGAAAATATTTTAATATTGTGTCCTATGGTGTCAATGAACAAGGCGTGATCGATTATGATAATGTAAGAGAGATCGCTTTGAGAGAAAGACCGAAGTTAATTGTCGCAGGAGCAAGTGCTTACGCGAGAACAATTGATTTTAAAAAATTCCGTGAGATTGCAGACGAAGCAGGCGCATATCTGATGGTGGATATGGCTCATATTGCAGGTCTTGTTGCAGCAGGACTGCATCCAAGCCCGATTCCATATGCTCATGTGACAACGACAACGACTCACAAGACTCTTCGTGGACCAAGAGGAGGTATGATCCTGTGTAACCAGGAGGCAGCAGATAAGTTCAACTTTAACAAAGCTGTATTCCCGGGAATACAAGGCGGACCATTGGAACATGTTATTGCTGGAAAAGCAGTATGCTTCAAAGAGGCATTACAGCCAGAGTTTAAAGAATATCAACAGCAGATTCTGAAAAATGCACAGGCACTCTGCAAAGGATTACAGTCCCGTGGCGTGAAAATCATTTCCGGAGGAACAGACAATCATCTGATGCTTGTAGATCTTCGCGATGAAGAGGTGACGGGAAAAGAGTTGGAGCGTCGTCTTGATGAAGCTCATATTACCTGCAACAAGAATACAATTCCGAACGATCCACGTTCACCATTTGTTACAAGTGGTGTAAGACTCGGAACACCAGCCGTTACAACAAGAGGCATGGTAGAAGAGGATATGGATGTGATTGCGGAAGGTATTGCACTTGTGATTAAGAGTGAGGATAATATTGAAAAAGTACGCGAGATGGTAAAAGGTCTGACTGACAAATATCCATTGATCTAAGAGATAGATAACAGGAGGTATTGATGATGAAGTGTCCAACATGTGGCGGACCATTGAAACCAAGCAAAAAAGATCCGGATTATCTGCTTTGCTATACATGTAAGAAAAAATTTAAAGTTCCACAGCATCAGGCGGAAGATGTGGCTACGAAAACAGAGCGTATGTCTGCGAAGAAAGAGGCTGGTAGAAGAGATAGTGCGAAAAAAGATAGCGCAAGAAAAGAGAATGTAAAGAAGGAACGTTCTGTAAGAGAACAGAAGTATTCCAATATTCCACCAAAGGAAGTACGTGATAAGCGGGAACGCGAGATGAAAAAAGCGTATGATGACATGCTTTCTGTTGAGGAAGAGAAGGTGTCTAAAGCACCGATTATTATTCTTGCGATTGCAATTATCGTAGTGGCAGCAGTTATTGTGTATATGTTATTAAAGTAAGATGTAAAAGCTGAATATTTTCTTTAGGAGCCTTTCCTGAATTTTTTACAGAAACTGAGATTAATATTTTGTTATAGAAACTGAGAGTGTGGATGATCCACACTCTCATTATTATTTTGCAGGAGACTGCGTATACTTTCGGAAGGTATCGTTGGACATTTTTGGCTAATTGAATTAAGAATTAAGATTTAAGATCAAATTCAGGATTAATTGCATAGAAGTTCTTACTATCCAAGTGATCCTGGATGATTCTGAGACTTTCGCCAAATCTTTGGTAATGTACGATTTCACGTTCTCTGAGAAAACGAATCGGATCGCAGACTTCAGGATCTTTTACAAGCCGTAAAATATTGTCATAAGTCGTTCGTGCTTTTTGCTCTGCTGCAAGGTCTTCATGTAGATCTGTGATAGGATCACCTTTTGACTGAAATGTTGTTGCGCTCCAAGGTGTGCCGCTGGCTGCCTGAGGCCAAAGTGCTAACGTGTGGTCAACATAATATTGGTCGAATCCAGATTCCTTTAATTGTTCAGGTGTCAGGTCGCGGGTAAGCTGGTGCACAATGGCGCAGATCATCTCGAGATGGGCAAGTTCGTGAGTCCAAAAATGTTGTCGCTAATAGAAAAGCCCCTAAATACGCGGGATTCGGGGCTTGAGATTTAATGTAAAAGTGGGATTGTCTTTATCTCTATATTTATTTCTTTTGGTTTTAGTATATTCCACGCTCTCTAAAAGCATCTTAAGAGCCTTGTTCCGGTCTTGAGCAGATAATTCCCAATAGCAGGAGAGAAGCTCCTTACAGGAAGGAATAAAGTTCTCAACATTTGCTATTTTTTCTTTTTCATATTCCAGGTCCTTTTTCAGAACTTCAATGTGTGCTTCGGATTCCTTGATACGTTTCTGCAGTTCATGAGAACGTTCCAGGAAGATTTCTGTCGTGTAGACTCCCTGCTCCAACAGATCATACAAGTTCCCGTTCTGCTTCAATAACATATCATGATTGCTAATAGCGGAAGAGAGGAGTTGTTCTTTTTCCGGAACTTTGTTCTCAACTTCTAGTGTCGGGTCCAACTGGTATCCGGCTACCCAGTCAGACAGCGCCTGTATGACCTCACGTTCCACCAAATCGAGCGCAGAGCCAATGGTGGGACAATTCCTGGTATTACACTTTAAAACGTCATATGGGGCACCTCCGGGTGTTTTAGAGGCTGGTCTTCGCATCATCTTCTTACCGCAGCAGGAGCAGACAACAATGCCGGCAAGCGGATTTTTGATTCCGTAGGATTCCGGGAGCTTGTGAGAGTTCTTTCCAAGATGTGTCTGAGCTTCCAGGAATACATCATGGTCAATTAATCGTGGCTGCAGTCCCGGAGCAGTGAAATCATAATCACTGTGGGGACGTACTTTACTGACTGAGCCATTCTGGACCTGTTTCACAATTTTTCTTCGTCCAATACCAACTCTCTGGTCGTTGACAATGTTTCTTAGGATTCCCATGATACTACATTCTGTCCAGGTGTCCCCATTCCTTGGCTTGACTCCCCGGTTATCCAGATATCTGCAGATGTTGGTGATGCCAATCCGATCAGGACCGGTGTAGAGCTGAAAGATAAGTTTGACGACCGGAGCTTCTTCTGGATCTGGTGCAAGTACCCAGCCACGGGCATGCTCCAGCTTCACTCTCTGCCAACCGTAAGGTGCCTTATTGAATGGCCATTTACCTTCTTTGACAGCAGCAGTCACACCGGCACGCATTCGGCGTCGGATTGTCTTATATTCCCGCCGGCTCATGAAAAGTCCAAACTCGAAATACTCTTCATCGAATTCATTGTTCGGATTGTATGTTTTGGCCGGAGTTACAATCTGGGTGCCGGAATACTGGAATGCCCGTTGAACAATTCCCTGATCAATGGTATCACCTCTGGCCAGACGTTCGACCTCCATGACAACAACACCTTTCCAGCGTCCGGCTTCCACTTCTGATAAGAGTCTTTGCATCTCCGGCCTTGCAGAAATAGACTCGCCGGAGACGACCTCACGGTAGATACCGCCAATAGATAAGTTCATGCGCTTGGCGAGGTCAAGTAAAATCTGTTCATGCCGTTCCAGGACATCAACGCCCATAGCTTCCAGTGAGGCATCACTTCGGGATTTCCGGAGATAGATAAGATATTCTTCGTATTGCATATGTATCACCTTCCTTGTAATATATGTGCGACGTCGCACAAAAATGGGTATAAAAAATACACCTGTACAGGTGCCAAGGAAATGTGATACAATACTCTTGTCACGGGGTATTGTACGTGTCTTGGCACTGTATAGTATTCATTAAGCCGTTCCTGTTGGTAGCAGGAGCGGTTTTTCCGTTTTATTTTTGAGTAACAAAGTTAATTTTTGTACAATCAAGCATTATATCTTGTCCATTCACATATCCAGAAACACAGCCATCAAGATATATACTGGCAGCAGTGAATTCTTCCATCATTTCTTCATTCGTAATTGAACTATCAAGAATATGAATTGTAGTAGTGTAAATATCTAATGCAGAGTCATCTGTAGAAGCAGTTGCGTATATCCTGATTGAATTATTGCTAAAGTTACCATAATTTACGATACAAATAGGAAGCCCATTGATTACACCTTTTTTCCCAACGGCATTTTTAAAAGCGCCTAGTCTGAATTCAGTCCTATAGTCTGCGCCATGAATATCCATATCGGTCACATCAGTGATTGGCGTAGTGGCAGTTTCATTGTATAAAGATATAAACTGTGTGATGCTTGCAAATTCATCGCCATCTTCTTTTGCTTTAGAGTCGTGGTTAGTGGAAGTAGATTTTTCTTGAACATTTTGGGATTCTGTTGTAGGAGATGGATTTACGGTATTATCGTTTGAAGCATTGCCACAAGCAGACAATGACAACGCCATTGTTCCGGCAATCAATAGTGCTACAATTCTTTTCTTCATAAATTGTTCCTCTCTTTCGTTCTTTTTTTAAAGAAATCGAATAAGTTTTATATATAAACGCAAAAGCGTTTATTTCTTAATTAAATGGTAACTGTTCGTCATCAGGCATAAAAGGAACATCTAGGAATGAATTAGGAAAATCTTCATAATTCCATTCTTTTAAAAATCCTGCATTGTAAAACGTAGAGTGATTTCCGCAGATTGGGCAGTAACGCGCATTTGAGGGTAATGGTTCGTTGTAATAACAATCATCACATGAGCATTTATTTATAAGATTTCTGCCACAAATTTGACAATAATCTCCTTCAATATCAGTTTCTTCGTTTTGACAGTTTGGACATTCTGTTAATTTTCCATTTTCATGAGTCTCTAATTTTGGATAAATCATATTTCCATCTCCCCATTTTAGTGTATTTTTACCGCCACATATTGGGCAATAAGTATAAGTTTTAAAAAATTGAACATTACATACAACGCATTTTCGCTTGTTCATAAAACGTCGGTATACAAGCATCATTTTTTGTGACAAATTTAATCCGGTTATCAATCTGGCATCCGTATCTATCAAGTCGATTCTTGTTTCAGCAGCAGCGACAGAGAGACCAAAAGTGTAGGCAACATTGCTTACGGATTTATTTTTTAATGTTAGAAACATTGAGACTGGAGATAAAACATTTCTCGCAAAAGCATTTGCTTCGTTTTCCAATACACGACATTCTTGTTTGGTCAAAGATAAGGCGATTTTATCATTACGTAACATTTCTGTTTTCTCAAAATCAACCAAGTGATTCAAATATATGTGCCCGAGTTCGTGCATTAAGGTAAAACGAATGCGTGTAATTGGTTTGGAATCATTGTATGCAATTGAATAATAATCATTTTCTAATATCGTTTTTCCATCTGAACTTCTTAGGCAGGTACATACTTTGTCTATAGAGCAATCGAATTCATCTGCCAATTCAGAATATTTCATAAGACCGTATTTTTCCTTTTTAATTATTTCAAATGGATCAACGGGAAAAGACTGTATTGAATACTGATCTAAAAATTCACATGCTTTTTTTAAGCAATAATCATATCTTGCATAATTTGGAATATTCAATCTTCATTTGCCTTTCTTCCCTTTTTTGCAAGAGAGTGAATCATATTTATTGCTAACTCTTGGTCAGAATCAGATAAATCCATTAGATCTCGAGCAGCTGATCTAATATTTAGTGGAAATTCGAACTCTTTTGAACGACTCGTAATATTCTTCGTTTTTTCGTCTGATGCGGATTCCCAGCCCATTAAATATGCAGGGGATATGTTGCCAAGTTTTGCAGCGGCTTCAATTTTATCAGATGGTATATTGGTAATGATATTATTTTCGTATTTATATAAAGTTTGTTTAGAGACATTGATTTTATCAGCAAAATCAACTTGACTCATGTTAAGTTTATTTCGAATTTCTTTTATTCGTTCACCAACCGTCATAATTAAGTCCTCCTTTATGAAGTAACTTTATAATAGCACAAAAATGTTATAAATGCAATAAAAAATAGCTTGACAAGTTACGAAAAGGTGATATACTAGAAGTAACTTAAAAAGATACGGAGGTGACAATGTGATAAAAACAGACGAGTTAAGGGGAATTATTGCAAAAAATGGATTATCTCAGACTGATGTTGCTAAAATGATAGGTATTACTCCAAAAACATTTTACGATAAAATGAAAAATGGAGTATTTGGTAGTGATGAGATTCAGATTATGATTGATGAATTACATATAGATAATCCTATGCCTATTTTTTTTGCACATGAGTAACTTTTAAAGATACCAAAAGGAGGATGTATGAACGAAGTAAAAATTTACAATTCAGAAGAGTTCGGTGATATCCGAACAGTACAACTTAATAATGAAATCTATTTTGTAGGAAAAGATGTTGCGACAGCTCTTGGCTACGCAGACACATTTGGGGCATTGAAGAAACATGTTATGGATGAAGACAAGCTGGTCTGCCAAATTGACAGTGCAGGTCAAAAGAGAGAGGCAACCGTTATCAATGAGTCTGGTTTATACGCTTTAATTTTTGGAAGCAAATTAGAATCAGCAAAACGATTCAAGCACTGGGTAACAAGTGAAGTACTTCCAGCAATTAGGAAAACTGGTGGCTATCAGATGTCGAAACCAGAAGGAAAAGAATTGTTGGCACTAGCTGTATTAGAAGCACAGAAAACTATTGAACAGCAGAATAATGAAATCAGGAGGATGAAACCTAAAGAGATTTTTGCTGATGCAGTATCTACGAGCCATACATCTATTCTGATTGGAGATCTTGCGAAGCTCCTGAAGCAGAACGGTATCGAGACTGGTCAGAAGAGACTTTTTGAGTGGCTTAGAGAGAACAGTTATTTAATCAAAAGAAAAGGTGCTGACTGGAATATGCCGACTCAGAAAGCAATGGAGCTTGGATTATTTGAAGTCAAGGAAAGCACCGTGAATAATCCAGATGGTTCAGTCAGAATAAACAGAACAACCAAGGTAACTGGTAAAGGTCAACAGTATTTCATCAATAAATTTTTGGGAGGTACAGATTGATATGAAAGATTTAAAGCTTCAACTTATCCGGCGAGGATCGCCAATGGTATATACCTGTGAGGGGGGGATTACAGAATCAAAGAAATTTCTGTTTTCTTACATACCGGAACAAGATGCGATAGTTCTGAATAAAAAGCATAAGAATTATGAACATTACAAGGATTTGCTTCTTATATATCTGCAATTCAATGATTTACAGAAAAAGGAGTTCATATCAATGTCAAGAAGCATGGGAATGACGTTCTTTGATTCAATTAATAAGGTATTGAGAATGCGGAAGAAAATATTGAGAACGTAGATGCAACAAGTACAAACCGTACCACATAAACATGAATTAAGAACATAGGAGGGCAGGAAGATGATTGTAGAGACAATGACCAACAATGGCTGTACCTGCCATATCTCCGACGATGCGTATCGGGATAAAACACCGGAAGAGGTGAACCGGATTATTCGGAATTTCTCGGATTTCATTGTCGGGAGATTAAAGGACTTAAAGGAGAAAACCGCTTAGGCGGTAGAAAGGCGGACAAGCTTGAGAAAGACACATGAGAGAAAATTAAGATCGGATACACCACATGCAGTACGACGCCTGGTCCATCAGCTCGAAAGAGAGCGTCAGGTACTCACATACAAGACCATGATAATTCCAATAGAGATTTTGATACTGGCGTGTGTGTTCATCAGAATGTGTATTTGGTCGATTTCATAAGAAGGAGGGAAGAACATGGACAATGTAAAAGAAATCTTATTCCGGCATAGTGCGGAGCAGTGCAAGGTGTGTGAAGCCATTCCATTTGACCAGATTGGACATCAAATCGAGTATGAAAAGTTCAAGATGCTCCATGATGTTATTGAGGAAGCTGACCTGGAGGACGAGTACCAGGAATGGAGACGGGCTTACGGATATGTATAGGAAGGTGGTGAGGGTATGAACGAGATCGCGACAGTGATGAACGAGGAAGAGTTCGGGTATTTTCTTAAGAGCTTTGAGAAGAAAGCTGACTTAAAAAGTCTGAGCTTGATTTCCAGAAGATGCCAGGTCGTTGATACGTTGTGCGGACTGCAATCGGATACCGTACTGACAGTCGGGCAGATCAAGCAGTTGTTCGAACTGGCAAAATAAAAATGAGCGCTCACAAAAGCCGGCAAGCTTAAAGCGCTCAAGAAAAATAAGTCAATTACATTATAAGAAAATAGGAGAAATAAGTCAAATATGAAAACACTGAAAATCACGACAGATAACAAAATCTCTATTATTGATGTGAATCTTGATGATTACAGAGCTCTCCAACAGGAAATTGGAGGATACATTGAAACAGTACATACACAGATTATGTACGACTACTTTAAGGCGCCGGTCCTCATGTTGGTGGACGAGGAAGGATTAATTAAGAACCTTCCAGCCAATGCGGTGGCATCACATTTCTACGGTTATCAGAAGCATGGTCATGTCATTGCCGGTGATGCAATCTTCGCTATTTCGCTTGGTGAGAACATGACTGGATTTGGAGAGAGGGATTCCGAGCAGTGGATGCAGAAGATGCTGAATGATTTTCCGGTATTGGTGGCGGAGGAAAAGTAGCAAGATGGATGAATACGATTGGGCTGATCAGGAACGATTGGTGCGACAAGATGTAGAGGAGATAGAAAAGCAGATGAAGGAGGAGCAGGAACGTGGGAGAGAATAATACAGTCACTATTCCTACAGAGGAATACAGAAATCTTTTAGAGATTCAGGTCAGAGCGAACATTTTAAAAGATTATACAACAGCAGAAAATTACTCAGTATCACGCGGCATGATAGCCAGAATATTAGGATTTGAATTAAATGAAGGAGAGGAAGATTAATATGTATAAAGAAAAAATCACAGAGCTTTTATTAAGCACTAATAGAGAAGGAATGGACAAGCTGGTTGAACACATGGAGGAAGGAGGATTCTTCACAGCTCCATGCAGCACAAGATACCATCTGTCAAAGGAAGGCGGACTTGCTGAGCATAGTCTTAATGTGTATGAAAATGCATTGAGGATTTCAGGCGGATTGGGCCGTCCGGAGGAGGTTCTGAGAGATTCTCTTATCATTGTATCATTACTTCATGACCTTGGAAAGATGGGGCAGTTTGGAAAGGAGAATTATGTTCCGAACATGCTGAAAGGAAGAGCAACAAAAGTTAATCCGGATCCAGAACCAAAGCAGAGTGAGGCGCAGCCATATAAATCCAATCCAGACCTTCTATATGTAGACCATGAAGTAAGATCTATTGCAATTGCTTCCAGATTCATTGAACTTACGGAAGAGGAGCAGTTGGCAATTCTGTGGCATAACGGATTGTATGGACCGTTTAAATATGAGATTCAGGGAAATGAGACACCGTTGTATATGATTTTGCATTTTGCAGATTTATGGTCAGCAAGAGTGACAGAGGAGGAAGGAATTAATGAGTAAAGTTATTTGCATTGCCGGAGAATCGGGATCCGGAAAAACAACATCAATGAGAAATTTGGACCCGAAGTCCACCTATTATATCGATGCTGATAAAAAAGGTCTTTCTTGGAAAGGCTGGAGAAAGCAGTACAACAAGGAGAATAAAAATTATTTTGCGTGTGATGATGCGAATGTGGTTCGTCAGTATATCAAGCGGATTGCAGAAGCTTGTCCGGGTGTCAAGGTAATTGTAGTGGATACAATTAATGGACTTATGGTTGCGGATGAGATGCGTCGAAGCAAAGAAAAAGGATATGACAAGTGGGTAGATCTTGCGGCCTGTGTTTGGGATTTGGTTTGCGAATGTTATACATACAGAGAGGATTTGACTATTGTATTCACAGCTCATACTCAGACAGATCACGATGAGAATGGTTATATGTTCACCCGGATCAAGACTTCTGGAAAGAAATTGGACAAGATTGTATTAGAGAGCAAGTTTACTACAGTATTGCTGAGTAAGTGCGTTGATGGTCAGTATAAGTTTGAAACCCAGGCGAATAACAGCACAGCAAAATCCCCGATGGGAGCATTTGAACAGATGGAGATTGACAATGACATTGTAGAAGTAATGAAAGCATTGGAGGATTATTAAGATGAGAAAACCGAATAATTTTGAAAACGTACAGGCTCAGGGAGAATTCACTCCCGTTGAGCTTGGAGGACATAAGTTAATTATCAAGCAGGTAGAGGAACGAATGTCAAAGACAAACAAACCGATGATTGTTGTGTTCTTTGATTTTGCGCCGGGAGACAATCAGGCTGGATATTTTGCAGAATCATTTAAGAATGATATCCGCCCAGACAAGAAATGGTCGAACCAGGCAACGCACTATATTTTAACAGAAGACGAGAATGGAGACTGCAGCAGGTCATTCAAGACATTCCTTACTTGCGTGGAACATTCCAACAAGGGATTCGCAACGCAGTGGGGAGACAACTTTGGTCAGCAGTTCAAAGGAAAACTGGTTGGCGGTGTATACGGTCCTCAGATGGACTACTACGAAGGAAGAGAGCTGGAGAAGAGAGTGCTTCGTTGGTTCGTGAGTGTGGATAAGGTTGCTGATGCTGCAGTGCCTGATATGAGTGAAACAAGAGCGTACAAGAATCATATTAATGGGTATCCGCAGGGATCTACTCCTGCAGGAGATGGCTTCATGAATATTCCGGATGGAATTGATGAAGAACTCCCATTTAACTAGGAGTTGATAATATTGGATATTCAAATCGATACAAGAGAGAAGCAGTGTGCCATTCGCAAGATTATTAAGACATTTGATGATAATGGCGTGAAGCATTTCTCAAGCAAATTATTGGTCGGTGATTATATGAGTCTGGACAATCCCAGGCTCATTATTGACCGGAAGCAGAATCTGCAGGAGTTATGCGGGAATGTATGCCAGCAGCATGAGCGGTTTAAGAGAGAACTTCTTAAGGCAATTGATGCCGGTATACAGCTGGTAATTCTGGTGGAGCATGGACCAGATATTAAGAGTCTGGAAGATGTGTGGTTTTGGGAGAATCCAAGAAAGCATGAAGTCCGGTGGCGTATGGTAAATGGTAAGCGAGAGAAGTATGTGGTATCAGCCAAGGCAGTTGACGGAAACCAGTTATATAAATCCTTGTGTACTATCCGTGATCGATACAATGTCCGGTTTGAATTTTGCGAAAAAAAAGATACCGGCAAAGAGATTATCCGGATCCTGTCAGGTGATGCCTATGACTAGTGAGGAAATCAAAGCAACATATAGCATGCGAGATATTCTGACCAAGTGTGGACTTCCTGCACCGAATCGTGCCGGTTTCTGCCATTGTCCATTTCATAAAGGTGACAGAGAGCCATCCATGAAAATTTACGATAAGGATTTTCATTGTTTTGCCTGTGGAGCTAACGGGGACATCTTTGATTTTGTCAGTAGGTTTTACGACATTTCATTCAAAGATGCTTTCCGGATGCTCGGAGGCGATTATAAAAAAAACGATTCGTTCGCGTCAAATCTGGCAATATACCGCACAAAAAAAGAAAGCGCGATGAAACGAAAAAAGGTAGAACGGGAGTGCCAGAGAAGAAAATTGATATATGACCTGATAGGAATATACCGGGAATATATGAACCGGGCAGAGCCATTATCAGATGCCTGGTGTGATTGTTACAATGCAATGCAGATGATGATATATCGTGCGGATATGATGGAAGAGAGGGCAGGTAATGAAAAACTTAATAGAATATGACAAAGAAAGTATCCTGTCCGAAGAGGTGTTTATAGAGATCTTTGAGCAGGAAGATGAGATTTTAAAAGCGCGAATGCTTTTATCTTGCCAGGAGCGAGCAAAAGAGCTCGGGGTTAAAACTGCCTTTGATGATTTGGTCAAGGCTTATAGAAAAGTTGAAAAGGCAGAAAGCAGGAGAAAATATAATCAAGTTAATACACTGGTTGAGAACTTCACGAATTTTACTGGTAAATACGATAACATGGCGTGTGGAGCGTGGATTGCATCAGATTCCGGGATTACTACGATGAATAAGGACTACAACAACGAGATTATTGCTTGTTATCACCCAATCCTGCCAATCAAGAGAATGAAAAACTTGGAGACTGGCGAGGAACAGATCCAGCTTGCATATAAGCGAAACCATAAGTGGACTGAGATTACGGTGCCTAAAGACTTAATATCTTCCGCCAGTAAGATTGTATCATTATCTAAGCTTGGAGTTTCTGTAACATCTGAAAATGCGAGATTGTTGGTGAAATACTTGTCAGATGTGGAGAATCTGAATGATGATGATATCCCAGTTCAGATGTCTTCTTCGAAATTGGGATGGATTGGAGGAGGCTTTATTCCTTACGACACGGATATCGTATTTGATGGAGATATGCAGTTCAAATATGTCTATGAAAGCATTCGGGAACATGGAAGCTTTCAAATATGGCTGGAGCATGTAAGGCAGTTGCGGAAGTCTGGGCGAATAGAAATTAAGTTTTACCTGGCAGCATCATTTGCCAGTGTTCTGGTTGGACTTCTTGGCACCCTGCCGTTCATCGTTGACTTATGGGGAGACACTGAGGGCGGAAAGTCCGTGGATATGATGTTGGCAACATCTGTTTGGGCGAATCCGGCTGATAATGCATATATAGCGGACTTTAAGACTACAGATGTTCAGTTGGAGGTAAGGTCGGACTTATTGAATAATCTTCCATTAATGCTAGACGATTCTTCCAAGGTTAGCTCAAGGATTCGTGAAAATTTCGAAGGAGTCGTATATGATTTATGCTCCGGAAAAGGAAAGAGTAGATCCAACAAGGAACTGGGTATACGAAAAGAGAGCCGGTGGAAAAATGCGATTCTGACCAATGGTGAGCGTCCACTGAATTCTTATGTGACACAGGGTGGGGCAATTAACCGAATCATTGAAGTGGAATGCGAGGAGAAGCTGTTCGAGGATCCACAGTATACAGTTGAATTGCTCAAGAAGAATTACGGCCATGCCGGAAAACGTTTTGTAAAAATCATAAAAGAGATGGGTGTAGACGAGATCCGAGAAATACAACGGGAGATACAGGCGGAAGTCTACAAGGATGATGTCATGCAGAAACAGAGTATTTCTCTGTCAGTAGTTTTGACGGCAGACCGAATCATTACAGAAAGATTATTTCATGATGAGGAATACATAGATCTAGAATCCGCTAAGGCTATGCTGGCAAGTCAGGCAGAAGTATCAGAGCATGAGCGATGCTACCATTACCTGATTGATAAGATCAATATGAATAAGCAGCGTTTTTCTGTTGATGCGAATGTGGAGCAATGGGGGATTATAGAGCAACCGGGTGATTATGCTTTTTTATTTGTCCAGGCAGCAAAAGACTTGTGTATGCAGGGTGGATTTTCCTACAAGGCATTCCTGAACTGGGCGGACAGACAGGGCGTGATCCAGGTAGATAAAGATCGGCAGACAAAAACTAAGAAAATAAATGGCAAATCTGTAAGGTGTATATGTCTCAAAATCAATGAAAATGTGGATAAAGACGGTTTTGAATCAGCAGATGCATACAACCAAGAAGATTTACCTTTTAAGTAAAAGACACCAGTCACCAAGGTTGCCATAGAAAATGCATATATAAAAAGAAAAAAATATGTGAGTGTGGCATATACAAAAAAGTTTTCCATATGAGAAATGCTTGGTGACACTGGTGACCAACATTGAAAAATGGCTAGAAATGCATCAACCATAGTGGTTTGCATAGGTCACCGAAATAATAAAAATATTGGCAACTTATTGGTGGCATATGGTGTTAGAGGAGCGTATATGGAAGAGCGTATTAAATTAATATACAACGAGTGTTGGAAGATATACAAACAGTATCTTGAAACACGAGACATGGCAGAATGGAATCGGAACATGCTGCAGGTGAAAGAGAAGTATGGTGGAAAGCCTGATGTGGTAAACCTGCTTCTGTGGCACAGTATAAATGTGCAGGCGCTGCATGACCGGAAAGAGGAGTAAATGTTATGGACGAGATTGAGAAAAAGGAAGAGTGGTATCTGAATATTGATTATCGGGAAGCGAAAGAGATTATCCGGAACAAGCTGCGGGGCATGACACAGAACTTTATCGGAATCGGATTTTATCTCAGACAGATCAAAGAGACAG
>ENA-OPBL01000246-OPBL01000246.1-human-gut-metagenome-genome-assembly--contig:-NODE-246-length-58971-cov-3.719380_pt1 | contig 58971 bp, 71 predicted proteins | sample MGYA00241073_ERZ501461 | MGnify/ENA primary metagenome ERZ501461 (study PRJEB25962, sample SAMEA2042630) | human gut metagenome | biome: human gut; feature: human-associated habitat; material: faeces... | reverse complement strand
CCTAAACTGGCTGACGCTGTAAGAAAATACAAAGCAGCAAAAGCAAACAGCTAATAAAAACCGATTGGTTATTAAGGACTCTCCGAAAGGAGAGTCCTTTTTTATCCGGAAACGGAGAAAGGAAATGTTTTTGACAGAAGGACAGATAGATATTTGGAGGCGGATTTGTTTTGCAGAAGGATAGTTCGGTTGATTTTCGAGAAAAAGTATTGTGCAATTTGTTTAAAAAATGATGGAAAGAGGGCTTGTTTTTTTATCGGAAATCAAAGAAAAATTCTGAAAAAATGCAAAAAAACACTTGCAATCCCTGTCTTTATGCCTTATAATAATAGCTGTTGTGACATAGAGTGTTGATACGGAAGGTTGCCGAAGCCGATGAATCAAGGGCTTACGGGTTTTTCCGAGGAGCGATGTCCAGTTCAAAGAAACCGGGCGACAAGGTCACTGTACTGAATATTTTGGGTTTGACTTACCGACAGGGTAAGTTTGCGTATCTGACGTTGCTGGATACACCCGGATGAGTGTGCAGTCACCACTTGTCGTGCTGAAATCAAAAAGTACGAAAAGGAGGGGACTTTTTTTATGGCTAATCCCAAAATCAGAATCAGTCTCAAAGCTTACGATCACAAACTGATCGACCAGTCTGCAGCGCAGATCATTGAAACAGCAAAGAAAACAGGTGCACAGATCAGCGGCCCTATCCCTCTTCCCACAAAGAAGGAAGTTGTAACAATCATCAGAGCGGTGCATAAATACAAAGACTCTCGTGAACAGTTCGAAATGAGAACTCACAAGAGACTGATTGACATTCTTAGCCCTACACCCAAGACAGCAGACGCACTGAGCCGTCTGGATCTGCCCGCAGGCGTAGACATTACTCTGAAAGTGATGAAATAATCAACGCTATCCCACACAGCAACGAGCGAAGGTTATTTTTAAACTTTATAAAGAAAACATCCAAAAAAGCTGGTTTATATAAGATAGATAAGTAACAGGAAGTTACAACTCTTATATGACTAGAATGATTACCTGGCGAAGACGAAGACTTCCGAAGGCAATCCGCTGTAGAAAATTAGGAGGTGCAACGAAATGAAAAAGGCGATCATCGCTAAGAAAATTGGTATGACACAGGTTTTCACAGAAAACGGTGCGCTGGTACCAGTTACAGTTCTTGAAGCAGGCCCCTGCGTTGTTATCCAGAAGAAAACAATGGAAAACGACGGCTATGAAGCAATTCAGGTTGGCTTTGCCGATGCAAAGGAAAAGAAAGTAACAAAGCCCATGAAGGGCCATTTCACAAAAGCAGGCGTAGCTGCTAAGAAATATGTGAAAGAATTCAAATTGGAAGATGCAGCAAACTATGAGGTTGGCGCAGAAATCAAAGCTGATGTGTTCGCAGCAGGCGACAAGGTTGACGCAAGCGGCGTTTCCAAAGGTAAAGGTTTCCAGAGTACAATTAAGAGATACAATGCATCCAGAGGGCCTATGGGTCACGGTTCCAAATCTCACAGAGTAGTAGGTTCCATGGGTTCTTCCGCTTACCCCAGCCGTGTTAAAAAAGGCAAAAGAATGCCCGGTCACATGGGTAGCGCAAATGTAACTATCCAGAATCTTGAAATTGTACGTGCTGATGCAGAAAAGAACCTGCTGCTGATCAAGGGCGCAGTTCCCGGTCCTAAGGGTTCCGTTCTGGTAATCAAAGACAGCGTAAAGGCTTGATAAACTTTACGAAAGGAGGAAACTAACATGGCAAATGTTGCAGTATTAAATATGGCAGGCGCTCAGGTAGGCACAATCGAGCTGAATGACGCTATTTTCGGTATTGAAGCAAATGAACATGTGATGCACCTGGCTGTAGTACAGTATCTGGCAAACCAGAGACAGGGCACACAGAGCACAAAAACACGCGCTGAAGTTCGTGGCGGTGGTAGAAAACCTTACAGACAGAAAGGTACCGGCAGAGCAAGACAGGGCTCCATCCGTTCCCCTCAGTGGGTTGGCGGTGGCGTTGTATTCGCTCCCAAGCCCAGAGATTATTCCTTCAAGCTGAACAAGAAGGTGAAAAGACTGGCACTGCAGTCCGCACTTTCCACAAAGGTTGCGGAAGGCAAAATCATCGTTCTGGATGAGCTGACACTGTCTGAAGTAAAGACAAAAGAAATGGTGAAGGTTCTGGGCAACATCAAATGCGACAACGCACTGATCGTTATGGACGGCTCCAACGAAAACGTAATGCTGTCCGCTAGAAATATTCCCACAGTTAAGACAGCTTCCGTAAACACAATCAATGTTTACGACCTGCTGAAATACAACAATCTGGTTGTAACAAAAGAAGCAGTAGAAAAAATCCAGGAGGTGTACGCATAATGGCTGATCTGAAATTTTACGACGTAATCGAAAGACCCGTAATCACAGAAAACAGTATGTCTGTACTGGATGAAAAGAAATATACTTTCATCGTACACCCTGAAGCAACAAAGGCTCAGATTAAAGATGCTGTTGAAAAAATGTTCGAAGGCGCTAAGGTAGCTTCTGTAAACACAATGAACTACGATGGCAAGCCTAAAAGAAGAGGTATGTTCTTCGGCAAAACAAAGAAATATAAAAAAGCAGTTGTGAAACTGACAGCTGACAGCAAAGATATTGAAATTTTTATGGGCATGTAAGCGATAAAAGCACTGAGAAGTGATTGGTTGGAGCGCAAGCTTGCTTGCGGCGAGAACCAAGCATTTATCAGTTGAACGGTATGAGTAAAATGTGAAGCATTTTACGAATAACGAGCTTTCGAGCAACCATATAAAATCTTTAAGTGTAAACTTGCAAAACACACGGAAACGTGTAGACGATATAAAAATCCGAAAGGAGTGGAAACAAGAGATGGCAATTAAGAGATATAAACCCTATACACCATCCAGAAGACACATGACTGTGTCCGCATTCGATGAAATTACAAAATCCACGCCCGAAAAATCTCTGGTAGTACACCTGAGAAAAACTTCCGGCAGAAACAACCAGGGCAAGCTGACAGTACGTCACCATGGCGGCGGCGCTAAAATCAAATACAGACTGGTTGACTTTAAACGTAACAAAGACGGCGTACCTGCAATTGTTAAGGCGATTGAATACGATCCCAACAGAACAGCAAACATCGCTCTGATTGTTTATGCAGACGGCGTAAAATCCTATATTCTGGCTCCTGCAGGTCTGAAGGTTGGCGATCATCTGATGAACGGCCCCGAAGCAGAAGTTAAGCTGGGCAACACACTGCCCATGAGCAAAATCCCCGTTGGTGCTTCCATTCACAACATCGAAATGAAGCCCGGCAAAGGCGGTCAGCTGGTACGTTCCGCTGGTAACGTTGGTCAGCTGATGGCAAAAGAAGGCAAATATGCAACAGTTAAACTGCCTTCCGGCGAAATGAGACTGCTGCCTATCGAATGCAGAGCAACAATCGGTCAGATTGGTAATGCAGACCACGAGCTGGTTCACATCGGTAAAGCCGGCAGAAAACGTCACATGGGCGTTAGACCTACAGTAAGAGGTTCCGTAATGAACCCTAACGATCACCCTCACGGCGGTGGTGAAGGTAGAGCACCTATCGGTCGTCCTGCTCCTATGACACCTTGGGGCAAGCCTGCAATGGGTTACAAGACAAGAAACAAACACAAAGCTTCCAACAAGTATATTGTTCGCCGCAGAAACGGCTAATAGATCCGAATGTGCCTAAGGCAGCTTAGGCACGAACAGAAAAAATAAGGAGGATTCATCAATGAGCAGATCTTTGAAAAAAGGACCTTTCGCTGACGATCATCTGCTGAAGAAGATCGATGCTATGAACGCAGCAGGCGAAAAGAACGTAATCAAAACATGGTCTCGTCGTTCTACAATCTACCCCGATATGATCGGTCACACAATCGCAGTTTATGACGGCAGAAAGCACGTGCCTGTATATATCACAGAAGACATGGTAGGCCACAAACTGGGCGAATTTGCACTGACAAGAACTTACAGAGGTCATGGCAAAGACGCAGAAAAGAAATCTAGAGTTCGCTAATTTATCCGATAACGAAAGGAGGTTTCGTTCATGGCAAAAGGTCATAGAAGCCAAATCAAAAAAGAAAGAAACATTGCAACACAGGAAAAAAGACCTCATGCTACTGCTAAATACGTAGGCATCCCCGCTCCCAAGGCGAAAATCGTTCTGGATCAGATTAAAGGCAAGGATGTTGCTACAGCAGCAGCAATGTTGAACTATAGCCCCAGACTGGCAGCAGAAATCATCGGTAAAGTACTGAAATCCGCTGTAGCTAACGCAGAAAACAACCTGGGTATGGACGTAAGCAAACTGTATGTGGAAGAAGTAAGTGCAGATCAGGGCCCTACAATGAAGAGAATTCGCCCCAGAGCACAGGGCAGAGCATATCGCATTCTGAAGAGATCTTGCCATATTTCCATCATTCTCAATGAGAGATAAGGAGGTACGAAATGGGACAGAAGGTTAACCCTCATGGTTTAAGAGTAGGTATCATCAAAGATTGGGATGCAAAATGGTATGCAGAAAAAGACTTTGCTGATAACCTGGTAGAAGACGTTAAAATCAGAAAATTCATCAAGAAGAGACTGTACGATGCAGGCATTTCCAAGATTACAATCGAAAGAACAGCCGGCAGAGTAAAGATCAGCGTATACACAGCAAAACCCGGTATTGTTATCGGTAAGAACGGTGCATCCATCGAAGCACTGAAGGCTGAGCTGCAGAAAATGACAGCGCAGAAGGTTGCTGTAAACATCGAAGAAGTAAAGAGACCCGAACTGGATGCACAGCTGGTAGCTGAAAACATTGCACTGCAGCTGGAAAACCGTGTGACATTCCGTCGTGCGATGAAGCAGGCAATGGGCAGAACAATGAAGTTCGGCGCAAAGGGTATCAAGACAATGGTAAGCGGTCGTCTGGGCGGCGCAGATATCGCGCGTGGCGAATCCTACCACGAAGGTACAATTCCCCTTCAGACACTGAGAGCTGACATCGACTATGGCTTTGCTGAAGCAGATACAACATACGGCAAACTGGGCGTAAAGGTTTGGATCTACAAAGGCGAAGTACTTCCTGTAAAGAATAATAAAAAGTAAGGAGGCGCTAAAGAATCATGTTAATGCCTAAAAGAGTAAAACATCGTAAACAGCAGAGAGGCAAAATGAGAGGCCGTGCATATAGAGGCAACAAAGTAACATACGGCGATTTCGGTATTATGGCGATGGAACCCACATGGATCACATCCAACCAGATCGAAGCAGCACGAGTTGCTATGACAAGACATATCAAACGTGGCGGTGACGTTTGGATCAAAGTATTCCCTGACAAACCCGTATCCGCAAAACCTATCGGTACTCGTATGGGTTCCGGTAAAGGCGCACCTGAATACTGGGTTGCAGTAGTAAAACCCGGCAGAGTAATGTTCGAAATCGGTGGCGTAGAAGAAGATAAGGCAAGAGAAGCGCTGAGACTGGCAATTCACAAACTGCCTATCAAGTGCAAAATCGTATCTAAAGCAGAAGCAGAAGAAATGGCAGGTGAACATCAGTGAAAACAAAAGGTTATGTAAATGAATTGATGGGTAAAACTGCAGATGAATTACAGAAGGACCTTGTTTCCGCGAAGAAAGAGCTGTTCAACCTGAGATTCCAGAACGCAACAAACCAGCTGGACAATACAGCGAGAATCAAGGAAGTTCGTAAGAACATCGCAAGAATCCAGACAATCATCACAAAGAAAGCAAGAGAAGTAAAATAATAGATATTCCGTTCGTTGAAAGGAGGAAATCATCGTGGAAAGAAATCTTCGTAAAACCAGAATTGGTAGAGTAGTTAGCGACAAGATGGACAAAACAATCGTTGTTGCTGTTGAAGATAAAGTAAAACACCCTCTGTATGGCAAAATCGTTAACAGAACATACAAACTGAAAGCTCATGACGAAAACAACGAATGCGGTATCGGCGATCGTGTTAAAGTTATGGAAACAAGACCTCTGTCCAAGGACAAGAGATGGAGACTTGTAAGCATCATCGAAAAAGCAAAATAATCCTTTTTGGAGAGGAGGACGAAATATGGTTCAGCAGGAAACCAGATTAAAAGTAGCAGATAACTCCGGGGCGAAAGAACTTCTGTGCATCAGAGTTCTGGGCGGCTCCACAAGAAGATATGCAGGCGTGGGCGACATCATTGTTGCTGCGGTTAAAGACGCAACACCCGGCGGCGTTGTAAAAAAAGGTGATGTAGTAAAGGCTGTTGTAGTAAGAACAGTTCATCCCGTAGGCAGAGCAGACGGCAGCTACATCAAATTCGACGAAAACGCAGCTGTAATTATCAAAGACGACAAAAACCCCAGAGGTACTCGTATCTTTGGGCCCGTTGCAAGAGAGCTGAGAGAAAAGCAGTTCATGAAGATTCTTTCTCTGGCTCCCGAAGTACTGTAATAGGAGGTGCGACAGGTGGCTAATATGAAACTGAAAACCGGTGACAAGGTAGTTGTTATTGCCGGTAAGGATAAAGGCAAAGAAGGCAAGATTGTTGCTGTAGATAAAAAGAACAACCGCGTAATGGTTGAAGGCGTGAACATGGTTTCCAAACACACAAAACCCAACGCACAGAACCAGCAGGGCGGCATCATCAAGAAGGAAAACTTCATTCATGCTTCCAACGTAATGTACCTGCATAACGGCAAGGCTACAAGACTGGGCGCTATGATCAAAGATGGTAAAAAGGTAAGAGTAGCAAAGAAAACAGGCGAAGTAATCGACTAATAAATACCTGGTGAAAGGAGGCAAACAATGAGCAGATTAAAAGACTTCTATGAAGCACAGATCGTTCCTGAAATGACTAAGAAATTTTCTTATACAAATAAACTGGCTGTTCCCAAACTGGAAAAGATCATTATCAACATGGGCGTTGGCGAAGCAAGAGAAAACGCTAAGGTTCTGGATGGCGCTGTAAGAGATATGAGCATTATCTCCGGTCAGAAACCTGTAGTAACAAAGGCAAAAAAATCCATCGCGAACTTCAAGCTGCGTGAAGGTATGAACATTGGCTGCAAGGTTACTCTGAGAGGCGACAGAATGTATGAATTCACAGACAGACTGGTAAACATCGCACTGCCTCGTGTACGTGACTTCCGTGGCGTAAAAGCAAACAGCTTTGACGGCAGAGGTAACTACACAATGGGTATCAAAGAACAGCTGATCTTCCCTGAAATCGAATATGATAAAGTAGACAAGATCAGAGGCATGGACATCGTTTTTGTTACAACAGCAAAAACAGATGAAGAAGCAAGAGAACTGCTGAGACTGTTCGGTATGCCATTCGCTAAATAAGGGAGGGACAAAGATGGCTAAAAAATCTATGAAAGTTAAGCAGCAGAGAGCGCCTAAGTTCTCTACAAGAGCTTATACACGTTGCAGAGTTTGCGGCAGACCCCACTCTGTACTGAAAAAATATGGAATTTGCCGTATTTGCTTCCGTGAACTGGCATACAAAGGTCAGATTCCCGGCGTAAAGAAAGCAAGCTGGTAATTGAAAGGAGGAATTCACAATGTCTATGAGCGACCCTATCGCAGATATGCTGACAAGAATCAGAAATGCTAATACTGCAAAACACGATACAGTAGATGTTCCTTCTTCCAAAATGAAGAAAGCAATCGCTGACATCCTGGTAGCAGAAGGTTACGTAAAAGGTTACGAAGTAATCGAAGACGGTATCAAATCCACACTGCGCATCAGCCTGAAATATGGTGAAGACAAAAACGTAAAAGTAATCACAGGTCTGAAGAGAATTTCCAAACCCGGCCTGAGAGTATTCGCTGGCAAAGACGAGCTGCCTAAAGTTCTGGGTGGTCTGGGCACAGCAATTATTTCCACAGACAAAGGCCTGATGACAGACAAAGCTGCAAGAAAAGCTGGTCTGGGCGGCGAAGTTATCGCTTTCATCTGGTAAGATAGAGACAGAATTATAGGAGGTGCAGACCATGTCCAGAATCGGTAAATTGCCCGTAGTGGTACCCGCTGGCGTAGAAGTTAAGATTGGCGAAGGCAATCTGCTGACAGTGAAAGGCCCTAAAGGTACACTGGAAAGAAAATTATCCGCAGACATGAACATCGCAATGGAAGACGGTCAGATCGTAGTTACAAGACCCAGCGATCTGAAGAAGCATAGAGCATTACACGGCCTGACAAGAACACTGATCCACAACATGATTGTTGGTGTTACAGAAGGCTATGAAAAGACACTGGAAATCAACGGTGTAGGTTACAGAGCAGCAAAATCCGGTAAGAAGCTGACACTGACACTGGGTTATTCTCACCCTGTAGAAATGGAAGATCCCGCAGGCATCGAATCCATCGTTGAGGGTACAAACAAAATTATCGTTAAGGGTATTGATAAAGAAAAAGTAGGTCAGTTTGCAGCCGAAATCAGAACAAAAAGACCTCCCGAACCTTACAAAGGCAAAGGTATCAAATACGCTGACGAACACATCAGACGTAAAGTTGGTAAGACCGGTAAGAAATAATCTGCGCACGGCGGCGTAAGGTATATTTATATCGGAAAGTGACTAATTTTTGAAGAAACGGAGTGAATTTGCTATGATCAATAAGCCCAATCGTGCTGCGGCTCGTGTGAAAAGACACTACAGAATCCGCAACCATGTAAAAGGCACAGCTGCCAGACCTAGACTGGCAGTATTCAGATCCAATAAACACATGTATGCGCAGATCATTGATGACGTTGCGCAGCATACACTGGTTGCAGCATCCACAATGGAAGCTGAAATCGCAAGCAAGGTTGAATACACAAACACAGTAGCAGCAGCTGCTGCAGTAGGTGAAGCTGTTGCAAAGAAAGCAATCGAAAAAGGCATCACTGAAGTAGTATTCGACAGAGGCGGTTTTGTATACCAGGGTAAGGTTCAGGCACTGGCAGAAGCAGCTAGAGAAGCTGGCCTGAAATTCTAAGGCAAGGAGGAAAGTAAGTTGAAAAGAATCGATCCAAGCACTTTAGATCTGAAAGATAAAGTAGTTACCATCAACCGTGTATCCAAGACGGTAAAAGGTGGTCGTACAATGAGATTCTCTGCTCTGGTTGTTGTTGGCGACGGCAATGGCCATGTAGGCTGCGGTATGGGTAAGGCAGCTGAAATTCCCGATGCAATCCGCAAAGGGAAAGAAGCAGCGATGAAAAATATCATCAAAGTAGAAATGAACGATGTAGACAGCATCTACCACGGCGTTACAGGTGAATACGGCAGTGCAAGCGTACTGCTGATGCCCGCTCCCGAAGGTACTGGTATCATCGCCGGCGGTCCCGCGCGTGCGGTTCTGGAACTGGCTGGTATCCGTAACATCAGAACAAAATCCCTGGGCTCCAACAACAAACGTAACGTTGTAAGCGCAACCATCGAAGGTCTGTCCAGAGCGACAACACCCGAAGCTGTTGCGAAACTGCGTGGCATTTCTGTTGAAGAACTCTTAGGTTAAGGAGGATTAGACAGATGGCTGAAATTAAAATCACATTGGTGAAATCCACAATCGGTGCAATTCCCAAACATAAAAGAACAGTTCAGGCGCTGGGTCTGAACAAAACAAACAGTAGTGTAATTCAGCAGGACAATGCGGCAATCAGAGGTATGCTCCATCAGATTAGCCACCTTGTTAAAGTTGAAGAAGTTTGATTTTAGGAGGTGCCCAAATGAACTTATGCGAACTGAGACCCGCTGAAGGCTCCAGAGGTAAAAACTGGAGACGCGGCAGAGGTCATGCAACAGGCAATGGCAAAACAGCCGGCAGAGGCCATAAAGGTGCCGGTCAGCGTTCCGGTACAAGCGGCAAATGCGGCTTTGAAGGCGGCCAGATGCCTCTGTACAGAAGACTTCCTAAGAGAGGCTTCACATGCAGAAACAGCAAAGAAATTGTTGCAATCAACGTTTCCATGCTGAACGTATTTGATAATGATACAGTAGTAGACATTGATGCTTTGAGAAACGTTGGTCTGATCAGCAATCCCAGAGATGGCGTGAAGATCCTTGGCGAAGGCGATCTGGAAAGAAAGCTGACAGTTAAGGTTAACTACTTCAGCAAAACAGCTCAGGAAAAAATTGAAGCGGCCGGCGGCAAAGCAGAGGTGATTTAATTGTTTAAGATTTTCGTTAACTCTTGGAAAACGAAAGAAATTAGAAACAAGATTCTGTACACACTGATGATTTTTGCAATTGTCAGACTGGGTACACAGATCGCCCTGCCCGGTATCGATACCGCAGGTGTAATAGCAGCGAGAGAAAACGCATCCATGGCGGGCACACTTTACAGTGTAATCGCCGGTGGTGCGAACTCCAGCTGGTCTATTTTTGCAATGGGTATCGGCCCCTACATCAACGCATCCATCATTATGCAGCTGTTGACGATTGCGATTCCCAAGTTCGAACAGCTTTCCAAGGAAGGTCCGGACGGACGAAAGAAGCTGCAGTCCTATAGCAGATATCTGACGGTTATTCTGGCGTTGATTCAGGGTATCGGTCTGACTTACACATACCATAACATGTATCTGGTGCATAGTCCTCTGGTTTATGTTGCATCTGTATTTTGTCTGGTATGCGGCTCCACATTTGTTATGTGGTTGGCGGAGCAGATTACTGCAAGCGGAATCGGCAACGGTTCCTCTATGATTATCTTCATCAACATCGTTTCCAACCTGCCTACAGGCGCAGCAACGATGTACTACCTGATTTCCGGCAGCGGTGCAGCAGGTGCGGCGAAGGTAGCAGCAATTCTGTTGATTTTGATTGTTGTTCTTGCTTTCATTGTTTGTGTAAACACCGGTGAAAGAAGACTGCCTGTGCAGTATTCCTCCAAGATGGTAGGCAGAAAACAGGCAAGCGGCAGAAGTACAAACATGCCTATCAAGGTAAATACTTCCGGCGTTATTTCCATCATCTTTGCAATCTCTTTGCTGCAGTTCCCGCAGCAGATTGGAATGTTTATCCCCAATAAGGGCGCAACATTCACAAAGGTGACAGATGTTTTGAATATGACACACCCTATTGGTGCGATTATTTATATTATCCTGATTTTCTTCTTCACATATTTCTACACATCCATCGTAATCAATCCAAACGAAATTGCGATGAACATGAAGAAGAACGGTGGTTTCATCCCCGGTATCAGACCCGGTCAGCCCACAAGCGCTTACATTACAAGAGTCGTAAACAGAGTAACACTGGTTGGTGCAGTCTGCTATGCGGTTCTGGCGATGGTGCCTGTTGTTCTGCAGTGGATCTTTAAGGTAAATGTAGGCTTCGGTGGTACAACACTGATCATCGTTGTTGGTGTTTGCCTGGATATCGTAAAAGCACTGGAAAGCCAGCTGCTGATGCGCCACTATAAAGGTTTTTTGAATGACTGATAACAATCGCTTGGGAAATGCTTTCGGGCATTTCCCGAGGGGTTGTTTTGTGCTATGAAGAAGAATTCTTTATGGCAAATGGGGAGATTATATAACACGATAAAAAAAGAGAAGGCCATCTATTAAGAAAAGAGGTAATCGTATGAAATTAGTACTGATCGGCGCACCCGCAGCAGGTAAAGGGACACAGGCTGCAAGACTGGTAGAGCATTACGGCATTGCTCACATTTCCACAGGCGACATGCTGAGAGAGGAAGTTGCAAAAGGCACAGAGCTGGGCAATCAGGCAAAGAGCATTATGGCAGCAGGCGGCTTGGTTTCCGATGAACTGATTATCGCTATTGTACAGGAAAGAATCAAAAAAGACGATTGCGCGAAGGGTTTTATCCTGGATGGTTTCCCTCGTACGGTTGTACAGGCTGAAAAGCTGGAGGATATGGTAAAGCTTGACCATGTTGTATATATCAGCGCACCCGATGAAGTGATGCTGGAAAGACTGACAGCAAGAGAAAGCTGTCCCAAATGCGGCGCAACATACAACAAGCTGTTCCTGCCCGCAAAGGTTGCAGGCGTTTGTGACAAATGCGGCGAAGCGCTGACACAGCGCAAGGATGATACTGTTGAAGCAGGTAAGGCAAGAATTGCTACCTTCCACGAACAGAGTGAACCTCTGGTGGACTTCTACAAGAAGAAAGGCATCTTGTTTGAAGTAGATGGTACACAGGCGATTGACGAGATTACAAAAGCAATCATTGCAGGTCTGGATAAATAAGAAATGGGAAAAAATCGACAGAAAATGACGGGATGTAATTTCTGTCGATTTTTTCTTCCTATATAATATAGAAGAAAAAATATTACTGTATAAATAGTAACAATAAAAATAGAGTATTCATAAAAATGAAAATAGTGTATACTTGATAGGCTTATGAAAATAGCGTGTACCTATGCGGGAAGGTGAATACAGGCACCTTGGGAAAGCGATTTTTTGAGCAAAACCGTTCTGATCACGAGCGGAGAGCCGGAAATTCTTACGTTATGCGAAGGAAAATGAGGTGATGTCGTTGGAATATCAGATCGGCCAAGTGGTTTATTCCAAAAGCGGTCACGATCAGGGTGACGTGCAGATGATTTGTGCGATTGAGGGGGAATACCTTCTTCTTGCAGACGGCAGACGCAGGAAGTTGGAAAAGCCCAAACGCAAAAAGAAGAAGCATGTTCAGCCTACTTTCTATGTAGAAAAGGATGTGGCTGCAAAATTGCAGACAGGGGAATATCTTCTGGATGCAGATATCAAGAAGGCATTGAAAAAGTACCAGCAGGTACGAGATGTTTAATGTTTAAGGAGGTTTACGGTCTTGTCTAAAGATGACGTAATCGAAGTAGAAGGAACCGTACTGGAAAAATTACCCAACGCCATGTTTCAGGTTGAACTGGAAAACGGTCACCAGATTCTGGCGCACATTTCCGGCAAACTGCGTATGAACTTCATCCGCATCCTGCCCGGTGACAAAGTGTTAGTTGAAATGTCTCCCTATGATCTGACAAAAGGTCGTATCATTTGGAGAGCAAAATAAGGAAGGAGCGATCACAATGAAAATCAGACCCTCTGTAAAACCCATGTGTGAAAAATGCAGAATCATCAAGAGAAAAGGTCGTGTAATGGTTATTTGTGAAAATCCCAAACATAAACAGAAACAGGGCTGATAATTTATTATGGGCTTGCGGGGGAGAACCCCAAAGAGCCGAATTGATAAATCCGTCAACTATACTGGGAGGAGCATACAGTTAATGGCAAAGGCGGCGCCGACTTGTAGGCGCGTAAGGCACATGACTGACGGTCTATCTCCTTTGTTCGTAATGCCCAACGAGTATCGCACTGTGTTTATGTAAAAAACATTTATTTGAAACTTATCGTGAAAAATTACAGGAGGTGCAAGAATAATGGCACGTATTGCTGGTGTAGACTTACCTAGAGAAAAACGCGTAGAAATCGGCCTGACTTATGTTTATGGCATTGGCCACTCCAGCGCTGTTCGTATTCTGAATGAAGCAGGTGTTAGCCTGGATACAAGAGTGAGAGATCTGACAGATGAAGAAGTATCCAGAATCCGTGATGTCATCGACAGAACTCAGACTGTAGAAGGTGACCTGAGAAGAGAAATTGCTCTGAACATCAAACGTCTGATCGAAATCGGCTGCTACAGAGGCATCCGCCACAGAAGAGGTCTGCCTGTTAGAGGTCAGAAGACAAAGACAAACGCAAGAACAAGAAAAGGTCCCAGAAAGACCGTTGCGAACAAGAAGAAATAATTCGATATTTCGATAAGGAGGTTTGAGGCAAATGGCAAAGAAAACTGTGAAAAAGGCAACGACTCGCAGACGCCGTGATAAAAGAAAAGTAGAACGTGGCCAGGCTCATATCCAGTCCACTTTCAATAATACAATCGTTACGATTACTGACGCAGCAGGGAATGCGCTTTCCTGGGCAAGTGCTGGTCAGCTGGGCTTTAGAGGTTCCAGAAAATCCACACCCTATGCAGCACAGATGGCTGCAGATACAGCTGCAAAAGCTGCTTCCGATTACGGTCTGAAGACAATTGAAGTTTTCGTAAAAGGCCCCGGCAGCGGTCGTGAAGCTGCAATCCGTGCCCTGCAGGCAGCAGGTCTGGATGTAACACTTATCAAAGACGTTACACCCGTTCCTCACAACGGTTGCAGACCCCCCAAACGCAGAAGAGTATAACCTAATATTAGGAGGTGTAGATCAATGGCAAGAGATAGAGTTCCCGTACTGAAAAGATGCAGATCCCTGAACCTGGATCCCATCTATCTGGGTATTGATAAAAAATCTAAAAGACAGAATCAGAGAGCAAACAAGAAAATGTCCGAATACGGTCTGCAGATGAGAGAAAAACAGAAAGCAAAATTCATCTACGGCGTACTGGAAAAACAGTTCAGAGGTTACTACGCACAGGCTGAAAAGATTGCCAAAAAAGAAGGCATCCCCGGCGAAAACCTGCTGATGCTGCTGGAAATGAGACTGGACAACGTAATGTTCAGACTGGGCTACGGCAGAACAAGAAAAGAAGCTAGACAGATTGTTCGTCACAAACACGTAACCGTAAACGGCAAGGCAGTGGATATCCCTTCCTACCAGGTTAAGGTTGGCGATGTAATCGAAGTGAAAGAAAAATACAAAACAATTCAGAGATACAAAGACGTTCTGGCTGCAACAGACGGCAGAATCGTTCCTGAATGGCTGTCCGCTAACCACGATGCACTGAGCGGTACAGTTGTGGCGAAGCCCACAAGAGTACAGATTGATGTTCCTGTAGAAGAAACACTGATTGTCGAACTGTACTCCAAATAATCATCGATTGTGTAGAGAAGTCAAAGGTAACGCCGTGGGGCTATATGCCCTGCGGCACTCTATCATAAAAAAGGGAGGTTTGAACGAGTGTTTGAATTTGAAAAACCTCGCATTGAAATTGCTGAAATGGCACCCGATGGCACATACGGTAAGTTTGTTGTAGAACCCCTGGAAAGAGGCTATGGTACGACTCTGGGCAACTCCCTGAGAAGAATCCTGCTGTCCTCTCTGCCCGGTGCTGCAGTAAGCAATGTGAAAATTGATGGTGTACTTCATGAATTTAGCGTGATTCCCGGCGTAAAAGAAGACGTTACAGAAATCATTCTGAATTTGAAAGGTCTTGCGATCAAAAATACAAGCGAAGGCAATGAGCCTAAGATTGCTTACATTGACGTGGAAGGCGAAGGTGAAGTAAAGGGTTCCGATATCAAGTGTGACAGTGATATTGAGATTCTGAATCCCGAACATCATATCGCAACACTTTCCGGTGGCGCAGGCAGTAAGCTGTATATGGAGATCACAATCAACAAGGGCCGCGGCTATGTTGGTGCAGACAAAAACAAAAAAGACGATCAGCCAATCGGTATGCTTCCGGTAGACAGTATTTTCACACCTGTTACAAGAGTAAACTTTTTGGTGGAGAATACGCGTGTCGGTCAGATTACTGACTACGATAAGCTGTCTCTGGAGGTTTGGACAAACGGAACAATCGCACCCGATGACGCTGTAAGTTTCGGCGCGAAGATCCTGAATGAACACCTGAACCTGTTCATCGACCTGTCTGATAATGCGAAAGATACTTCTATCATGGTAGAAAAAGAAGAAGGCAAGAAGGAAAAAGTTCTGGAGATGAGCATTGAAGAACTGGATCTGTCTGTGCGCTCTTATAACTGCCTGAAACGTGCCGGTATCAATACGGTTGAAGATCTGGCAAATAAGACAGAGGACGAGATGATGAAGGTTAGAAACCTTGGACGCAAGTCTTTGGAAGAAGTATTGAACAAAATGGCGGAACTGGGTCTTTCCCTGAAGCCTAGTGACGAATAATTTCGTCATAGAGTAACCTATTATTTACCGTTTGATTACGGCTCCACATAAGACCGAAGAGTGGTGGAGACGGGCTCAGTCAGACGGGTATCCATGAGGAGGATTTAACCATGCACGCATCCGGTTATAGAAAACTTGGTAAAACAACACCCCAGAGAAAAGCTCTGCTGAGAAACCAGGTAACAAATCTGCTGTATCACGGCAAAATCAAAACAACAGAAACAAGAGCAAAAGAAGTAAAGAGAATCGCTGAAAAGCTGATCACACTGGCTATCAAAGAAAAAGATAACTTCGAAGAAGTTACAGTAGCAGCTAAGGTTGCAAAGAAAGATGCAAACGGCAAACGTGTGAAAGAAGTTGTAAACGGCAAGAAAGTAACTGTTTATGACGAAGTGCAGAAAACAATCAAAAAGGATAAGGCTTCCAGACTGGTTGCAAGAAGAGCAATTCTGGCTTACCTGTACCCCGTTACAGAAGTTCCTGCTGACGGCAAGGCAGTAAGAAAGAACACAAAGAAGGTTGACATGGCAGCTAAAATGTTCGACGAAATCGCTCCCAAATATGCCGGCAGAAACGGCGGTTACACAAGAATTGTGAAACTGGGCGCAAGAAAAGGTGACGGCGCTATGGAAGTTATTCTGGAACTGGTTTAATTTGATTCCGAATAGAAAATCAGAGACTTGCAAATAAGCGAGTCTCTTTTTTTATACCCGAAAAAATGTAAGGGTACAATTTGGGAGAATCAGAGAGAATTACTGGGATTCTATTGACTTTTTAGCGAAAACTCCGTATCATATTGATAGCTGTGAGCATTTGCGCAATAGACTATACGAGGCGAAGAAACGCCGGAGAAACAGGTGAAATTATGAAAATGGTGAAGGCTGAAGGTCTGACCTACGAATATACAAAAATTATGGAAACAGACCACGGCACGGAGGAGCATCGGGTGGTTGCGTTGAAAAACGTGAACATCGAAATTGAAAAGGGTGAATTTGTTGTAGTTCTGGGGCATAACGGCTCCGGAAAGTCTACATTTGCGAAGCATATTAACGCATTACTACAGCCCACAGGCGGTACGTTGTGGGTAAAAGGAATGAACACGCAGGAGGAAGGTCTGATTTGGGAGATTCGCCAGACGGCAGGGATGGTATTCCAGAACCCCGATAACCAGCTGGTTGCAACGGTGGTTGAGGAGGATATTGCATTTGGTCCCGAAAATATGGGCGTACCCCCGAAGGAAATTCGGATGCGCGTGGATGAAGCACTGGATGCAGTGCGAATGAAGGAATTTGCGGCTTATACGCCTTCCAAGCTTTCCGGTGGGCAGAAACAGAGAATAGCCATTGCAGGCGTGTTGGCGATGAAGCCGGACTGTATTGTTCTGGATGAGCCTACGGCAATGCTTGATCCTGTCGGTCGGCGAGATGTTATGGAGACGATTGAGCGTTTGAATAAAGAAGAAGGCATTACAGTGATTCTCATTACGCATTATATGGATGAGGCTGTGCGTGGAGATAAGGTATATGTGATTGATGACGGTGACCTTGTGATGAAAGGCACACCGAGAGAAATTTTTGTACAGGTGGAGAAGCTGAAGGAATATGGACTGGATGTGCCGCAGGTGACAGAGGTGACATACCTGCTGAGAAAAGAGGGTATTGATTTGCCCGCGGATATTCTGACGGTCGAAGAAATGGTAGGTGCATTATGTCAATTCAATTAAATCATTTGACACACGTTTACAACGAAGGCACCACCTTTGAAAAAGTGGCATTGAACGATGTGACACTGGAGATTCAGACGGGCGAATTTATTGGCTTAATCGGGCATACCGGCTCAGGAAAATCCACGCTGATTCAGCATCTGAACGGCATTATTTCTCCTTCTTCGGGTGAAATTCTGCTGGACGGCGAAAATATCCATAAGGATAAGGCAAAGCTGAAGGAGGTGCGCAGACGGATTGGTCTGGCGTTCCAGTATCCTGAATATCAGCTGTTTGAAATGACAGTATATAAGGATGTTGCATTCGGCCCGACGAATCTGGGGCTGTCTGCGGAGCAGATTCGTGAAAATGTGGTTGCGGCATTAAATATTGTAGGAATTGACGAGACGTTTTACGAAAAATCTCCGTTTGAGCTTTCCGGCGGGCAGAAGCGCCGTGTGGCAATCGCAGGCGTGCTGGCAATGAATCCGGAGGTGCTGATTCTGGATGAGCCTACCGCGGGGCTTGACCCCAAGGGCAGAGATGAAATTCTGGCGGCAATCCACAAGCTGCATGAGGAAAGAGGAATTACGGTTATTCTGGTGAGTCACAGTATGGAAGATGTGGCAAGACTGGTAGACCGTATCATCGTGATGCACAAGGGCAAGGTTGCTATGACAGGTACGCCCAGAGAGATTTTTTCTCATCCCATGGAGCTGGAGCAGATGGGACTGGCGGCACCGCAGGTTAGCTATGTTTTTGCAAAGCTGAAGGAAAAAGGCTATGATGTGCCGACGGATATTTATACGGTTGAGGAAGCAAGGGATGCCTTGTTAAAATTGGTAAAGCAGGTGAAAGCATGATTAGAGATATTACAATCGGTCAGTATTATCCTGCGGAATCTGCCATTCATAAGATGGACGCAAGGCTGAAGCTGATGATTACCTTTGTTTTTATTGTAACTTTGTTTTTGGTGAATACCTTTGTGGGGTATGTGTTTGTTATTGCCTGCATGGGGCTGACAATTCGGGCATCGAAGGTGCCGTTTAAATTTATGACACGCGGTTTGAAGAGTATTATCGTTATTATTCTTTTTACGGTGGTCATCAATCTGTTCATGACGCAGGGGGAGCATGTTCTGCTGCGCGTGGGCTTTTTGCGGGTGACAATGGAGGGGGTACTTCTGGCGGCGAAAATGTGCGTCCGTCTGGTGCTTCTGATTATCGGTTCCTCTGTGCTGACATTGACGACAACGCCCATTCAGCTGACAGATGCCATCGAATATATTTTGAAGCCCTTCAAAAGAATTGGTGTGCCTGCGCATGAAATTGCAATGATGATGACGATTGCACTGCGCTTTATTCCGACACTGCTGGATGAAACGGATAAGATTATGAAGGCGCAGCAGGCGAGAGGTGCCGATTTTGATACGGGCAATCTGATTCAGAAGGCGAAATCCCTGATTCCCATTCTGGTGCCTTTGTTTATTTCTGCATTCCGCAGAGCAGAGGAGCTGGCAATGGCGATGGAAGCAAGATGCTACCATGGGGATGAACACCGTACGAGAATGAACGTGATGACAATGAAAAGCAGCGATTACCGCGCGGCAGTGATGGCTGCGGTCTATACAGTTGTGATTATCGGGCTGCGGTTTGTGGCAAAGGCAGTGCCGTTTATTATTTAAGAAAGAAACACTCTCCAATCGGAGGGTGTTTTTTCAAAAAATACAAAAGAGAAGGGTGAAAGCATGATTGGTTTGGGAACACTTATCAATGTTGGCGCGATTATCATTGGTGGCCTGCTGGGGCTGGTTCTGGGACGAAGCGTGAAGGTGCGCTATCAGGATATCCTTATGATTGCTGTTGGGATTTGTGTGCTGATGCTTGGCATTGGCGGCACAATGGAGCAGATGCTTTCGATTACGGATGGAGGGCTTGCCAGCGGCGGCTCTATGATGCTGATTATTACCATGGCGGTTGGCGCTTTGGCAGGCGAATGGATGAATATTGAGAAAAAGATGGAGCAGTTCGGTGTCTGGCTGAAAAAGAAAACCGGCAGCAACGGGGATAATGCCTTTGTGGATGCCTTTGTAACGACATCGTTGACGGTCTGCATTGGCGCAATGGCAGTGGTCGGGGCGATTCAGGACGGGATTTACGGCGATTATAGTATTCTGGCGGCAAAGGCAATTCTGGATTTGATTATTGTATTTATCATGACGGCTTCGATGGGAAAGGGGTGTATCCTTTCTGCGATTCCTGTTGGAATTTTTCAGGGACTGGTGACGCTTCTGGCGAGGCTGATTGAGCCCTTTATGACAGAGGCGGCATTGTCAAATCTTTCCTTTGTCGGCTCAGTGCTGCTGTTCTGTGTCGGAGTAAATCTGGTCTGGGGCAAAAAGGTGAAGGTGGCGAATCTGCTGCCGGCGATTCTGTTTGCGGTGCTGTGGAGCTTTGCGCCTTGGGCATAAAAAGGAGAATAGGATTGATGAAACGGATTTTACTGACAATCGCATACGATGGAACGAATTATTCCGGCTGGCAGAAGCAGAAGGATGAAGCGGTGATCACTGTGGAAGGCGAACTGACGAAGGCTTTGCGGCTGCTGTTCCGCAATCCTGCGTTGGAGTGCATCGGCGCAAGCAGAACGGACGCAGGCGTGCATGCCTTGGGGCAGCGTGCGGTGATTGATGTGGAAACGAGCATTCCGGCGGAGAAAATCCCTCTGGCGATTCGCTCCTTTTTGCCTGCGGATATCGTGGTGACAAAGGCGGAGAAAGTTGCAGAGGCATTTCACCCGCGGTTTGACTGTGTGAAAAAGACATACGAATATCGTTTCTGGAATGCGCCTGCGAAGAATCCGAAGGAACGGCTCTATTCCGCCTATGTGCAGAAGCCGTTGGATGTGGAACGGATGAATGAGGGGGCAAAGGCATTTCTCGGAACGCATGATTTTGCGGCATTCTGTGCGGCAGGCGCGCAGGTTTCGACCACAGTTCGGACGATTTTTGACTGTCATGTGGAAAAGCAGGGAGAGAGTGTGCGGATTCTGGTGACGGGGGACGGCTTCCTTTACAATATGGTGCGGATTCTGGCAGGGACGCTGCTTGCGGTCGGCATGGGAAGGCTGGAGCCAAAGGCGGTTGCCACAATCATCGCAGGGAAGGACCGCCGCGCCGCAGGACAGACCGCAGAGCCGCAGGGCTTAACCCTTCTGGAGATTTTCTATGACGAAAAAGACCTGTACGGAGCAGCGAAAAATTGATAATTTAGCAAAAATCTCTTGACACGGTCTGTATACAAGATTATAATATAAGGGCTGTTAATATGATTTTAAGGCTGAAATCAGCTTTAAATATATGTTTCTCAAGGTGGGACCCAATAAGTTATGTGTTTTGCACATAATGGAGATCGACCGTATTCGTTCCTGCGTTGCGGCGAAGTCAACGGGTCAAACAAAATAATATGACAGGAGGTAAAAACCATGAGAACTACTTACATCGCTAAAGAAGCGGACATCGTAAAAAAGTGGTACGTGATTGACGCTGAAGGCGTAACACTGGGCCGTCTGGCTTCCGAAGTTGCATCTATTCTGAGAGGGAAAAACAAACCTCAGTATGCACCCAATGCTGACATGGGCGACTATGTTATTATTGTGAATGCAGAAAAAGTTGCTGTTACAGGCAAAAAGCTGGAACAGAAAATGTATCGTCACCACTCCGGTTGGACAGGCGGTCTGAAAGAAACAAGACTGGACAAAATGCTGGAAACACACCCCGAAAGAGTTATTGAGCACGCTGTAAAAGGTATGCTTCCTAAAAATGCTCTGGGCAGAAAGATGTTCGGCAAGCTGCATGTTTACGCAGGCGCAGAACACCCTCACGCAGCACAGAAACCCGAAACACTGGAATTCAAATTCTAATCGAAGGAGGAAAGCATAATGGCAGCAGCTAGATATTACGGCACAGGCAGAAGAAAATCTTCCGTAGCTAGAGTATACCTGGTACCCGGCAACGGTAAAATTACAATCAATAAAAGAGACATCGACGAATATTTCGGTCTGGAAACACTGAAACTGATCGTTCGTCAGCCTCTGGAACTGACAGAAACAGCAGCAAAATTTGACGTTATCGTTAACGTTTGCGGCGGTGGCTTTACAGGTCAGGCAGGCGCAATCAGACACGGTATCTCCAGAGCACTGCTTCAGGCAGATGGTGACTACAGACCTTCTCTGAAAAAAGCAGGCTTCCTGACAAGAGACCCTCGTATGAAAGAAAGAAAGAAACCGGGTCTGAAAGCAGCAAGACGCGCACCTCAGTTCTCCAAGAGATAATTACGCGTTTCAAAAAGCATTTACAGAAATCCTCAAAACCTTGTGTTTTGGGGATTTTTTTATATCTGCGTTTTTTAGAATTTTTGAAAATTTTGGTGAATTTTTTACGGTAGCACACATGTAGCACACACGTAGCGCACAAATTTAATTGACAAATTTGGAAAATGCCGATAAAATGCGGATTATGGGATAGTCTATAGTTTTTGAATAAATGCAGAATGTGCAGCAGGCGAAAAATACTATAAAACAATACAACATATTTCCTACTGAAAAAATTTTTGGTAATGTGATTTGAAATTACAAGGAGGTATGTTCCATGACAAAATATACTTTAGCAACGATTAAGAAAAGAGCCTTTGGTGTAGGATACAGAGTTGAGAAAGGCTTTCAACATTACTTGTATAACGGATCGGTTGTGACTGATTATAGAGGTAACCGCTATAGATGCTATAGGGTAATGAATTTATCAAATGGTCTCTATGAATGGGGAAGTTACAATGATCTATTCGATTATTTATGGACCCTTGAAGATGTTGAAAAATTTTTGAAATCTGTATATAAAGCTGCTAGATTAGAGTATTAAATAAATTATGGGTTGAATGCCTGCAAGTACATAAAAAAGACCGTTGCTCAAAGTAGGAGAGTAGCGGTCTTTTCAACTGTGTTGTGGGGGTATCTACATCTTTTTGGTTCCAAGCAAGGAAAAGCCCTGCACCGAAAAAGTGCAGGGGCGATTTTTTATTTCAGCAATGTGTTTAAAAAAACATAAATCGAACGAAGCCAGTATACATCATCAATTTTTTTGCTCATTTTTAAAATTTCAGCACGATAAAATTCTTTTTCTTCAAAGATTTCTTCATTTCTTGTCATAATCTTAACTCCCTTTCAACATATTTTTCTTATAATTACAAAAAAAGATTCTTAACAAACACATACATCGCTTTCAAAAATTTCCTGTTATCGCAATTTGCTGTCATTTTAATGATTTCTTCTCTGTAAAATTCATTCGTTCTATGGATATTATCATTTCTTGTCATGATCCTTAACTCCCTTCAATATGCTATGTAAGAATTATTTTTGTGCTTTGCTTTGCAGATAGCCGGACATAAAGCCGCATTTAAAAATATCGTAGAGTGTATCAAAGCTATCTACACTACGGGTTGACAATGTTACAAAAGTTTTAAAAGCGAAAAAATTCATATCAAAGGCATCCTCAATTTCATGTCCTTTTAGGAAGGTTTCAAGCTTTTGTTGAATTTCATCATAATTTATGTCACAGATAGTTTTCATTGTAAAATCTCCTTTCATTTTTTGTGGGAGGATGTTACAATAAACATGCTCCCTTTAATTTGAGTGGTGTCTTATTATAGGGTGTTTGGCTTTATAGTATTTGCGGTACTATAGAGCCTTTTTCTTTTCTACAATCAAACTGCATCCTTCCTTTCTTAGATTTTATTTATGGCATCTAAAAGAGCTTTGATTTCAAAATGCGTATATACTTGTTGTGTTACGCCTTGCCCCTTATGCCCTACTATCTTTTTGATCAAGCGTTCGTCTACGCCAGCCTGCGTTAAAAGAGACACACAGGTATGTCTACAATCATGTGGTCTGCGTTCCTCTGCCAACGCTCGGTAATGATTGCCCGATAGGGAACATCGACGTTTGCCGGATAGCTTGTATACACTACCGTAACCATTAGGTAGTTTCATTTAATCACTTCCCTTCCTTATTCTCTTTCCAGAATTTTAAAATATCTTGTACTGCTTGAAAAGAGTAGGCTTCTTTTAAAATGGATATTGGAATATTTCTTGCATGATAACCACCTTCACCATTACGAAGAGACGCATCAAAGCGACCGATAGTAACACTTTTTTCTTGTGTTTTTACAATAGGGCTATTGCTTGTGCCATCATCGATAGAAACAAACCCATTTTCATTAAAATCAAAACGCAACGGTGTGTCATATTCACCATCTAAATACATTCCGACGGCATCAACAAAGCGTGAAAACATATAAGAATCTGTTCCTATAATGTAGTTTAAGGTGTCCAGTAGTTCTGGCATATTTCCTGTATATAGGGATTTTAAAGTATCAATGCTTTTTTCGGATAATCCAGTAACCTTATTTATCATGGCTATATTTTCGTCAACGAGACTTGTTTCTCTTAGTCCAAGTAAATAGTCTGTGGTTACATTGAAATGTTGTGAATATGCCCTCAACACGTTATAAGAAACCGAAGGCGGATTTTCTTTGCTAGTTTCGATTTTTGAAATAATAGATTGTGCTAATGGGTTGCCATCATCAGCAAAAGCCTTTGCTAATTCTATTTGTGTCAAGGCTGGACTATTGTCCGTTTCGGTTGACTCTCTAAGTTGATAATATATGTTTTTGTCTTTTCTCATGTATCCCCCTATATTCAAAACAGAATATTTATAGAATAAAAATTCAAAATATAAATATTTGTCGATTTTTTGTAAATATGTTGCTGTTGTGATATGATCATATTACGAAATGAGATATATTAAAAAAAATATTCTTATTCGGATAATACCACTTACAAGGGACTCTGTCAATAACAAATCGCGATAAGGAGGTGAAAAATATGAGAAATGAAGAAATTCGTACCTACGCGAAGGCAAAGAGGGTCAAACTCTGGCAGATTGCAGCGGAGCTGGGCTTGAATGATGGAAATTTTAGCCGCAAGCTGCGTTTTGAATTGTCAGCGGAAACGAAGGTGCAAATTTTTAGAATCATCGACGAGTTGTCGGAAGTAAACGCGAAGGAGGCGAAATAAATGGCGAATTATAAACGCGGAACAGTACCGCTTTCTGTAGCGGCTAAGGTTTTGAGGGTAGATAACCAGACTTTAAGACTACTGCTGCAGAATAAACTAGTTGATTTCGGGGTGGCTTTTAAGAGACCGGGGTCAAGGCAATTCAGCTACCTCATTTTCGTGGAGCCGTTTTTTCGGTTAACCGGTTATCGTTATTCAGGATCGGCTAGCGATCAATCCCTACCAATTGTGGGAGAGAATCAAGGAGAGGAGAGAGGTGAGAGGGTGTGACAAAAATTATTTTAAAGCCATTGCGGCGTGTGTCACAGTTAAAGAACCTGACAGCTAGTAATTGCATGATGCGTGGATTCGACAGGGACGCGTTTGAATTAACGTTTCAGGTTGGCTGGAAGGGCGGAAAGAAGGTTCTGCAAGATTTGGTAATCTTTTTTGAGAAGGGGACTTCTGCTGCTTACATTTCGAAGCCTTATATGGAAGAAGGTGTTCGGGGTGAATTTTGAGTGTATTTTGCAGCACTTTCACGTTACCAGTCGTAGGGGTGATAGATATGAAACCACCGATTAAGCCACTGCTGGAAAATTATTTTTGTGCGGCAAAAATCAAAAAGTCTTCAGATAAATTTTTATTTCTTGTCAGTGATGCAGATTTATACGTCCATATTATTTCTGTGGGGTTTAGGGCGATCTGTCTGGAGAATGAGGTAGATGTCGAGGAATTTATTTCACGCATGGAGGTTTATCTTTGCAGGGGAACACAGCAGGCCGACTATATATATGTATTATGTTGTGCTACGAAAAAGTGCAATGACAAAATAAAAGATTTCTTTTCTGTAAATTTTTTGAACTTTCACGAGGGATGGTCGCTGTTTAGAGGAAAAGAATACCTGCGTAGCTTTGAGCACGGGCAGGCGTTGATAGAAACTTTGAATAGTCTTGTGACGCGCTACGAACCGCAGGAACAAGAGTTATACCTAGATTCGTTTCATCATATGAGGGACGGACAAAGCGGTGAAACGGGGGCTACAGGGGCATTTGATAGTCGGATTCGTGAACATTTGCTTCGATACAATCATATTTTCGTGTGTGGTTGTCCCTACGTCTATCGAGATGGTTTTTATCAACCTGATTTTTCTGGGACTAAGCTGAAATCTCTCATTGAGGGCTACCTGTATCCCAAATTTCAGAAAAGTCAAACCATCCGTCAGATTTACAATTTGATTGTTGAAACCGACAGCATACAGCGGAGGTTTGATGATCTCAATCAGTATCCAGATACCCTTATCAATTTTCGAGACTGTATGGTTGATGTCAGGACAATGGAGGAAATCCCGCATAGTCCGGAATTTTATGCCATCAATCAGATTCCATTTTCGTGGAAGGAAATCAAAGTCACTTCTAGTGGAACAGAGATCGAAAAATTTTTCGATTTTATCTTTACATCTGCTGATGATCGAAAAATGTTTCTGGAATTTGTTGGACTATGTTTTACTAAGGACTCTAGTCAGCAACGTTTTTTAACGCTGTGCGGTGTTGGTGGGACTGGAAAATCTGTTTTGATTCGGCTGGTTGAAGCGGCAGTTGGACGGGAAAACATATCTAATGTTTCCTTACAAGAACTATCTAAGCGTTTCAATACTTCTCTTCTCGTCGGAAAACTGCTGAATAGCTGTGCCGATTTATCCGCTGAGATGCTAGACGATGCTGCTGTCATGAAGAAGCTATTGGGCGAAGATAGACTTTTCTCTGAGCGTAAGGGGGAGAACGGGTTTATGTTTTCTAGCTACGCAAAACTACTGTTTTCGACTAATGCCCTACCAATTATTCAAGGCGAGCGAACCAACGGCTTTTATAGGCGGTTGATGATCTTGAGGATGGATAGGCAGCCCAGAACGATTGACACAGGGCTATTTATAAGACTGGAAGCGGAACTTCCTTATTTCATCAAACTGGCTGTTCAGGCTTTGCATGAAATGTACGCAAGGGGTGGGGTCATTACAATTTCTTCAAATTCTGAGCAGGCTGTGCGGCAGATGTGGAAAGACGGCGATGTTGTGCAGGCATGGTTAGATGATTGTTGTACTTTGGAAGCTAAGACAAAAACTGACCGAGCAAAGTTATTTTCTGATTTTGAAGGATATTGTTCCCGAGAAGATAGGCAGGCGTTGTCGAAAAATGGATTTTATAAAGCCCTGCGGAGCAAGAATTTTACAGAGGTTTCTGTTCATGGATATTCCCATTTTCAGGGTGTAAAAATTGGAAAAACTTTCACCCAAAGTACCCTTGCAAATGTAGAAAACGCCACCCTTGCAAGTTGTTCGATGGTATCTGCAGATGAATCAGAGGATTGTCCATTTACATAAATCGAATTTTGGGGGTAATTCGGGTGTGGATTAGGTGAATCTTTTTTTAAAATCTACACCCCGAAAAATACCTGTAAATCAGCGTTTTTCACTCTTTGGGTGTAAAAGGTGTAAGTTTTTATAAATTTTGGTGATGAATTGAAAATAAATCATAGAGAGAAGAAGTCGGAAAAAAATACACTTTCTTCACCCTATAGCTAAATTTTATCATAATCTATTGATTTTAGAAAGGAGCTTTCAATATTGGATTATTACAACATGTACAGGGATATTTGGCTTTTTCATAAGGAATTTGTAGATAGAATTTGTGGGGACGATGAATTTTGGAGGGAAGTGGTAGAAAAGGGCGGTGTTTTATCAGCAAAGTACAATCATTGTGCGTTTATCACGGGTTTGCTGGTAACGGAGTTAAATGAATTTGAGCGAATTTATAAGGAGGTAGGAAATGATTAAGTACCACAGATATATTAACATCATAAAAAGGAAATGCTGCAATGCACCGGAAGGAGGTGAATGAAATGAGCAGAGGAAGCTATCCGCAGTCAGGCTTAAATGAAATATCAGCGGCGGCAGTGCAGGACACAGTCAGATGTCTTTTGGATTTAAGAAATCAGGGGAAACCGCAGAGCAACGCAGAACTGAGACAACGCATTGATGATTATTTTTAATTCTGTCAGCGATCCAGTATGCGACCGGGGGTTGAAACACTTGCACTAGCAATCGGCGTTAGCCGTCAAACGGTATTTCTCTGGTGCAAGGGGGTGAATTGTGATGCAGAAAGAACAGAGATTATGGAAGATGCACGGGCGGTAATCAATGGTTTTATGGAACAGTGTATTTTATCTGGAAAAATAAATCCTGCAAGTGGCATATTCCTTATGAAAAACTGGATGGGATATAAGGATACAGTATCCATAGAAGAAGGGGTACAAACCACAGAACCAAGGAGAGCATTGACCGCTGCGGAATTGCCAAGATTGACCGCATACAGCAAACAGACAGAACAAGATTAACAGGAGGTATCTTATTATGACGTACAGAGTTTCATTAAATAGCATTGTAGAAAATTTGGAGAGGTACTGCAAGCATGTAGACAGTCTTTGCGCATGCTATAAAGCGGAGCAGAAAAAGCTAGAGAAAGATTTGCAGAAGATGCAGGGCACATATACAGATGGATACATTCAGCAGACAAAGAAAAACTGGAAACCAGATATTGATTATGCTGCTGAGATGCAGAAAAAGAGAGAGCAGACCAAAACGATTGTTCAATTTCATCTAAAATCCATAAAAAAGAAGATGGATTGCTTTTATGGCGGGATTTTGAATATGGAAATCGCAAACAAATTGACTACTGCAAAAGCTATGGGTATTAAGTTGACTATGAAAGAGATTGAGGGGTTACGAGAACAGGCGAAAAGCTATTTCGACAGAAGGGTGATTGATACATACGCGATCGAATGTGGCTATGTGAATACTTCTCCTTTGCCAGATATGGATAGTGCAGCAAGAGCCTTTTGTATGCTTGAAGGGGCGGCGAAGGGATGTTTAGACCGTTATTGTGGCAAGGACGCTTACTTGTATGATTATGTCGGGGACACATCATTGCTTGCACAGAATGATAGAACAATAGCAAAGGCGATCTGTACGGGTGCTGACAGCATTATTCGAAAAGATAATGCAACGATAAATAATATTGTCTGTATTATGAATAAACTGGAAGAGATCAGCGACAGCAAAGAAAAGGAAGCATTAACAGAAAGCGACATTGCCTTTATTAACGCTATATTACCTGAGTCCGATTTTAAAAAATATCCGGAGTTGGCAAGAAAGCAGGCAGTTGAAATTGCAAGGGCAAATGCAGATGTTGCAGTCCTGCTTGCATTGGATAGCCGTTACAGTGATGCAGTGACAAAGGCATTGCAGGAATAAATAGAAGGGGCAGCATAGTCGGATATGATAGTATCAAATTAAACCTTTTTAAAATAGTATCAAAAAAGTATTGAATTTTGCTGCTTGTGTGATATAATCATAGTATCACATTAAACGAACGTATAAAATAATACTACTGAGGGGGATAATAATGATCATATACGGCTATGCCAGAATATCAACGATGAAACAAAATATAGGCAGACAGATTGATAATATCAAGCGAGAATATCCGGATGCGGTTATTATTACGGAAGAATATACAGGGACTACTACAGACCGTCCAAAGTGGAACAAGCTGATTGAGCATGTTAAGCAGGAAGTATCAAAGGGAACAGAAATAACGATTGCGTTTGATGAGGTATCCCGAATGAGCAGAAATGCAGCAGAGGGTTTTGAGAATTACAAAATGCTGTATAATATGGGGGTTCGATTGGTTTTCCTGAAAGAACGGCATATAGATACTGATAATTTCAGACAGGCGTTGCAGTCTAAAGTTGCTATGACAGGGACAGACATTGACTGTATTCTGCATGGGGTGAATGAATATCTTATGATACTGGCAAAGCGGCAGATAGAGATTGCGTTTGAAACAGCACAGGCGGAGGTTGATTATCTGCATCAACGCACGAGTGAGGGCGTAAGAAAGGCGCAGGCAGCAGGAAAACAGATCGGTCGCAAGGCTGGGACTACGGCAGGCAATGGCTTTAGAGAAACAAAGAAAGCCTTACAGGCAAAGGAAATCATTCAGAAACATAGCAAGGATTTCAGCGGCACCTTATCTGATGTAGAATGCATGAAATTAGTAGGATTGGCAAGAAATACATATTATAAATACAAAAGAGAATTGAAAGCAAGATGATAGAGATTAAGGCTATGCAAATATGCATAGTCTTTTTCATTTGTTCCGCTGCATCAATGGGAGAGGGGGTCTGAATACGATGCATGAGCCGCCCTGCTAAGTACCAGAAATATCCGCAAAAATAAAAAAGAGGCTTTTTAAGATGAAAAAAGCATATATAATAAGGAAGGTTTACGGTGTTTGAAAATGGTGGAGCGTGTTCTTTCATAACACACCTGTAGCACACAAAGTAGATTAAAATCCCTGTTTTATAGGAATTTCAGTTCTCCAAGAGATAATTACGCGTTTCAAAAAGCATTTACAGAAATCCTCAAAACCTTGTGTTTTGGGGATTTTTTACTTGGCATTTTTTCCGAAAGGGATTAAAATTCTGTTATAAAAGCGTTCAAAGCCGACAAATCCTATCAAAAATATTGACGGGAAAACAAAAATAAGTTAAATTACTTATGTAAAGTATACAGGTGCAGAGGCACTTTCTCAAAGATTTCAATGACTTCGGAGGGATATATGTGACGAAAGAGCATGGAAAGAAGAAAAACAGACTGGAAGGTATCGCCCGTTTTATTGTAGAAAAACGCAAGGCGATTTATTTGATTTATATTTTACTGGCGATTTTTTGTTGCTTCTCCGCAGGATGGGTTTCGGTAGACAACACGCTGACGGACTATCTGGCGGATGATACGGAAACGAGCCGCGGCCTCAAGCGGATGGATGAGGAATTTATTACCTATGCAACGGCGGAGGTTATGGTGGATAACATTTCGTATGCCGATGCGGAGGTGCTTTGTGATACTCTGGAGGATATCGAAGGGGTGAAATCCATCACCTTTGATGATACAACCAAGCATTATGTGGATGGGGCGGCGCTCTTTTCCGTTACCTTTGACGGAGAGAACGACGATCCGCTTTGTGAGGAGTCCTTACATAAAATCGAAACGGAAATGCAGGACTATGATGCGTATATTTCTGCGGAGCTGGGCAACACCAAGGCGGAAACCATCGCGAAGGAAATCAATGTTGTTATGGTGCTGACCTGCGGCATTATTCTGGCGGTACTGCTGTTTACCTCCCGTACCTATATGGAAGTACCCGTTATGATTATGACCTTTGGCGCAGCGGCGATTCTGAATAAGGGGAGCAACTTTATGTTCGGGGAAATCTCCTTCGTTTCGGACTCCATTGCGATTGTATTGCAGCTTGCGCTGGCGATAGACTATGCGATTATCCTATGCCACAGATATATGGAAGAAAGAGAGAGCAGCGAGCCGATGGATGCCGTTGTTGCGGCGCTTTGCAAGGCAATTCCCGAAATTTCCGGCAGCTGCCTGACAACGCTTTCCGGCTTGGCTGCGATGGCATTTATGCACTTTCAGATTGGTCTGGATATGAGTATGGTGCTGATTAAGGCGATTATTCTGAGTATTCTGTCTGTATTTACGCTGATGCCGGGTCTTTTGTATTCCTTCAGCAGCAAAATCGACAGCACACATCACAGAAATTTTGTGCCGAATATTACAGGCTTTACGAATGTTGTCATTCGTCTGCGCCATGTAACACCGATTATTTTTGCAGTCTGCCTGATTGCGTCCTTTCTGATTTCGCAGAACTGCCCTTATGTATACAGCTATGAGCATCTGACGACCTATACGAAGAATGATTCGCAGATTGCGGAGGAAAAAATCAAGGATACCTTTACGGCATCGAATATCCTTGCACTGCTGATTCCCAGCGGAGATTATGAGAAGGAGCAGCAGCTGGCGGAGGAGCTGGAGGCAATGCCGGAGGTGGATACGGTTACGAGCCTGGCGACCACAGAGGCGGAGGAAAAGGACGGCGAAACCCTGCATCTGGGAGATAAGATGACACCCAGAGAGCTGGCGGAATTTGCCGATATTGATATTGAGCTGGTGGATTTGCTGTATACGGCGTATGCGGTGGATCAGAAGGAATACGGGCATATCGTGGGTGGTATCGACCATTACGGGGTACCTCTGATTGATATGTTTGAATTTATTTATGATGAGATACAGGACGGCGCAGTTTCTCTGGATGCTGAACAGCAGAAGGATTTAGATGACCTGTATGATGAGCTGACAGACGGGAAGGACCAGCTGAACAGCGGAAAATACAGCCGTCTGGTTATGGATTTGAATGTATCGCAGGAGAGCGAGGAAACCTTTGCTTTTCTGGACAAGGCAAGACAAACGGCGCAGAATTATTATGGGGATGATGTGCTTCTGGTCGGCAATGCGACAAGCAACTTCGACCTTTCCGCAACCTTTGGGGAGGATAATACCCTAATCAGCATCCTTTCTATTGTGTTCGTTATGATTGTTCTGCTCCTGACGTTCCAGTCGGCGGGGGTTCCGTTTATTCTGATTCTGGTGATTCAGGGCAGTGTATGGATTAACTTTACCTACCCGACCCTGCGTGGCACGCCCATTTTCTTCATGAGCTATCTGGTTGTCAGCTCAATTCAGATGGGTGCGAATATTGACTATGCGATTGTTATCACGAACCGTTATATGGAGCTACGTCAGAAGATGCCGAAGATTGAGGCCATGAAGCAGTCGCTGAATCTGGCGTTCCCGACGATTTTCACCTCAGGGAGTATCCTTGCGGCGGCAGGTACGGCAATCGGGTTCCTTTCTTCGGATGGGGCGATTTCCGGTATCGGTATCTGCTTAGGCAGAGGGACACTGCTTTCTATTCTGCTGGTTATGGGAATTTTGCCGCAGCTTTTGCTGTTGGGTGATTTCATCATTGATAAGACCTCCTTCAAGAAGCCGGAGAAGAAGGAAAAGAAGGCGAATGAGGAGGAAAACGAGGAGAAGAAAGAAAACGTGCCAATCGGAAAGGAGGCGGTGGAAGGTGCATAAGGGACTGAAAAAAGGAATTGCCGTTCTGGCGGCTGTGGTGCTCTTTTGCGGCAGCGCTCCCGTGGATATCTATGCGGCGAATACGGTGACGATTTCCACGAGAAAGGACTTTCTCCGCTTTGCGAAAAATTGTACCTTGGACAGCTGGTCGGCAGGGAAAACCGTTGTGCTGACGGCGGATATTGATTTGGGACGCGTGAATTTTTCACCCATCCCGATTTTCGGGGGCACCTTTGAAGGCAACGGGCATACGATTTCGGGGCTGAATCTGGAGCAGGATGGCTCTCAGCTTGGCTTATTCCGCTATGTTGCGGAGGGTGGCGTTGTGAAAAACCTAAAGGTCGAGGGGAACGTAACCCCCGGCGGCAGCAGAAGCAGCATCGGCGGTATTGTCGGTGAAAACAACGGCACGATTACGGGATGCAGCTTTGACGGTACAGTGGAAGGCAAGGATACGGTCGGCGGTGTTGTCGGCAAAAATAAAGGCGAGGTGCGCGAATGCAGTGCATCGGGCGAAATTCACGGTGAGCTGTCTGTCGGCGGCATTGCAGGCGAAAACAACGGTTTTCTGGCGGAATGCAGAAATGAGGCGGATGTCAATACCGAATACGAGGAAAAAAAGCAGGAGCTTTCCGACATTGATACAGATGCGGCGGCAATTCTGGAAAAATACAGAATTTCAAAGGAGAACACCGAGCGCAGCAATCTGACCTATACGGATATTGGCGGCGTGGTCGGTTTCAGCGATGGCGTGGTGCAGGGCTGCGACAACTATGGCGAGGTTGGCTATCCGCATGTCGGTTATAATATCGGCGGTGTGGCAGGCAGACAGTCCGGCTATCTTCTGGGCTGCGACAACAACGCAGCGGTACACGGAAGAAAGGATATCGGCGGGATTGTCGGGCAGGCAGAGCCGTATCTCTGGCTGAATACCTCGGCGGACAGATTGGACGAGGTACGCGATAATCTGGATATTCTGCATGATATGGCAAATCAGCTTCTGGATGATACCAATGGTCTGGGGGACGATGTTGAGGTTTACCTGAACGGGATGTCCGACCATTCCGAAACGGCGAGCGACCGCGCAAGAGAGGTCAAGAATCAGCTGCAGGATTTTGCAGATGATAATATTGACGAAATCAATACATGGACGGCACTGCTTTCCGATACCATGCGAAAGCTGGAGGACCCGATGGATGGTCTGTCGGATGGAATCGAGGACTTAGGCAAGAATATGCAGGATTTAGGCGATGCTTTTTCTCCGCTGAAAAAGGATTTGCCTGAGATTGACGGTCTGGAGGATGTGGAAGCGCAGGTAGAGAAGATGCAGCGGACACAGCGGCAGCTTGCACAGGCGGCACAGACGCTTTTGCAGGAGCAGAAGGCGCTCAGGAATGCCATTGCCGCAGGCGATCAGGAAAAGGTACGGGAAATCATGCAGCAGATTACGGCAACTCTACAGCAGATGATGGGATTGCAGCGGCAGCTTCTGGAGGAGCAGAAGGAGCTTGCAGGGCTTCTGGCGGATTTGCCGGATGATGTGAAGGATGCGGCGGATATTGTGCAGAGAAGGCTGAAAAGAACCATTACCAACGCGCAGGATGCATTGGATGATATTGCTGATACAACGGAAAATATTGCGGATTCCATGCGCGATATGAGTGATATTATTTCGGATCTGGCGAATGAAGATCCGGCAACCTTTGTGAAGCTGGGGGATGATTTTCAGGAATCGAGCGATGCGCTGTTTGATTCCATGGGAGATATCTCGGATGATTTGAAGGGGCTGCGTGAGTCTCTGAAAAGCGGCAGACAGACCCTGACGGCGGATATCCGCAGCATAAGCGATCAGTTCCAGAAGATTATGAATCTGCTGTTTGACGAAATAGATGATTTGCGGGATGGCGCGGATAAGGATTTGGATGATATCTTTATTGATGTTTCCGATGAGGAAATCAACCGCACGAAGCAGGGAAAGATTGCGAGCAGCCATAACTACGGCGAGGTTGAGGGCGACCGCAACGCAGGTGGTATTGCGGGTGCGATGTCGATTGACCTTGCGATTGACCCGGAGGATGATATTGCACATCCAAAAACATTGAGCTTTACCTATCGCATGAAGGTGATTTTGCAGGACTGCATCAATGACGGCAAGATTACAGGTAAGAAGGACTGCGTCGGCGGCGTGGTCGGCTATGCGGAAAGCGGTACGGTATATCGTTGTGAAAACTACGCAGAGGCGGAAAGCACAACAGGCAATTATGTCGGCGGCATTGCAGGCTTCAGCGAGGGCACGATTCGCAGCAGCTATGCCAAGGGCAGCATGAGCGGCGGACAATATGTCGGTGGTATTGCCGGCAAGGGCGAAAATGTATATGATTCCTGTGTCATTGCGACTGTAGACGGGGACGAAAAGCTAGGCGTTGTGCTGGGCGGTGCGGAGGATACCGACAGCCTGCGCGGTAATTATTACGCAGAGCAGGATTTAGGTGCAGTGGACGGCATCAGCTATGCAGGAAAGGCGGAGCCGATTTCCTATGAGGCTATGAAGGAAATCAGCGGAATTCCCAAGCGCTTTATCAGCTTTACCGTAAGCTTTATTGCGGACGGCAAAACAGTGGAAACCGAGGAGGTGCCTTACGGCATGGAAACGAGCCGCATCAAGCTGCCGGATATTCCCGAAAAGAAGGGGAGCTTCGGCACATGGGCGGCGTTTGAAACCGATACCGTACAGGGCGATATCAAAATCGAATGTGCATATACGCCTTATGTTACGGTTGTTTCCAGCATGGAAAAGAACGAAAGCGGTAAGATGTCCCTTGCGCTGGCGGATGGTGACTATACCGATGAGGCAGAGCTGCATATCTTTGCAAATGCGGAGGAAGCGGCACCTGCGCAGGCAAAGGGCAAGACGGTTGTGTATGATGTGATTCTGGAGGACAGAGACCTTTCCGATACGGAAAAAACCACCTTGCGTCTTTTGAATGAGGATAAGGAGAAGGTTTCCGTTTGGCAAAAGAACGGCGAAGACTGGAAGGAATTGGATACGAAGAATCGTGGGAAATATGTGGTCTGCAAGATTGACGGCACGGAAGGCACGCTTTGCATCAGCTACGAGGGTGCAGCGAAAAAGACGATGCTGTTTGTCTGCATGGCAGGCATTGCGGCGGTTGCTGTGATTTTCGGTGCTGTGAAGCTGAAAAAGGGCAGAAAGCAGAAAAAGCAGACAGGAACAGAAGAATAAAAATATTTTGAGGACGGCGGCTTTTCCTTTTAGGCTTGCCGTCCTTATGTTATACTGGAGAAAAAGAGGTGAGCGTATGAAGAACGGCAAATATTGTATTTTGATTGCAGATGATGAAAAGGAAATTCGGGATATTTTGCGGCTGCTGCTGGAGGGCGAAGGCTATGCGGTGCTGACTGCGGAAGATGGCAGAGAAGCGATCGCAGAAGCGGCGGCGGAGGTTGATTTATATATTCTGGATGTGAATATGCCGGAGGTATCAGGATTCCCTGCGGCGGCGGAAATTCGCAAGCACTTTGATGCGCCGATTGTTTTTCTGACGGCGTATTCCACAGAATCGGATAAGGTGATGGGCTTTTCTGTCGGGGCAGATGATTATATCATAAAGCCGTTTTCCAATATGGAGCTGCTGATGCGCGTGAAGGCGATTCTGCGGCGAAGCAGCGGTGCAAAAGCACCTGTGGTGACAGAGAAAATTCCCTTTGCGGATTTGATTCTGGATACGGAGAGCCGCTCTGTTTCCAGACAGGGGGAAATGATTCCGCTGACATATACGGAGTTTCAGATTTTGGAGCTTCTTGTGACGCATAAAAAGAAGATTTATTCCCTGGAAAATATCTATCAAAGCATCTGGGGAGAGGATGCCGTTGGCGACAGTGCGATTATGGTGCATATCAAAAATATCCGCAAGAAGCTGGGGGATGATTCCAGGAACCCGAAATATATCAAGACGGCGTGGGGACGGGGGTATTATGTTGACCAATGAGAATGGAAGGAAAACAAAGCGGCTTTCGCGCGAGATTCTGGGACTGCTGCTGATTACGGCAGTGATTGCGCTGTTTTTCTGGGGCTTTTTATATCTGACGGCAAATTCCATTTCCGAAACCTATTTCACAGAGCGCAACCTGCAGCCCTCAGAGGGACAATGGCTGACATTGCGAGCATGGATTCGCAGTGTGAGCCTGCTTTCGACGGTTATTCTGTTTCTGGTGCTGTTTCTGTTCCTGCTGGGGCAGAAGCTGGCGTATCTGAGGGAAATCATACAGGGGGTGGATGCCCTGCGCACACACCGTTTGGAGGATGCCATTCCGCTGCGAGAGGCGAATGAGCTGACGGAGCTGGCGGAGCATATCAATTTTCTTTCGGAAACGGAGCGGCGGCTCAGACAGCAGGAAACGGCGCTGCAGGCAGAGCGGGAGCGCATGATTCGCGACCTTTCGCATGATATCCGCACGCCGCTGACGGCAATTTTATCCTATTCGGATTATATGAGCCGAAAGGATGGGTATACAGATGCGGAATTACGGGAATATTTTTCGCTGGTGCGGAAGAAGGCAGCGCAGATGAAGGACATGACAGATCGCCTGCTGGAGGGCAGTAAGCGCAATGTGGAGCCGGTGGAAAACGGCAGGCTGCTGATGGAGCAGCTTGCAGGAGAATGGGAGGAAATTCTGGAGGACAGCTTTTCCTGCGAGATTTCTATGGAGAATTGCACCGATTTTCGGGCAGAATGGGATATGCAGGAGATCCTGCGGATTTTCGATAATCTGTCCTCTAATGTGGAAAAATATGCGGACAGTGGACACCCTGTTTTGCTGCAAATGGACAGGGGAGTGGACACCTTACGGATTTTACAGAAAAACACAGTGCGGCAGACGGCGCAGAAGATAGAAAGCAACCAAATCGGACTGGAGAGCATCCGCAGAATTACTGCCGGCTATGGCGGAGCGGTGACGGTTTCCTTGGACGAAAAGCAATTTCAGATTGAGATTACCCTGCCAGTTGCGAAAAAGTGCCAAGGTTAGCCGAATAGCGGAAGGTTCGGGAAACGAAGCGTCTTCCCGAATGGAATCCGCAGAGGGGGCTTTGCTCACTCGAGGAAAACAGCATGTTTCGAGACTTTAGCCGATGGAACATGTCTGTTTATTCTTCTGTTTTAACAAGTCGAAATCCTGATTTCGACTTAAGGTGCGCCGGCACCGCCTTTAGAATTCTTTAGAATTTCCTGCACGATTTCTTTAGAATCCTATGCTATGATGAATCCATCAAAGAAAACAAGGCAACAAGAAAGTGAGGAATGGCTTATGGCATTAGGATTATTATTGATTTTATTTATGGTAATGAGCATCATCAGCGTAGTTGGGCTGCTGCTCCTGTTTCTTTTAAAGGGAGAAAAGGCGCAGAGGATTGTGTTTTACTTTATGGCGCTTCTGGGGATGTTTATCGCATGGATGACAGCCACAGGATATGCCACCAATCAGATTAAGGAGCAGATGATTTCGTGGGGCTTTGGTGCATTGGCGGTTGTAGCGGTTCTGGTGCGGCTTTGCGGCAAGAGCAAAAATGCAGCACTGGCGGCAAAGCTGCTGGCGGCGGCATCTGTGGTGCTCGGCATGGTGGCATTATTTATTGGCTAAGAAAGATTAAAATTTCATTAGAAAAAGAAAGGCGCAGGAGGCTTCCTGTGCTTTTCTTTTGTGGAAAAATTTGTCAGGTGCTATCGGTTGAAATATTTTTGTGGATGAAATATAATAGGATAAACTGTAAAATCTGCGTAAAATCCGCAGGAAACAGTGCTGTGTTTTTCGGATGCGGACGAGTGTATTTTTGTTAAAACAATGTCACACATTAGACAAGCCGAAAAGACACTTTCTATAGAAAGTGCATTTAATTATTCTGATTTGAATGGAGTTCTTTTATTCAAATTGAATAGAGGATTTCATACAGTATCTTGACACTTTGGCACATTTGAGTATATACTAAACTCAGATATGTACAGAAAAAGAATGTTACATAAAGGATGTAAAAAAACAGCACCGGAGAATGGCCTTTGGAAGTGGGTCGGAACGGAAGAACAAATGAAACAGTAAGCAGACGTTTGGGTCTGTGATTACGGAAGGGAGGAACCTATGGGGGATGACATCAAACTTCGGGTTTCAAAAATCGAAAAATCTTTTCCGGGTGTAAAGGCTTTGGATAAAATCGACTTTACAGTCAGAAAAGGGACTGTACATGCGCTGTGCGGTGAAAACGGCGCGGGCAAGTCTACATTGATGAAGATTATCAACGGGATTTATAAGCCGGATGCCGGCGAAATTTTTGTGGATGAGAAATCGGTGAAAATCAAAGATCCCATTATGGCAAGATCTCTCGGAATTGCCATGATTGCGCAGGAGCTGAACTATGTTCCCGAAATGTCCGTAGAGGAAAATATTTTTCTGGGACGCTTGCCTGTGGATGGGATGGGCAGAGTAAAATGGCGCGAGGTGCGCGAAAAAACCGAAAGGCTGCTGAAGGAGGAGCATTTGCCCTATAAGGCAACGGATAAGCTGAAAACGCTGACTACCTCCGATATTCAGATGCTGGAAATTCTAAAGGCAATCTCCAACGATGCGTCTATCGTTGTTATGGACGAGCCTACGTCCTCCATTACGCAGAAGGAGGTTGAGCTGCTGTTTAAGAAGATTGCACTTCTGAAGGCAAAGGGCTGTGCGATTGTTTATATCTCTCATAAGATGGATGAGGTATTCCGCATTGCGGATGATATTACGGTATTCCGTGACGGTACGGTTGTAAAGAGTATGCGTGCGGAGGATACAAACATTGACGAGGTTATCGCGCTGATGGTAGGCCGTCGTATGGAAAACGTATATCCCAAGGAGAATATTGAGATTGGTGAGCCTTTGCTTGAGGTAAAAGACCTCAAGAGCGGTCAGCTGTTTGAGGATGTAACCTTCCATGTAGGCAAGGGCGAAATCGTTGGCTTTGCAGGTCTGGTCGGCGCAGGGCGTACGGAAGTGATGCGCTGTCTGTTCGGGCTTGACCCCATTGACGGCGGTACGGTAAAGGTACACGGCAAGGAAATCAAAATCAAACGGGTAGCCGATGCAACAAAGGCAGGCATGGTTATGCTTTCGGAGGATCGCCGCCGTTACGGCATTATCCCCATGAGAAGTGTGCGCGAAAATGCGAGCCTTGCAGCCTTGGAAAAATTCTTCTATGGCGGGCATGCCCATAGAAAAGAAGAAGAAGCGATGGTTGCAAAATATTTTGATAAAATGAGCGTAAAAACACCGACACAGGAAACACCGATTCAGTCTCTTTCCGGCGGGAACCAGCAGAAGGTGCTGCTGGCAAAATGGATGATGCGTGACCCTGAGGTGCTGATTCTGGACGAGCCCACAAGAGGGATTGACGTTGGCGCGAAATTTGAAATTTATAAACTGATGACAGAAGTGGCACAGGCGGGTAAAGCAGTTGTAATGGTTTCCTCTGAGCTGCCCGAATTGATTGGTATGTGTGACAGAATTTATGTGATGAACCAGGGCCATATTGCAGGCGAGCTGAAGCGGGAGGAATTCTCTCAGGAGGCTATCATGGTTTATGCGACAGGGACACATAGCATTATTCAGGAATAAATAAAGGAGGAGATCAAAAGTGAAAAATAATAAATCAAAAGAGTTAATGCAGAAATTTTCTATTTTCTTTGTTCTGCTGGTATTGATTATCGTATCTTCTGTGATGAACCCCAATTTCTTGAGCCACAGAAATATTACCAATATTGCAGTGCAGCTGGCGGTAGCGACCATTCTGGCGTATGGTGAAATGGTGCTGATTGTATCCGGTCTGCTGGACTTGTCCTCGGGTGCGGTGCTTGCGCTGTCGGGTGTGCTTTCCGTCAGTGCGTATAAGGCGACCGGCTCTATGGCAGTGGCGTTTGCCGTTTCCATCGGTGTTGCGGTTATCTTCAACATGATTAACGCATTGTTTGTTGCAAACTTTGCATTGCCTGCGTTCATCGTAACACTGGCAACCCAGATGGCGGCGAGAGGTCTGGCACTGCTGTATACCTCCGGGCAGAATATTTTGCAGATTGGGAAATACGCTGTAGTCGGGCAGGGGAAAATCGGTCCTGTTCCCATTCCCGTTATCTTTACTGTTTTGGCGACGATTATTATTTCGTATATTATGAACCAGACACGATTGGGACGTTCCTTCTATGCCATCGGCGGCAATGAGGAGGCCTCTATCGCATCCGGTATCAATGTTGTAAAATCCAAATACATGGCATTCCTGATTAACGGTGTTCTGGTCGGGATTGCCGGCGTGCTGTTCATGGCGCGTGTAAACGCAGGTCTGCCGAATGGTGCGGTAGGCTACGAAATGGAAGGTCTGACGGCTGCCATTGTCGGCGGTACAAGCTTCTCCGGCGGTGTCGGGACAACCTCCGGCTCCTTAATCGGTTCCTTCATCATCGGCTGCCTGAACAACATCATGAACCTGCAGGGCGTAGACTCTTACATTCAGCAGGTAGTAAAGGGTATCATCATCGTGGCAGCTGTTCTGTATGATATCAACTTCAAGAATAAAAAATCGCCCAAGGTTATCCTGCAGAAGAAGGACGAAAAGAAGGAGCCTGCGGCAAAGGCATAACCCAATGATATGGCTTTCATTTGATCAATCAAATGTAAATAAAGCAAAAATGTTCTCAAAAAGGTAATTTCAAAAAGAAAGGGAGAGAGTAAAATGAAAAAGTATTTAGCAGCATTTATGGCACTGGCTATGGCGGCAACCGCTCTGACAGGCTGCGGCGGCGGTGATTCCGCAGGCGGCGATGACAGCAATAAAACCTACAAGGTAGCGTATATTGCAAGAGCGCAGTCTGACTCCTTCGCAGCATGGCTGGCAAACGAAATGGTAGCAGCAGCAGATAAGTATGATGATATCGAGCTGAAGGTATTCGATGGTCAGGCTGACGATGCAAAGGAAAACGCTGCAATCGAAAACGCAATCGCAAACGGCTACGATGCAATCATCGTGCAGCCCAACAACGGCGAAGCACAGAGACCCTACGTTGAAAAAATCGTACAGGCAGGTCTGGTTGCAATCACAACCAACTCCAGAATTGAAGGCATTGAAGGTGCATCTTCTGTCGATGCCGATCCTTACAATCAGGCACAGGTTAACGCTGAGCTGGCACTGACACAGGTTCCCGAAAATGCGAAGGTTGTTGTTCTGAAGGGGCCCTCCGGCAACTTCCACGCTGACCAGAGACGTATCGCATGGCAGGAAGTATTCTTTGACCAGAGACCTGACGTTCAGATTGTAGGCGAAGACTTCGCAAACTGGAACAAGGACGAAGCTATGGCTCTGATGGAAGACTGGACAACAGCACACGGCAAGATTGATGCAGTTATCTCCATGAACGATAACATGGCAGCAGGTGCGCTGGAGGTTGTAAAGGGCAACCCCACTTACAAAGACATGCTGGTATACGGCGTTGACGGTACAGCAGAGGCTTGCCTGCTGATTCAGGATGGTTCCATGACATCTACATGCCTGCAGTCCGCAATCGACCTGGCTGCTCTGAACCTTGACACAGTACACAAGCTGCTGACAGGCGAAGAAACACAGATCGACACAGATATCGAAGAAGTTCTGATTACTGCTGACAACGTAGACGAATACGTTGAAATGTACAAAAAGAACGGTCAGATTACAGAATAATAGAAGGTAAATCTGTTTTTCGTGATTGATTTGTAAATATGAGGTATCATTTTCGGGTTTTCCGGGAGTGATACCTCTATTTTTTTATGAAAAACTGTATTTTGGAAGGCGCGTAATTCTTGCATAATTCCGTCTATACTGTTATCATAAAAGGGAGAGCGTCTTGCAGGAGAGGTTCCCGAAAACTGATAAAACTGTGTATTTCAATAAAGCGAAAGCGAGGAGATAAAAGATGAAAAACAGAGCAGCTTATATGGTTGGATTGAACAAAATGGAAATCAGAGAAACCCCTGTTCCCGAACCCAAGGCGGGCGAGGTTCTGGTGAAGATTGAATATGTTGGGATTTGTGGTTCCGATGTGCATTATTTCAAGGACGGCAGATGCGGCGACTTCGTGGTTGACGGCGAACTGATGCTGGGTCATGAAGCAGGCGGCGTTGTAGAAAAACTGGGCGAAGGCGTAACAGACCTGAAGGTGGGCGACAAGGTTGCATTAGAACCCGGTATCACCTGCGGTCACTGCGAATTCTGTAAATCCGGCAGATATAACCTGTGCCCCGATGTTGTTTTCCTTGCAACTCCTCCTGTGCAGGGCTGCAATGAGGACTATATCACATTCCCTGCGGATATGTGCTTCAAGCTGCCCGAAGGGATGTCCACAAAGGAAGGCGCACTGATTGAGCCTTTTGCTGTTGGTCTACATGCGGCACACCAGGGCAAGGTTGGCATGGGCGACCAGTGCATTATCCTTGGCTCCGGCTGTATCGGTCTGATGACACTGTTGGCTTGCAAGGCTTGCGGTGCAACGGATATCACAGTGGTAGATATGGCGCAGAAGCGTCTGGACTACGCAATGAAGCTGGGCGCAACCAGAGTAATCAATGCGAAGGAAAAGGATGTGCTGAAGGAAGTAGAAGCATTTACAAACGGCGTAGGGATTGAAAAGGTATTTGAAACAGCAGGCTCTCCCGTTACCATCGCACAGACACCTTATCTGGTAAAGAAGGGCGGTACTATCACATTGGTGGGTATGGCGGCTGACCCCGAAGTAAAATTCAACTTTGGTCAGATTATGGCAAAGGAAGCAAGAATCGAATCCGTATTCCGTTACAGAAATCTGTATGCAAAGGCAATTTCCGCAGTTGCAAACGGCATTGACATCGGCATGGTAGCAACCCATGAATTCGATTTTGAACACATTCAGGAGGCATACGAGGCTGCTATCAACGATAAGGAAAACGTGGTAAAGGCTGTTATCAAGCTGTGATACATGCGAAAGAAATGGCGGTGTGACTATGGAATATTTACTGGGGATTGATATTGGTACCTCCGGCACGAAAACGGTTCTGTTTGACAGGGATGCCAACCCAATCACAGCAAAAACATTTGAATATCCCTTATATCAGGAGCAGAACGGTTGGGCAGAGCAGGAGCCTGAGGACTGGTGGAACGCAGTAGTGCAGGGTGTGCAGGCGGTGCTGCAAGCCTCCGGCGTGGATGCGGCGGATATCAAGGGCATTGGGCTTTCCGGACAGATGCACGGACTGGTTATGCTGGATGAAAACGGCGAGGTGCTGCGCCGCTCGATTATCTGGTGCGACCAGAGAACGGGCGAAGAGGTCGAGGATATGAACCGTATGCTGGGTGCGGAAAAAATCATTCAGATTACGGCGAACCCTGCGGTAACCGGCTTTACGGCGGCAAAAATCCTCTGGGTGAAAAAGCATGAGCCGGAGCTGTACGCAAAATGCGCGCATATCCTTCTGCCGAAGGACTATATTCGGTATAAGCTGACGGGCGAATATGCCACGGAGGTTTCCGATGCCTCCGGCATGCAGCTGATGGACGTTGCAAAGCGGACATGGTCGGATGAAATTCTGGAGGGACTTGGCATTGAAAAAAGACTGCTTGGCAAGATGTATGAATCGCAGGATGTAACCGGCGAGGTGCATCAGGAGGCGGCGGCGCTGACAGGACTTGCGGCAGGCACGATTGTGGTTGGCGGTGCGGGGGACAACCCTGCGGCAGCGATTGGGACAGGCATTGTTTCTCAAGGGAAGGCATTCACCACGATTGGTACCTCTGCGGTGGTTTATGCGGTTTCCGACCGAATGGCACTTGATCCCAAGGGCAGAGTGCATACGCTTTGTGCCTCTGTACCCGGCAAATGGACGGTAATGAGCTGCACACAAGCGGCAGGGCTTTCTCTGCAATGGCTGCGCAATCACGTTTGCACGCCGGAAATGGCAGAGGCTGCGGAAAAGGGCGTAGACCCTTATGAAATCATGACGGCAGAGGCTGCAAGGGTGCCTATCGGTTCTGAAAAGCTGATTTACCTGCCTTACCTGATGGGGGAACGCTCTCCGCATCCCGATCCGGATTGCAGAGGGGTGTTCTTTGGACTTTCTGCCATGCACGAAAGACCGCATTTGATTCGCTCTGTGATGGAGGGGATTTCCTTCTCCCAGTGGGAATGTGTTGAGGTGTTCCGTGAGATGGGCGTACCCATTGAGGATATGATGATCTGCGGCGGCGGCGGCAGAAGCCCCTTCTGGAGACAAATGCTGGCAGATATGTATGGCTGTTCGGTAAGCACGGTGCAGTCTGACCAGGGCGGCGCATTGGGTGCGGCGATTTTGGCAGGCGTTGGCGCAGGCATTTATTCCGATTTGGAGACGGCCTGTGATGCGCTGGTGCGGAAAAAAGATAGTTCCGAGCCGAATATGGCGGCGAATGGTGCGTATGCGAAATACTTCACGCTGTATAAGGAGCTTTACAGAACCCTGTTCCAAAGCTTTAAGGATTTGAAAAATATTTAAATAAACAGACGGGGAATTGCCTGAAAAGGACGTTCCCTGTTCTTTTTTTTGCAGATTTCTCAAAAATTCAACGATTTTTAAGAAAGTGTTCCTTGATTCTTGTGCAATCCTTTTTTATAATGTAAAAAGAGAAAAATTCGGCAATTGAAGCAACTGTGTAACAAAGGAGAAGAACCATGAAGAAACGAAGCTTGGGCATATTGGTATTCTGTTTGCTGCTGTTTGGCTTATGCGGCACAGCATTTGCGGCAGAAAAAACGAAAAGCCCCTATTATATAACGGTGAACCTGACGGCGAATGTGGTGACGGTATATGAAAAGGATACGGCAGGAAATTATACCGTTCCCATTAAGGCATTTCGATGCAGCGGCGGCACGGATACCCCCGAAGGGACATTTCGGACGAGTGCGAAATACGAATGGCGCGCATTATACGGGAATGTGTGGGGGCAGTATGCCACACGCATTACGGGGCCGTATCTCTTTCATTCTGTACCTTATTTTGAAAAGGACAAAACCACATTGGAATATGATGAATTCAACAAATTGGGGACAACTGCATCCGCAGGGTGCATCCGCCTGACGGTGCGGGATGTAAAATGGATTTATGACAACTGTCCGATTGGCACAACCGTGAGAATGTATCGTGGGGAGGTGAAGGAGCCCTTGCAGCCTGCCGCTGTGCCGAAGGTCAACAGAAACGATACGGTACGCCGCGGCTGGGACCCGACAGACCCTGCTGCCGCAAACCCCTGGAGAAAGGGAACAATGCAGGAGATGCAGCTGCAGACGGCAGAGACAGATGACAGAATTGAGCTCTATTATGAAAAGGGGGCGTATTACATTTCTGCGTCAAATGCAAAGCAGCTGTTTGCTTTTCTGGATAGGGAAATAGACCTTTCTGCGGATGGCAATCAGGTGAAATACGATGCCGTGAAGGTTTCCTATGACGGAGAGACAAAGGAGATAGAGGGACGAGCGAAGGGTGATGCGGCGTATTATAAGCTACGCGACTTAACAAATCTGATTGGTGCGGAAATGCACTGGGATAAGGATACGAAGCATATCACGATCCGTCTGGACGAAAAGGAAATTCTTCTGGGGAAGGATTTGCCTGAAAGAGTGCCGGAGATCAAGGATGAGGCAACATTTCCTGAAAAGCTGGCGGCATTTTTTATGATGCAGAATTAAAAAATACTTTCTGAGCGAAAGCAGAGAGAGGGAGAATTATGACAGTAAAAAAGGTTGCAATCATTGCGGCGGCAGGTGCGGTGCTTCTGGCAGGGGCGCTGACGCTTTCCATGACGCTGATTACGCGGAATAAAATAGAGGTGACGGCAACGGAAACCTCGGCACAAAATGAAACGGAGCAGGAAGAAAGTGGCGTAAAAACGTTGGAAAATATGGAGAATATGCCGCTTTATTTTGAGGATACAGAGAAGCTTCTGCTGCCCCTGCGCAATACCATGGAAGCGCTGGGCGGAACGGTAAAATGGGATACGGAAAAGAAACAAACGGCGATTTCCTACCGTGGCAGAACGCTGCGCGTGCGTTCCGGGGAACGGGATGCCGTTCTGAATGGGTATGCGGTAACGCTGCCGGAGGAACCGAATATGATTAACGGCTGCCTGTATGTGGACGAGGAGGTTATTTCGGCGTACTATACGGGGGAGGTTCGCTTTAATCACGAAACCAAGCAGGTGACGTTGGAAATGAAGGATGGGACGGAGCCTGTAGTGGCAGTGAAGGAACTGACGGCGGACGAGGAAAACGGCGGATATTCTGTGGATGTGCCGGTCATTGTGGGGCTGAATGATGCGAATTACGAAAAAAGCCTGAATGATTCCCTGATGCAGCAGATGCAGGATTACATTACAGCATTTATGGCGGAGGAAAATACGGCGGACAGCCTTTTGCAGGTGCAGGTGACAACGGGCTTCTGCACGAAGGATTTTCTTTCGATTCTCTGGGAAGGGACGAGGAACGGCATGCCTGTGCGCTTTGCAAAAAACCTTGACCTTCTGGGGCAGAGAGCCGTAACGCTTGCGGATATGCTGACGCAGACCTCTTTGGAGGCGGCACAGGCGCAGGCAGGTGAGGATTGGACGGCGGAGCAGTTCTATCTGACGGCAGATGGCGAGCTGATTTTGATTGGACGCAATGCGGAGGGCGGACAGACGATAGAACCGCTGAAGGCGGAGCAGAGTATCTGGCGGAAAAAGTATAAGGGCATATTTACAAAATAAAGCAGAGAGAGCGGAATTTGCCAAAATCCACTCTCTTTTTTATTTTTTGAAAGAAGAAAGAAAAAAGTTTGAAATCATGAAATCAGACATCTTATTTTCTGATTTGACAGTTTATCCTGTCGAATTGGTAAATGCAAAAAAAGATAGAGGAAAGCTATGTATTCTATTTTATACACTGTATACAAGCTGCTTGTTTTTTGATTCACAAACTTCTTTTGATAAATATTTTTACGGTATAAATTTTTGTACAATTTTTAATGTTGTCAGACATTAAAATAAATAATAATCGTCAACAAAAAATAATTTTGCATAAAAATATTTTAAAAAACATAAGACATGTAAGCAACATCACAAAAAGTATCTTGTTAGAAACATAACGGGGGTTTTTTCATTTTGCTGTTGAAATGAAAAAGATTTAATTGTATAATAATTACGTAAAAAATCCCGTTTCGGATGTATAGGGGAAGCTTGGCGTTGTAAGACAACATGATTGATAAACTTTCTTTATATACCGAAAAAAGGGTGAGCCGCCATTTTTGATGGCTGCAAAAGATGAAAGACGGGGGATATCCCTCGGAACAAACAGAACTCTCTAAATTTTAAAGGAGGAGAAAAAGAAATGTCTAAAGTAATGAAAACGATGGACGGTAACGAAGCTGCTGCATACGCTTCCTATGCGTTTACAGAAGTTGCCGGTATCTTCCCCATCACACCTTCCTCTCCCATGGCTGAAAAAACAGACGACTGGGCAGCGAATGGTAAAAAGAACCTTTTTGGTCAGACAGTTAAAGTAGTAGAAATGCAGTCTGAAGCAGGTGCTTCCGGTACAGTACACGGCTCTCTGGCAGCCGGTGCGCTGACAACCACATACACAGCATCTCAGGGTCTGCTGCTGATGATCCCCAATATGTACAAAATTGCCGGCGAACTGCTGCCCTGCGTATTCCACGTAACAGCACGTGCTCTGGCTGCACATGCACTGTCCATCTTCGGTGATCACTCCGACGTTATGGCTTGTCGTCAGACAGGTTTCGCTATGCTGGTTTCCAACTCCGTACAGGAAGTTATGGACCTGGCTTGCGTTGCACACCTGTCCGCAATCAAAGGCCGTGTACCTTTCCTGCACTTCTTCGATGGTTTCCGTACATCTCACGAAATCCAGAAGATTGAATGCATCGACTATGATGAACTGGCAAAGATCATTGATATGGATGCAGTAAACACATTCAAGAGAAATGCGCTGAACCCCGAACATCCCGTTATCAGAGGTACAGCTCAGAACCCCGATATCTACTTCCAGGGCCGTGAAGCAGCAAACAAATTCTACAATGCTCTGCCCGCAGTAGTAGAAGAATACATGGGCGAAATCAACAGAATCACAGGCAGAGATTACAGACTGTTCAACTACTATGGCGCAGCTGATGCTGACAGAATCATCATCGCTATGGGCTCCGCTTGTGAAGCAATCGAAGAAACAATCGACTACCTGACAGCAAAGGGCGAAAAGGTTGGTCTGGTTAAGGTACATCTGTTCCGTCCCTTCGTAGCAGAAAAGCTGCTGGAGGTTATCCCTGCAACAGCGAAGAAGATCGCTGTTCTGGACAGAACAAAAGAACCCGGCGCACAGGGCGAACCTCTGTACATGGACGTTTGTACAGCACTGTTTGAAGCAGAATCCGCTCCTGTTGTAGTTGGCGGCCGTTACGGTCTGGGTTCCAAGGACGTTACACCTGCACAGTTCCTGGCAGTATATGCAAACCTGACACTGGATAAACCCAAAAACCACTTCACACTGGGTATCGTGGATGACGTGACAAACACATCCCTGGAAGTTGGCGAAGAAGTTAACGTTACAGGTGACGATGGCACAATCTCCTGCAAATTCTGGGGTCTGGGTGCTGACGGTACTGTAGGTGCAAACAAGAACTCCATCAAGATCATTGGTGACCATACAGACAAATATGCACAGGCATACTTCAGCTATGACTCCAAAAAATCCGGTGGTATTACACAGTCTCACCTGCGTTTCGGTGATACACCCATCAGATCTACATATCTGGTAAAAACAGCAGACTTCGTTGCTTGTCACAAACAGGAATATGTTCATCTGTACGACATGGTTACAGAACTGAACCCCAATGGTACATTCCTGCTGAACACAACATGGACTGTAGACGAACTGGATGAAAAGCTGCCCGCAAAACTGAAAAGACAGCTGGCTGCTAAGAATGCAAACTTCTACATCATCAATGGTACAGCTATCGCAGGCGAAATCGGTCTGGGCAACAGAATCAACACAGTTCTGCAGGCTGCATTCTTCAAGCTGGCTAACATCATCCCCATTGATCAGGCTGTAGAATACATGAAAGCAGCTATCACAAAATCCTATGGTAAGAAGGGTGACACAATCCTGAACATGAACTATGCTGCTGTTGACCGTGGTGTAGACGGCGCTGTTAAGGTTGAAATCCCTGCTTCCTGGGCAACTGCAGAAGATACAGAAGCTGCAGCAGCAAGAAAGACAACAGAATTCGTTAAGAATATCGTTGAACCCATGAACGCACAGGAAGGCGACAAGCTGCCCGTATCCGCATTCTCCGGCAGAGAAGACGGTCACTTCCCTACAGGTACAGCTGCTTACGAAAAACGTGGTGTTGCAGTTAACGTACCCGAATGGAACGCTGAAAACTGTATCCAGTGTAACCAGTGCTCTTATGTATGTCCTCACGCTGCAATCAGACCTATTCTGGTAACAGACGAAGAACTGGCTAAGGCTCCCGCAGCATTCAAGGCTGTAGAAGCAAAGGGCGGCGCAGCATTTGCAGGTCTGAAATACAGAATGCAGGTTTCCTCTCTGGACTGCCTGGGTTGCGGCAGCTGTGCAGTAGTATGTCCTGCTCCTAACAAGGCTCTGGAAATGAAGCCTCTGGAAACACAGGAAGCTGAAGTTGCTAACTGGGATTTCGCTATGGACGAAGTTGCACATAAGGCTAACCCTATGAGCAAGGAATCCGTTAAGGGCTCTCAGTTCGAACAGCCTCTGCTTGAGTTCTCCGGCGCTTGCGCAGGTTGTGGTGAAACACCTTATGCAAAACTGGTAACTCAGCTGTTCGGTGACAGAATGTACGTTGCAAACGCAACAGGCTGCTCCTCCATCTGGGGTGGTTCCGCACCTTCTATGCCTTACACAACAAACAAAGACGGTCATGGTCCTGCATGGGCAAACTCCCTGTTCGAAGACAACGCAGAATATGGTCTGGGTATGGCTTCCGCAGTTAAGCACATGAGAAATGGCCTGAAGGATAGACTGGAAAACCTGAAAGCAATCGATGCATCCGTTGCAGGTGTTGTTGATGCTTGGGTAGAAACAATGAACGACGGCGAGGCTTCCAAGGAAGCTACAAAGGCTCTGGTTGCTGCTCTGGAAGCTTACAACGGCGCAGATGCAGAAGCTAAGAACATCGTTGCTTATGTTCTGGAAAACAAGGATCAGCTGGCTAAGAAGTCTCAGTGGATCTTCGGTGGTGACGGCTGGGCTTACGATATCGGTTACGGCGGTCTGGACCACGTACTGGCATCCGGCGAAGATGTAAACGTTCTGGTATTGGATACAGAAGTTTACTCCAACACAGGCGGTCAGGCATCCAAATCTACACCCGTTGGTGCAGTTGCTCAGTTCGCTGCATCCGGTAAGAGAGTGAAGAAAAAAGACCTGGGTATGATGGCTATGTCCTATGGCTATGTATACGTTGCACAGGTTGCTATGGGCGCAGACAAGAACCAGCTGGTTAAGGCTCTGGTAGAAGCTGAAAAATACCATGGTCCTTCCCTGATCATCGCTTACGCTCCTTGTATCAACCACGGTCTGAAGGGCGGCATGAGCGGCGCTCAGAACGAAATCAAACGTGCAGTTGAAGCAGGTTACTGGCAGATGTACAGATTCAACCCTGAACTGAAGAAGGAAGGCAAGAATCCCTTCACTCTGGACTCCAAAGAACCTACAGGCAACTTCAGAGAATTCCTGCTGAGCGAGGTTCGTTACAGCTCTCTGCAGAGAACCTTCCCTGAAATCGCTGAAGAACTGTTCGAACAGACAGAAGCAACAGCAAAAGAAAGACTGGAAGGCTACAAAAAGCTGGCTCAGGGCTAATCTTTTGAGCGATTACGCATAATCAAAAGGCGAGATATAGAAATATATCTCGTCTTTTTTATGTATGATGAATTTATGTATGAGGAAAAGGAAAGCAGCTTCGGGATGAAAGGCAAAAAACAGACTGATAGGAGGGCTTTTAGCAGATATTAAATAGAACGCAGCACATAAAAAAAGGAGCCGAAAGGCTCCTTTTGGCGTATTACTGGTTTTGGTTAATCTGCGTGATATCATAGGGGGAGGTCTGGTAGACGAAATAATTCAGCCAGTTGGAATAGAGCAGATTTGCATGCGCTCTCCATGTTACCAGAGGCTCCTGTGTATCATCATCGTTGGGATAATAATTTTTGGGGACTTCGATGGGAAGTCCTGCGTTTTTATCCCGCAGGTATTCCTTTTCCAGGGTATGGGGATCATATTCCGAATGTCCCATAATAAAAATCTGACTGCCGCCGTCATTATGGATGGCGTATACCCCTGCTTCATCAGAGGATGCAATGATTTTCAGGCGCGGTTCCTTTTCGATGTCCTCGCGGTAGACAGTGGTATGTCTGGAATGGGGGACATAGAAGGTATCATCCGAGCCACGGCAGAGGATAGAGGTCTTTTTATCCAGCTTATGCGGAAATACGCCGAACATTTTATCCTGCATCATGTGTTTTTTGATGCCGTAATGATAATACAGACCTGCCTGTGCGCCCCAGCAGATATGGAAGGTGCTGTGGACATGGGTTTTGCTCCATTCCATGATTTCCACCAGCTCGTCCCAATATTCCACCTCTTCAAATTCCATCTGTTCGATGGGCGCGCCTGTGATAATCAGACCATCCCAATTTTGCTCCTTTACCTCGTCGAAGGTTTTATAGAAGGCAAGCAGATGATCCTCCGGTGTGTTTTTGGATTCGTGGCTTCTGGTATGAATCAGCTCCAGCTCAATTTGCAGGGCGGTATTGCCCAAGAGACGGGAAAGCTGTGTTTCGGTATCGATTTTTGTCGGCATGAGGTTTAACAGCAGGATCTTCAGAGCACGAATATCCTGTGTGATCGCACGCGTTTCTGTCATGATAAAAATGTTTTCATCGGTCAGCACCTTGGCTGCGGGTAATTCATTGGGTATTTTAATGGGCATTGCTATAATCTCCGTTTCTTTCGTATGCTTATCTGATAGCTTCGAGTGCCTGTGCAATATCGTCAATCAAATCCTGTGCATTTTCCAGACCACAGGACAGGCGAACCATATCCGCAGGTACGCCTGCAGCCGCCAGCTCTGCATCTGTCATCTGTCTGTGGGTGGAACTTGCGGGGTGCAGACAGCAGGTGCGTGCATCTGCAACGTGGGTTTCGATAGCGGCTGTTTTCAGATGCCCCATGAAGGCTTCCGCCGCCTTTCTGCCGCCCTTTACGCCAAAGCTGACAACGCCGCAGGAGCCGTTCGGCAGATATTTTTTCGCTGTTTCGTAATATTTATCCCCTTCCAGACCAGGATAGATGACATAGGAAATCAAATCGTGGTTTTTCAGATATTTTGCGATAGCTAAGCCGTTTTCGCAGTGACGGGGAATCCGCACATGCAGGCTTTCCAGACCCAGATTCAGCAGGAAGGCAGACTGGGGAGACTGGGTAGAGCCGAAGTCACGCATCAGCTGTGCGGTTGCCTTTGTGATAAATGCGCCGCCCTGACCGAATTTTTCCGCATAGGTAATGCCGTGGTAGCTGTCATCGGGAGTGCAGAGACCGGGGAATTTATCGGCATGTGCCAACCAATCGAAATTGCCGCTGTCTACGATACAGCCGCCGACAGCCGCGCCGTGACCGTCCATGTATTTTGTGGTGGAGTGGGTAACGATATCCGCACCCCATTCGATGGGACGGCAGTTGATGGGGGTTGCAAAGGTGTTGTCAATAATCAGAGGAACGCCATGTGCGTGTGCAGCATTTGCGAAACGCTCGATATCCAGAACACTCAAGGCGGGGTTTGCGATGGTTTCGCCAAAGACTGCCTTTGTATTGGGTTTGAATGCCGCTGCAAGTTCTTCCTCTGTGCAGTCGGGCGCAACGAAGGTGAAATCGATGCCCATTTTCTTCATGGTTACAGAGAAAAGGTTAAATGTGCCGCCGTAGATGGTGGAGGATGCAACGACATGATCCCCGCAATTTGCAACATTGAATACGGCGTAGAAATTTGCCGCCTGTCCGGAGGAGGTCAGCATTGCTGCTGTGCCGCCTTCCAGCGCAGCAATTTTTGCCGCAACCAGATCGCAGGTGGGGTTTTGCAGTCTGGAATAGAAATAGCCGGATGCCTCCAAATCAAAAAGCTGCCCCATGTGCTCACTTGTGTCATATTTGAATGTGGTGCTCTGGTAAATGGGAATCTGTCTGGGCTCCCCATTGCCGGGGGTATAGCCACCCTGTACACATTTTGTTTCGATACGATATTCACTCATGCTTCGTTCCTCCTTAGTAAAAATATAAAATAAAGTTGATGTTGGTTGCAGCAAATGCGAGGACAGGCAACAGGTAATAAAAAAGCCGTCCCAAGGAAAAACCTTGAGACGGCCAGTATAAACCGCGGTACCACTCAAATTGCATATAAAATATGCCACCTCTTCGGGCTCAAACAAGCCCTATGCTTTTACGCAGCAGTCACGGGAGGAGCCTACCGATACGTTTGTATTTTCGAACCTCCAGCTCAGAAGCCATAGACTATTGAATGAAATTGTTATCGGCTCACAGCAACCGCCGACTCTCTGAAAACGCAGACACTCAGTCCTCTTCGTCATCGCTTTTTGCTATCAAGTTGTTGAGGACTATTATAACATCCAAAAGACATTTGTCAACTGTTTTTTTGAGAGAAAAAAGAATTTTTTCCGGGCTAGGGCGTTTTTCTGCGTGGAAAAATATGATATACTGAAACGATAGGAAAAGAGATTTTTAGAAAACAAAGGAGGTGCGGAAATTGGAAATGCAGGAAAGAGAACGGGAGAAGAAACCGTTTACGCATCTTCATGTTCATACGGAATACAGCCTTCTGGACGGCTCTGCCAAGATAAAGGAGCTGGTGCAGCGGGTGAAGGAGCTGGGGATGGACAGCATTGCCATCACCGACCACGGTGCGATGTATGGTGCGGTGGAATTTTATAAGGCGGCACTGGAGGCCGGCATCAAGCCGATTCTCGGCTGTGAGGTTTATGTGGCGGAGGGCTCTCGCTTCACAAAGGAGGGCAAGGGCGGCGGCTATTATCATCTGGTGCTTCTGGCTGAAAATAATGAGGGCTACCATAATCTGATTAAGCTGGTTTCCTATGGCTTTACCGAAGGGTTTTATTATAAGCCGCGTGTGGATAAGGAGCTTCTGCGGAAATACAGCAAGGGCATCATTGCATCGAGCGCATGTCTGGCAGGGGAGGTACCCAGAAATATTCTGAATGTATCCTATGAGAAGGCGAAGGAGGTCGCGCTGGAATATCTCGATATTTTCGGGGAGGGCAATTACTTTTTGGAATTGCAGGATCATGGGATTCGGGAGCAGAAAATTGTGAATGAGGCGTTGGTGCGGATGAGCAGAGAGACAGGGATTCCGCTCATCTGTACAAATGACAGCCATTATATTTATAAAGAGGACGCAGAGCCGCATGATATTCTGCTTTGCATCCAGACGGGGAAAACGGTTCTGGATGAGGACAGGATGCGTTATGAGGGCGGACAGTTTTATGTGAAGGACCCTGAGGAAATGTATGATTTATTTTCCTTTGTGCCTGAGGCGTGCGCCAATACGGCGAGGATTGCCGAGCGGTGCAACGTGAGCTTTACGTTCCATGAATTAAAGCTGCCACGCTTTGATGTGCCCGATGGGAAAACGGCAGAAGGCTATCTGCGCGAGATTTGTTATGCAGGGTTTGCAAAGAAATACCCTGCGGCGAAGGAAGAATGGAAGGAACGGCTGGAATATGAGCTTACCACGATTGAAAATATGGGGTATGTGGATTATTTCCTGATCGTTTGGGATTTTATCAAATATGCGAAGGATAACGGCATTATTGTTGGGCCGGGGCGCGGCTCTGCGGCAGGGAGCATGGTTTCCTACTGCCTTTCCATTACAACAATTGATCCGTTGAAATATGATCTGATTTTTGAGCGGTTTCTGAACCCTGAGCGTGTCAGCATGCCGGATATTGACATTGACTTCTGCTATGAACGGCGGCAGGAGGTGATTGATTATGTCATCCGCAAATATGGCGAGGCAAATGTGGCGCAGATTATTACCTTCGGGACGATGGCGGCGCGAGCGGCAATCAAGGACGTTGGGCGCGCGCTGGCAATGCCCTATGCGGATGTTGACCGCATTTCCAAGATGATTCCGGCAGAACTGGGCATTACGATTGAAAAGGCACTGAAAATGAACCCCGACCTCAAGCATGCTTATGAGGAGGAAGCGGATACGAAGCGGTTGATTGATACCTCTCTGCGCTTAGAGGGCTTGCCGCGCCATTCCTCTACCCATGCCGCCGGCGTGGTTATCTGCCGTGAGCCTGTTATGGAATATGTACCGCTGAGTGCGAATGACGGGCAGATCAATACCCAGTACACCATGACGATTCTGGAGGAGCTGGGACTGCTGAAAATGGACTTTCTGGGACTGCGGACACTGACGGTGATCCAGTCCGCGGTGCAGGAAATTGAGCGTATCCATGGGATTCGGTTAAACATGGAGGAGCTGCCCGAAAATGATTCTATGGTGTATGACATGATTTGCCAAGGCAAAACAGAGGGCGTGTTTCAGCTGGAAAGCGGCGGCATGAAGCAGTTTATGCGAGAGCTGCAGCCACGCTGTTTGGAGGATATGATTGCGGGGATTGCGCTTTATCGCCCCGGGCCGATGGATTTTATCCCGAAATATATCAAGGGGAAAAACGCAGGCGGCAAGGTGCAGTATACCCATCCGAAGCTGGAGCCGATTCTGGAAAACACCTACGGCTGTATCGTGTATCAGGAGCAGGTAATGCAGATTGTGCGGGATCTGGCAGGCTACAGCCTTGGCAGAAGTGACCTTGTGCGCCGTGCGATGAGTAAGAAAAAGGCATCCGTGATGGCAGAGGAACGGGAAAAATTTATCCATGGGGATGGGGACGAGGTGCCCGGCTGTGTGAAAAACGGGATTCCCATAGAAGCGGCAGAAAAGATTTTTGATGAAATGACGGACTTTGCAAAATATGCCTTTAATAAAAGCCATGCTGCCTGCTATGCGGTGGTTGGCTATCAGACTGCTTGGCTGAAGGCGCATTATCCCGTGGAATTCATGGCGGCACTGATGACAAGCGTGATGGACAATGCGGCGAAGGTCAGCGGCTATATCGAGGAATGTAAGAAAATGGGGATTCAGCTTCTGCCCCCCGATATCAACGAAGGATATCGGCAGTTTTCCGTATCCGATGGGAAGATTCGCTTTGCGTTGGCGGCAATCAAGAATATCGGCAAGGGTGCGGTGGATGCACTGGTTGTGGAGCGCGAAAAAAACGGTAAATTCACCTCTCTGACGGATTTCTGCAACCGCATGGAGGGCGGAGAATGGAGCGTGCGCGGCATTGAAGGACTGATTAAGGGCGGCGCACTGGACAGCTTCGGCGGTTTCCGCAGTCAGTACATGGCGATTTATAAAGAGATTCTGGCAGGAATCGGACATGCAAGAAAGAATAATATAGAAGGACAGCTGAACCTGTTTGACATGGGCGGTGACGAAAGCTTTCAGCAGACGGATGAACTGCCTTCCATTCGGGAATTTCCGCCGAAGGAGAGGCTCGCGATGGAAAAGGAAGCCTTGGGGATTTATGTCAGCGGACACCCTCTGGCGGAATATGAGGAACAGCTGCGGCAGAAAATCAGCAATACAAGCATGGATTTTCTGCCGGATGAGGAGGGCTCGCACCATACACAGATAGAGGACAGCACGAAGGTAATCGTTGGTGGGATGGTTGCAGGGGTTTCTGTGAAATATACCAGAAATAATGATAAGATGGCGTTTATCACACTGGAGGATTTCCAAGGGAGCATGGAGATTGTGGTGTTCCCGAAGGTGTATGAAAAATGTGCGCCGCTTTTGCAGGAGGATGCGGTACTGCTTATTCGTGGCAGGGCGAGTGTTTCCGCAGATGGCGAGGGCAAGGTGATTGCAGCGGATATCAAAAATCTGGAGCAGAACGAAGCGGCAGAGATTCCGTCCTCCGTATGGCTGAAGCTTGCGGCAGGGCAGAGTGTTCCCTTCGGACAGATTACGGCAATTCTCCGAAAATATCACGGGGATGTGCCGGTATATATTTATGATGAGAAAACGAGACAGAAAATGAAGGCAGACCGCATAAACTGGGTGACGGGTGAGGATGCCCTCTGCGAGGAGCTGCGGCAGCTGCTGGGCGAAAAAAATGTTGCGTTGAAATATTGAGGAGGAAAGCGTATGGCTGAAAAAATCGGAGCAGATACATCCTATATTTGTGTGAAGGCACTGGAAAAGGGTGTGAATATCATTGGCGTGACCCGTGGCGAGGTGACAAAGATTCATCATACGGAAAAGCTGGATCAGGGCGAGGTTCTGATTGCGCAGTTTACGGAGAATACCTCTGCCATGAAAATCAGAGGGAAAGCAGAGGTTTATACGCAGTTCGGCATGATTCGGGCAGGCGAAGTCGATATTGAGAAAAAATAATGCCGCAAAGGATTTTGTGTGGGAGTTTTTTTGCGGAGGATGAGGAGGAATTTAGATGGTAGAACGGAAGAATGAAAAGAAAATCAGAAAAATCGGCGTACTGACCAGCGGCGGCGATGCGCCCGGCATGAACGCGGCAATTCGTGCAGTTGTCAGAACGGCAAAATATTACGACGTGGATGTTGTAGGTATCCGCAAGGGCTATGCAGGGCTGATTGGCGGCGAAATTAAGGAAATGCACAGCAGAGATGTTTCCAATGTGCTGAACCTTGGTGGTACGATTCTGCATACGGCACGCTGCCCCGAAATGATGACGGACGAGGGTCTGGATAAGGCGGCGGCAATCTATAAGATTTTGGGACTGGATGCACTGGTTGTCATCGGTGGGGACGGCTCCTATCGCGGTCTGGCGGAATTGGTGAAAAGAGGGGTTAATGGCGTGGGGATTCCTGCGACGATTGACCTGGATATGAAGGGGACGGAATATACGATTGGCTTTGATACGGCGGTCAATACGGTTATGGACATGGTTGATAAGCTGCGCGACACCTCTCAGTCACATGACCGTTGCTCAATCGTCGAGGTGA
>ENA-OPBL01000241-OPBL01000241.1-human-gut-metagenome-genome-assembly--contig:-NODE-241-length-59381-cov-8.145467_pt1 | contig 59381 bp, 74 predicted proteins | sample MGYA00241073_ERZ501461 | MGnify/ENA primary metagenome ERZ501461 (study PRJEB25962, sample SAMEA2042630) | human gut metagenome | biome: human gut; feature: human-associated habitat; material: faeces... | reverse complement strand
CGGCAGCAGCACCAAAAGCAGCAGCTCCGGCAGCAGGCGCAGGTTCTGTTAAGGTTTCCGCAGCGGTTCCTGGAAAAGTTGTAAAAATCGTTGCATCTGTTGGACAGAGCGTAAAAGCTGGTGACAGCGTAGTGATCGTTGAGTCCATGAAGATGGAGATCCCGGTTGTTGCTCCTCAGGACGGAACAATCGCCAGCATCGATGTTGCAGAGGGTGCTGCCGTTGAAAATGGAGATACTCTTGCAACAATGAACTAAACAGGAGGTAGACAAATGTCTTATGTAACAAATACCCTGTCAAACCTGATCCATCAGACAGCATTTTTCAACCTTACCTGGGGAAACTACCTGATGATCGCAGTGGCATGTGTGTTCTTATATCTTGCCATTAAACATGGTTTTGAGCCGCTGCTGTTGGTTCCGATCGCTTTTGGTATGCTTCTGGTAAATATTTATCCGGACATTATGCTGAGCATTGAGGATTCATCCAATGGCGTTGGCGGACTTCTTCATTATTTTTACTTAATGGATGAGTGGAGTATTCTTCCTTCACTGATCTTCCTGGGTGTCGGTGCGATGACAGACTTCGGTCCGCTGATCGCAAACCCGATCAGCTTCCTGATGGGAGCAGCTGCACAGCTTGGTATTTACCTTGCATACTTCCTTGCAATTTTCCTTGGATTTAATGGTAAAGCAGCAGCAGCGATCTCTATCATTGGTGGTGCTGACGGCCCGACTTCCATTTTCCTTGCAGGTAAGCTTGGACAGTCTTCTCTTATGGGACCGATCGCAGTGGCAGCATATTCCTATATGTCCCTGGTACCGATCATCCAGCCTCCGATCATGAAGGCATTCACAACAGAGAAAGAGCGTAAGATCAAAATGGCGCAGCTCCGTCCTGTTACAAAACTTGAGAAGATCCTTTTCCCGATCGTTATCACAATCGTTGTTTGCCTGATCCTTCCGACAACAGCTCCCCTTGTTGGTATGCTGATGCTCGGAAACCTGTTCCGTGAGTCCGGAGTTGTTAAACAGCTTTCTGAAACAGCTTCCAACGCTCTTATGTACATCGTAGTAATCCTTCTCGGAACATCTGTAGGTGCTTCCACAAGTGCTGAGGCGTTCCTGAACGTAGATACACTGAAGATCGTAGTTCTTGGTCTTGTTGCCTTTGCCTGCGGTACTTTTGGTGGTGTTATGCTTGGTAAGCTTCTCTGCAAGGTTACTCACGGAAAGATCAATCCTCTGATCGGATCAGCCGGTGTTTCTGCCGTTCCTATGGCAGCCCGTGTATCCCAGAAGGTTGGTGCTGAGGCAGATCCTACAAACTTCCTGCTGATGCATGCGATGGGACCGAACGTTGCTGGTGTTATCGGTACAGCGGTTGCTGCCGGTACATTCATGGCGATCTTTGGTGTCTAACCCATTGTCTTATAAAAATTTGTAAGGAGAATAATTATGGCAGAAATAGAGAAAAAACCTGTGAAAGTTGTGGAAACGATCCTGCGTGACGCTCATCAGTCCCTGATCGCTACACGTATGAGCACAGAGCAGATGCTTCCGATCATTGAGAAGCTTGACAAAGTCGGCTACTATGCAGTAGAGTGCTGGGGCGGTGCTACTTTCGATGCTTCCTTACGTTTCCTGAAAGAGGATCCGTGGGAAAGACTTCGTAAACTTCGTGACGGTTTCAAAAACACAAAGCTTCAGATGCTGTTCCGTGGACAGAACATCCTTGGATATCGTCCATATGCAGATGATGTAGTAGAGTATTTTGTACAGAAATCCGCAGCTAACGGTATCGATATCATCCGTATCTTTGACTGTATGAATGACCTTCGTAACCTTCAGACAGCTGTAAAAGCAGCAAACAAGGAGAAAGCACATGCACAGGTTGCAATGGCTTACACACTTGGTGATGCTTACACACTTGATTACTGGACAGATCTTGCAAAACGTATCGAGGATATGGGTGCAGATTCCATCTGTATCAAAGATATGGCAGGACTTCTTGTTCCGTACAAAGCTACAGAGCTTGTTCAGGCTCTCAAAGAGACTGTTAAGATCCCGATTGATCTTCATTCTCACTATACATCCGGTGTTGCTTCCATGACATATATGAAGGCAGTAGAGGCAGGTGTTGATATCATCGACACAGCAATGTCTCCGTTTGCTCTTGGAACATCCCAGCCGGCAACAGAGGTTATGGTTGAGACCTTCAAGGGAACACCATATGATACAGGATTTGATCAGCAGCTTCTCGCTGAGATCGCTGACTACTTCCGTCCGATGCGTGATGAGGCTCTTGATACAGGTCTTCTCAATCCGAAGAACCTTGGTGTAAACATCAAGACTCTTCTGTATCAGGTACCAGGCGGAATGCTTTCCAACCTGACATCTCAGCTGAAAGAACAGCACGCAGAAGATAAGTTCTACGATGTTCTTGAAGAAGTTCCGAAGGTTCGTAAAGACCTCGGTGAGCCGCCGCTCGTTACACCATCTTCCCAGATTGTTGGTACACAGGCTGTATTTAACGTTCTTATGGGTGAAAGATACAAGATGGTTACCAAAGAGACCAAAGACATTCTCTTAGGAAAATACGGTGCAACTGTTAAACCATTCAACCCGGATGTACAGAAAAAATGTATCGGAGATGCTAAACCGATCACATGCCGTCCGGCAGATCTTCTTGATAACGAAATGGACAAACTCGAAAAAGAAGTTGCTCCATATAAAGAGCAGGATGAGGACGTTCTGTCCTATGCACTGTTCCCTCAGGTAGCTACTGATTTCTTCAAATACCGTCAGGCACAGGAGAAAAAAGTAGACGAAAAAGCAGCAGATACAAAGAACGGAGCATATCCGGTATAAAACAAAGGTGCAGGCCTGTCAGATTATCTGGCGGGCCTGCTTTGCAGAAAGGGAATCTATGAACAAAGTGATTATTGTCGGTGGCGGAGCTGCGGGAATGCTTGCTTCTGTCATTGCAGCCCGAAATGGTTGTGAAGTCTTATTATTCGAAAAGAATGAAAAACTCGGAAAGAAAGTATATATTACAGGCAAGGGACGCTGTAATGTTACAAATAACTGTGATCCAGAAGAACTTCTTCAGGCAGTTATGAGCAATCCAAAATTTCTTTACAGTGCATTTTATTCTTTCACGAGTCAGGATATGATGCATCTGCTGGAAGAAGCCGGTGTTCCACTTAAGACAGAGCGTGGCAACCGTGTTTTTCCGGTATCAGACCACTCCTCTGATATCATTCATGGTCTTGAAAGACTGATGAAAAAATATCATGTACAGATTCGGCTTCATTGTGAGGTTTTAGAAATCCTAACAGAAAATGGTATAGCAAGCGGTGTAAAGTTAAAAGATCATACTGTATACACCTCTGATTCTGTAATCGTTGCTACCGGAGGACTGTCTTATCCGACAACCGGTTCTACCGGAGATGGATATCGCTTTGCTACCGAAACGGGCCATAAAGTCACCGAATGTATTCCGTCTCTCGTTCCACTTACAACCAGAGAAGATTACATTCCTCTCATGAAGGGACTCTCTCTGCGAAATGTAGAACTGACGATTAAACGAGGCAAAAAAACTGTTTATCAGGATTTTGGTGAAATGATGTTCACTCATTTTGGTATCACCGGCCCCCTGGTTTTGTCTGCCAGTGCCAAAATAGGAAAGTTTCTCCAGAAGGGAGAAGAACTGAACGCCTTTCTTGACCTCAAACCTGCTTTATCCCACGAACAGTTGGATGATCGCATTCTCCGGGAATTTTCCGCTGCTCAGAATAAACAGTTCAAAAATGTGATTGGTGTGCTTTTTCCATCTTCGCTGACTCCTGTGATTATCGGCATCGGACCGATTTCGGGCGATAAAATCATTCATGATATTTCACGAGAGTCCCGTCTTGCATTCGGTTCTCTGGTAAAGGCCTTTCCATTTACCATTACAGGACTTGGCGGTTTTTCTGAAGCAGTTATTACCCGGGGTGGTGTATCCGTAAAAGATATCCAACCCGGAAACATGGAATCAAAACTTATAAAAAATCTGTATTTTATTGGAGAAGTACTCGACCTTGATGCTGTGACCGGTGGATACAATCTTCAGATTGCATGGTCAACCGCATATCTCGCAGCAACAGATGTATGTCGGAATAAAGAGGAGGATATATAATGATCTACAATATTGCAATTGATGGACCGGCGGGTGCCGGTAAAAGCACGATCGCAAGACGTGTAGCCAAAGAATTATCATTTATTTATGTCGATACAGGAGCAATGTATCGTGCCATGGCACTTTACCTTCTCCATAAAAATGTAGACCGAACCAACACAGAACAGATCGGCGAAGTTTGCCAGAATGCTGAAATCTCTATTGAATATCAGAACGGTGAACAGATTGTCCTTTTGAATGGAGAAAATGTAAATGCCTATCTTCGCACAGAAGAGGTTGGAAATATGGCGTCTGTAAGTTCTGCCGTGCCGCGTGTCCGCGAAAAACTGCTCAGTCTTCAGCGCAAACTTGCAAAAGATATGAGTGTAGTTATGGATGGGCGTGATATTGGCACAACAATCCTTCCTGATGCCGATGTAAAAATCTACCTTACTGCAAGTTCTCTTACCCGCGCCAAAAGACGTTATCTGGAACTTCAGGAAAAAGGTACTGTCTGTGATCTGGATAATATCCAGAAGGATATTGAAGAGCGTGACCAGCGTGATATGAATCGTGAAATTTCCCCTCTTCGACAGGCCGAAGATGCAGTACTTGTGGATTCTTCTGATCTTACGATAGAACAGGTCGTTGACCGTATTCTTGAAATCTTCAGAGCCAGAACAGAAGAAGGAGCTTCTCATGAAAGTTAAAGTTGCCGAAACCGCCGGATTCTGCTTTGGTGTAAAACGTGCAGTAGATAAAGTTTATCAGTTGATTGAAGAAGGCACTCATCCTATTTATACATTGGGGCCGATCATCCATAACGAAGAAGTGGTTACTGATCTTGCTGCCAAAGGAGTACAGGTAATTGAAGAAAAAGACCTGGCATCTCTTACAGAAGGAACTGTTGTCATTCGTTCCCACGGTGTTGGTAAGGCAATCTATCAGGAATTAAAAGAGAATCATCTGAACTATGTAGATGTCACCTGTCCTTTCGTGCTGAAAATACACCGCATTGTAGAAAAACAGAGTCATGCAGGAAAACACGTTGTTATTTTTGGCGATCCTGATCATCCTGAAGTCAAAGGAATCTGCGGCTGGTGTCAGGGTTCTTACACTGTTTTGAAGGGCAGAAAAGATACTGAACAGTTTACACCACCGAATGGAAAAGATATATGCGTTGTATCACAGACGACATTTAATTACAACAAATTTAAAGAATTAGTTGAAATTCTCTGCAAAAAGAGGTATGATAATAGTGTTTTAAATATGGGCGATATTTTAAACACTATTTGTAATGCTACTGAAGAACGGCAGAAAGAAGCGCAAAACATAGCCGGAGAGGTAGACACTATGCTTGTCATTGGCGGCAGACATAGTTCCAATACTCAAAAGCTGTTTGAAATATGCAAAGAGGAATGTGGAAATACTTACTATATACAAACACCTGTAGACTTGGATTCTGAAATGTTCCATCACAGTAGTTATGTAGGTATCACAGCAGGGGCATCCACCCCAAAGAAAATTATTGAGGAGGTTCAAGAACATGTCAGAATTGAGTTTTGAACAGATGCTGGAGGATTCCGTAAAAACAATCAGAAATGGAGAGATCGTACAGGGTACAGTCATTGATGTAAAAGATGATGAGATCATCCTGAATATCGGTTATAAAGCAGACGGTATTATCACTAAGAGTGAATATTCCAATGATGCTTCACTTGTACTCACAGATGCAGTTCATGTTGGCGACAGCATGGAAGCAAAAGTACTGAAAGTCAATGACGGTGAAGGACAGGTTATCCTGACTTACAAGAGACTTGCTGCAGAAAAAGGCAACAAACGTCTGGAGGCTGCTTTCGAATCTCAGGAAGTGCTGAAAGCTCCTGTAACACAGGTACTTGACGGTGGTCTTTGTGTAAATGTAGAAGAGGCTAGAGTATTTATTCCTGCAAGCCTTGTTTCCGACACATACGAAAAAGATCTTTCAAAATATGCAGATAAAGAAATCGAATTTGTTATCACTGAATTCAATCCAAGAAGAAGACGTATCATTGGTAACCGTAAACAGCTTCTTCTTGCTGAAAAAGCAGAGAAACAGAAAGAACTTATGGAGAAAATCCATGTTGGCGATACTGTAACAGGTACCGTTAAAAATGTTACAGATTTTGGTGCTTTCATCGATCTTGGTGGAGCGGATGGACTTCTTCATATCTCCGAGATGTCTTGGGGCAGAGTTGAAAACCCGAAAAAGGTCTTCAATGTAGGTGATGAAGTTAGAGTTCTGATCAAAGAGATCAATGGAGATAAGATTGCTCTTTCCATGAAATTCCCAGAAGAGAATCCATGGCTTTCTGCAGCAGAAGATTTTGCTGTAGGTAACGTAGTAACTGGTAAAGTTGCACGTATGACAGATTTTGGTGCTTTTGTTGAACTTGCACCTGGAATTGATGCACTTCTTCATGTATCCCAGATTTCCAAAGAGCACGTTGCTAAACCATCTGATGTACTTTCTATCGGACAGGAAATTCAGGCTAAAGTTGTTGATTTCAACGGAGATGACAAGAAGATCAGCCTTAGCATGAAAGCTCTGGAAGCTCCGGCAGCTGAAGAAGCTACAGAAGAATAATTTCAGAATATTAAAAGACCTGGCATTAAACTGTCAGGTCTTTTTTTGCTCTAATATGTTTTAAACCTATCTATCTCTCAGATATCATGTTCTATTTATTCAGATTATCCAGAAAAAACGGAAGTGTATGTGTCAGATATTGCATCTGTTTCTTTTCATTATTCAAAAAATCCTCATCGCAATTAAACCAGGTATAGCAAGTTTGAGGAGTTGTCGCGATTTTAAGGCTTTTATCCATATATCTGGTAATGGACTTTGGCATTGCAGTGTCTTCCCCCGGAATAAACTCATAATCTTTATAATTTCTGTAATATTGACGGAGTTTACCTTCTTTAAGGTGTACCAGCATTCTTGCTTCGTATCCATTTACACTCAGATAAAAATCTGAATTTCCACAAGATACATTCACCGGAGCAGCAGCAGAAAGTTCTATGACAATCTTTAATTCCTGCTCTAAAATCACGCATTGTTTCGGATGATATTCTCCATCATAAAGTTTTTTGTATGCAAGTAATGAAAAAATTGTCCCAAGTCCCAACAAATCTTCTTCATTATGTCCCATCACGATATTTGCTGCTTCCGGATCTTTTTTCTTCATAAAAGTTTTATATAATCGAATACATTGTCCACCGTCGCAGTACTTTCTGTTATGTATTCCGACAAAATTTTCCAAATCCGGCTGTTTCATTTTGCTCAGTTTAAACAAACTCTGACATGGTTTTAACAACTGATATAGATCAAGGGATAAAATTTCTTTAAATGGAGTATCCATTTTGTGTTTTCGATAACGTTCTTCCAGAAAAGGCTGGTCAAATCGATTTCCATTATACTGAATCGTACAATCAGCATTTGTCAAAAAGCTTGCAAATTCCTGTAAAACAAGAGCCTCCTCGTTTTCATCTTCCCGCATCCACTGATAAAGCATCCATTGATTTTCTTCGAATCTGACTGCGCCGATCAGATACACAAATGCAGTATATCTTGATAATCCAGTTGTCTCAATATCGTAAAAAATCGGATTATATTCTGACAATTCATTTTTTGTATTCGATAAATATTTAACGGTTTCAAGTGCCGGAAACCCTTGTAAAATAGGTATTTTTTTAACAATCATCATCATTTCTCCCTTTCATGATTGTATTTAATTATACACAATATTTTGAAAATTTGGTAGTGAATTTTTTGCTAAAAAGAGGTATAGTATAAGCAGAGTTACTGTTAATATAAACAAAGCATGCAGTAACCGGACGGTCGCATGCGTAAATAAAAAACACTGTTTTTATTGTACGTATCATGAAAAAGAAAAAGAATATAAGCAGCACTGATGCTTATAAAATAAGGAGGAATAATATATGGGAAAACTGACCTTTAGGGGCGGAATCCATCCTTACGAAGGTAAGGAACTATCCAAAGACCATCCGATTGAGAAGTATCTCCCAAAAGGAGATCTGGTTTATCCACTCTCTCAGCACATCGGAGCACCATCTGTTCCCTGCGTAAAAAAAGGTGACACAGTTCTTGCAGGACAGAAGATTGCCGATGCAGGCGGATTTGTTTCTGTACCGCTTCATGCATCTGTTTCCGGTACCGTTAAGGGTATCGAAAAAAGGCTGAACGCTACCGGTTCTATGGTTGACTGTATTGTTATCGAAAATGACCAGCAGTACCAGGAAACCGAATTTCAGGAAGCCCGCCTGGAAGACCTTACAAAAGAAGAAATCCTGAACCGTATCAAAGAGGGCGGGGTAGTAGGTATGGGTGGAGCAGGATTTCCAACCCATGTAAAACTTGCGCCAAAGGATCCTTCCAAGATTGAATATATTCTTGTAAACGGTGCTGAATGCGAACCTTATATCACAAGCGACTATCGCCGTATGATCGAAGAACCGGAAAAAGTTGTAAAAGGTCTTCAGGTCATTCTGACTCTTTTTGATTCTGCAAAAGGATACATCTGTATCGAGGACAACAAACCAGACTGTATCGCCAAAATGAAAGAACTGGTCAAAGATATCGATCGTATCGAAGTAAAAGAAATGATGACCAAATATCCACAGGGTGGTGAGCGTACTCTGATCTATGCTGCAACCGGACGTGAGATCAATTCTTCAATGCTTCCTGCTGATGTAGGATGTGTCGTTGACAATGTAGAGACTGTAATTTCCGTATACAAAGCAGTTATTCTCGGCAGACCGGTCAACAGTCGTGTAGTTACCGTTACCGGTGATGGCATCAAAGAACCAAAGAACCTTCTTGTTCTTGCAGGTACTGACATGTCTGAACTGGTAGATGCCGCTGGTGGACTGAAAGGCAAGATTGCAAAAGCAATTTCCGGTGGTCCTATGATGGGATTTGCATTATATGATCTTCACGTACCGTGCACAAAAACAACTTCTGCATTCCTGTTCCTTGAACATGATGCCGTATCTGAAGCCCAGGAAATACAGACCGCCTGCATCAACTGCGGACGCTGTGTGAGCGTCTGTCCAGGCCACGTTCTTCCTGCACGTCTTGCCAAACTGGCAGAACGTGGTGATATGGCAGGCTTTGAAGCATTAGACGGTATGGAATGCTGCGAATGCGGATGCTGCAGTTATATCTGTCCTGCAAAGAGACCGCTTACACAGAGTATCAAGTCCATGCGTAAAATGGTTCTTGCCAGCCGCAGGAAGAAATAAGGGGAGGAAAAGAAATGGAAGAAATGTATAATGTATCATCTAATCCCCATGTCAGGGACAAAATGACAACCAGCCGGATCATGCAGCTCGTTGTGATCGCGTTGCTTCCTGCTACCTTATTCGGTATCTGGAATTTCGGCTTTCATGCACTCCTTGTAGTGCTCGTAACAGTGATTTCCAGTGTGTTTTTTGAATGGCTGTATGACAGACTCATGCACAAAAAAAATACAATTACTGATTTCAGTGCAGTGGTAACAGGCCTTTTGCTCGCGCTGAATATGCCTCCGCAGATTCCACTGTGGATGCCAGTTCTGGGCAGTGCATTCGCTATCATTGTCGTAAAACAACTTTTTGGCGGACTCGGTCAGAACTTTATGAACCCGGCACTTGCCGGAAGATGTTTCCTTATGATTTCTTTTGCTGCGAAAATGACAGATTTTTCCGTATCTGACAGCTATCGTGGAGTTCTGGATACCGTAACAGGCGCAACCCCTCTGGCAGCATTGAAAAAACAGGGATTTGTAGCAGCATCTTCAATTCCGGTAAAAGATCTCTTTATCGGTAATATTCAGGGAACCATTGGTGAAACTTCCGCACTTGCAATCCTGATTGGTGCAGTAATTCTTCTTGCATTCAAGGTTATTGACCTTAAAGTACCACTTACATATATCGGAAGCTTTACAGTATTTGTAATTTTTTATATGCTTGGTTCAGGAATGGGATTTGATGGCAATTATCTGCTCAGTCATCTGTTTGGCGGTGGTCTGATGCTGGGTGCATGGTTTATGGCAACAGATTACGTTACCACACCAATCACTCCTAAAGGGCAGCTTATTTATGGATGTTGTCTCGGTATTCTGACTGCAATTTTCCGTCTCTTCGGTGGATCAGCAGAAGGTGTTTCCTACGCAATCATTTTCTGCAACCTTCTGGTTCCGATCATTGAAAAAGTAACCAAACCGGTTGCCTTTGGAAAAGGAGGTAAAAAAGCATGAATACAATCTTAAAAAACACCATTTCCATCACAGTGATCACTCTGGTTGCAGGTCTTGCGCTTGGCGTAGTTCAAGATATCACAGCTGGTCCGATTGCCACACAGGCCGAAAAATCCAAAGAAGAAGCATATAAAGCTGTTTTTGAAGATGCTTCCAGTTTCAGTGAGTATTCACTCGATGACACCAATCAGGCCGAAGATCTTGTTGCTTACCTTAATGATAATGGTTTCACAGCACAGACAATTGATGAAATTATGGTAGCAGAAGATGCTTCCGGTGAAACGCTTGGATATACTTTCACAGTCACTGATTCCGAAGGTTACGGTGGAGACATCCAGTTTGCAATGGGTGTTCAAAATGACGGAACCCTGAATGGTATCTCCATTTTATCTATCAGTGAAACTGCCGGCCTTGGTATGAAAGCAACTACTGACAGCTTCAAAGATCAGTTTAAAAACAAAAACGTAGAAAAATTTACATACACAAAAACAGGTTCCACATCTGATGACCAAATTGATGCCATCAGCGGTGCAACCATTACAACAAATGCCATGACAAACGGTGTCAATGCCGGACTTTGTGCATTTCGGTATGTGGAAGGAGGGGCAGAGTCATGAAAGCAAACACACCTGCTGAACGTCTTGTAAACGGTATTATTAAAGAAAATCCGACTTTCGTGCTGGTGCTGGGTATGTGTCCTACACTGGCTGTTACAACATCTGCTATTAATGGTATTGGAATGGGGCTGACAACTACAGTTGTCCTTGCAATGTCCAACCTGATGATTTCTCTTCTGAGAAAATTCATCCCGGACGGCGTACGTATGCCTGCATTTATCGTAGTCGTAGCATCCTTCGTTACCATCGTACAGATGCTTTTACAAGGATTTATACCAAGCCTGTATTCCGCACTTGGTATTTACATTCCTCTGATCGTAGTAAACTGTATCATCCTTGGTCGTGCAGAAGCATATGCTTCCAAAAATCCACCAATCCCGTCTCTCTTTGATGGTATCGGAATGGGCCTTGGTTTTACTTTAAGTATCACCTGTATCGGTGCAGTCCGTGAACTGCTTGGCGCAGGTCAGCTCTTCGGACAGCAGATTCTTCCACTTGCTGCTGACGGCAAGATGGGCTACGAACCGATCACAATCTTTATCCTTGCTCCTGGTGCATTCTTTGTCCTTGCAATGCTTGCAGCACTTCAGAATAAGTTCAAAATCGGTGCTGCCAAACGCAGAATAGACCCGAGTGAAGGATGCAATTGCTGCTCAGGCTGTGATTCCTGCAGCAATACTATGTGTAAAGGAGGCAAACAGGCATGAAAGAATTATTAATTATCCTTGTCAGCTCTGCCATTGTCCATAACGTAGTACTGAGCCAGTTCCTTGGTCTCTGCCCTTTCTTTGGTGTTTCCAAAAAGACGGAGACAGCAGTCGGTATGGGCGGTGCTCTTGTATTCGTTATTACATTATCATCCTTTGTTACAGGACTGATCTACAAATTTATCCTTGTTCCTTCAGGCATGGAATATTTACAGACAATCGTATTTATCCTGATCATTGCAGCACTGGTTCAGTTTGTAGAAATGTTTCTTAAAAAATGTGTTCCTTCCCTGTATCAGGCACTTGGTGTATACCTTCCTCTGATCACAACAAACTGTGCAGTTCTTGGTGTTGCACTCACAAATGTGCAGGATGAATACAATATTCTTCAGGGTACGATCAACGGATTTGCCACAGCAGTAGGTTTCACGATTTCTATTACACTGATGGCTGGTATCCGTGAAAAAATTCAGTACAATGATATTCCGGATGCTTTCAAAGGATTCCCTACTGTACTTCTTACAGCAGGTCTGATGGCAATTGCATTCTTCGGATTTTCAGGATTAATTTAAGGAGGCGACATTATGAATATTGGAGCAATTATTACAGCAACCGTAGTTGTTGCAGCTGTCGGTCTCTTTATTGGTATTTTCCTGAGTATTGCCGGCAAAAAATTTGCTGTCGAAACAGATGAACGTGAAGTTGCAGTCCGCGAAGCACTTCCTGGAAACAACTGTGGTGGTTGCGGTTATCCTGGATGTGATGGTCTTGCTGCTGCAATCGCAAAAGGCGAAGCACCGGTCAATGCCTGTCCGGTAGGCGGAGAAGCAGTAGGCAAAGTAATTGCCGGAATCATGGGACAGGAAGTAGTTGAATCTGCTCGTATGGCTGCCTTTGTAAAATGTACAGGAACCTGCGAAAAAACAAAAGACAATTATAACTATACTGGTGTAGAAGACTGTGAAATGATGGCATTCATTCCAGGCGGCGGATCCAAAGCATGCAATTATGGATGTATGGGATTTGGAAGCTGTGTAAAAGCTTGTCCGTTTGATGCAATTCATATTGTAAACGGAGTAGCAGTTGTTGACCGTGAAGCCTGTAAGGCCTGCGGTAAATGTATTGCAAAATGTCCGCATCATCTGATTGAACTTGCACCATATGATCAAAAAACATTTGTTGGCTGTAGCTCTCATGCAAAGGGAAAAGCCGTTACAACTGCATGTGAACTCGGATGTATCGGATGTAAGAAATGTGAAAAAACATGTCCGAACGGTGCAATCACTGTTACAGATTTCTGCGCTCACATTGATTACGAAAAATGTACAAACTGTGGTGCATGCAAAGAAGCATGTCCGCGACACGTTATTCTTTAAAAGAAATACTCATTCTTTCCATATGTTTAATTTTATCCCGGCTGAGAAATTTTCCAGCCGGGATTTTTATTTCACACTCGAATAGATGTTTGCTTTTTGCAGATTGATATGTTATCATTGTGAAAGTAAGTTTTGATTACAGAAATCTGTTGCAACTATTTTCGCTGCAGCAAATAACAGCAGGAGATTATATATGATTTCATTTATTCGAGGTCTTGTGGCTGATACTACAGAAAACGCCGTCATCCTGGAAAATAACGGCATCGGTTATGAGATTTTTATGACAGGCAGTTCAATTGAGCAGGTATCCCGCATAGATGGAGAAGTCAAAATCCATACTTATTTTCAGGTACGAGAAGATGCCATGCAGTTATATGGTTTTCTTTCCAAAGATGATCTGGAAATGTTTCGCCTTCTTCTAAATGTAAACGGAATCGGGCCTAAGGCCGCGCTTGGAGTTCTTGCAGGACTGACTGCAGATGAATTGCGTTTTGCCGTTCTTTCTGACGATATCAAAACCATTTCCAAAGCACCAGGAATCGGTAAAAAAACTGCACAGAAACTTATTCTCGAATTAAAAGACAAACTGAAACTTGAAGATGCATTTGAGAAGAAACTTGCCCATGAACAGGAGGCTGCCTCTGTTTCTGGATTCTTGATCCACGACGGACGTCAGGAAGCAGCAGAAGCACTGATCGCACTTGGTTACAGCAGTACTGATGCCATGAAAGCCGTTCGTAAAGTCACTGATGTTTCACCAGACGACGTGGAGGCCCTGCTCAAAGCTGCATTAAAACAGTTATAAATTGGAGAAACGTATTTAAATGGAAAAAAGAATGATCACCACAGATGTTACAGAAGAGGATCTTCCCCTTGAGGGAAGTCTTCGTCCACAGACACTGGATGAATATATCGGTCAGGAAAAGACAAAAAAAACACTAAAAATATATATAGAAGCGGCCAAACAACGACATGACGCGCTGGATCATGTCCTGTTTTATGGGCCACCCGGTCTTGGTAAAACAACGTTATCCGGAATCATTGCCAATGAAATGGGGACACACATGAAAGTCACCTCCGGACCTGCGATTGAAAAACCCGGTGAAATGGCTGCAATCCTTAACAACTTACAGGAAGGAGACATTCTGTTTGTTGATGAAATCCATCGTCTGAACCGACAAGTAGAAGAAGTTCTCTATCCTGCCATGGAAGACTTCGCCATTGATATTATGATCGGAAAGGGCGCTTCTGCCAGATCGATCCGTCTTGATCTTCCGAAATTTACACTGGTTGGTGCTACCACAAGAGCTGGGCTTTTGTCTGCTCCGTTGCGCGACCGTTTCGGTGTTATGCACCACCTGGAATTCTATAATCATAAAGAACTACAGACAATTGTGCTGCGCTCTGCACAGGTGTTGGGAGTCGAAATTGATGCAAAAGGTGCTGCGGAAATTGCCAAACGTTCCCGTGGAACACCTCGTCTTGCAAATCGCCTTCTCAAAAGAGTACGTGATTTTGCCCAGGTAAAATATGATGGCCGTATTACTTACGATGTAGCTTCTTTTGCACTTGATCTTCTGGAAGTTGACCAATATGGACTTGACAAAATTGACCGTCGTATCCTCCAGACTCTGATCGTCAATTTCCAGGGAGGACCAGTTGGACTGGAGACACTGGCTGCAGCAATCGGCGAAGATGCCGGCACACTGGAAGATGTTTATGAACCTTATCTTCTTCAGAATGGTTTTCTGAACCGGACTCCACGCGGCAGAACAGCATCTTCCCTTGCTTATGAGCACCTTGGTTTTGAAAAAAATTCGTAGTTCTGAAAAGATTTCGTAAAAATTCCTATACATTTCTACAAATTTCGATTATAATAAATGAAAGAAACTACAATTTACGGGAGGCTTGTTATGGCAGTCAAAAATACGGCACAAGTAGTAATCGGAGGAAAAATCATCACTCTGGGTGGTTACGAATCTGAAGAATATTTTCAGAAAGTGGCGTCTTATATAAATAATAAAATAGCTGAATTGAGCGAAATGCCGGGATATACCCGTCAGCCTGTAGAAACCAAGCATACGCTCTTAAGTTTAAATGTTACAGATGATTATTTTAAGGCAAAAAAACAGGCAGAGATTTTCGAACAGGATCTTCAGCAGAAAGATCAGGAAATGTATGAGCTGAAACATGAACTGATCGCTCTTCGTATGAAAATCGAAGAAACGGAAAAAAATGCCCAGGAAGCTCAGCAGCAGAAAGAGCTTCTTGAAGGCAAAGTTAAGGAACTTAACGATGAGATAGACAAATTACTCAAATAAAAAAAGCAGGAAGGGGATTGCTTCGGTAGTCCTCTTTATTTGTTTCATACTCATAATTCAGAAAAGGAATGAATACACTTGAAAGTAGATCATAATGTAGAACTTCTGGCTCCCGCCGGATCTTATGAAGCTTTTGAAGCTGCTCTGGGAGCAGGAGCAGATGCTGTTTATGTCGGCGGTCCCGAATTCGGTGCCCGGGCATATGCACACAATTTCACACAGGATGAACTTTTACAGGCAATTGATACCGTTCATATTCATGGCAAAAAATTATATCTGACAGTAAATACACTTCTGAAAAACCGTGAATTGCAGGACAGACTGTATGATGCGCTGCGACCACTGTACGAAAACGGTCTTGATGCTGTTATCATACAGGATCTCGGTGTATTCCAGTTTATACGCCAGAATTTTCCGGGACTGCATCTTCATGCAAGTACACAGATGACAGTAACCGGCCCCGAAGGAATGAAATTTCTTGAGGAACAGGGCGCATCACGTGTAGTTGCTGCCAGAGAACTTTCTCTTCAGGAGCTGTCAGCCATGCATCAGGCAAGTCCGATCGAAATAGAGGCCTTTATCCATGGTGCCCTCTGTTACAGTTTTTCTGGTCAATGTCTCATGAGCAGCATACTCGGCGGCAGAAGCGGCAATCGTGGAAGATGTGCACAGCCTTGTCGCCTTCCCTATCAGGTTCGGCAGGAGAATGGCAGTTATTCATTCAGACAACAGGATTTCTGTCCACTCAGTCTGAAAGACATGTGCAGTGTAGACCTTCTCCCCGACATTCTGGAGGCCGGCGTTACCTCTTTGAAAATTGAAGGACGAATGAAACAACCTGGATATACTGCTGCTGTTACCGGAATGTATCGTAAATATCTGGACATCCTTCTTAGCAGTGACATGACTTATCAGGTTAATGACCGCGACCGGCAGTATCTTCTGGATATATTTAGCCGTGGAGGTTCCTGTCAGGGTTATTATAAACAGCATAATGGTCCATCTATGATGGCCTTTACAAACGAGAAAAAGACAAACGGAATTCCGGAAAATCTTCCTCGAAAAAAAGAACCCATTTCCGGTACGCTGGTTCTTTATCCGGAATGTCCGGCTTTTCTGGAACTTTCATGCCATGATATACATGTAACTTTCTCAACCGGTGAAGTACAGTTTGCCAGAGAACATCCTATGTCTGAAGATCGCATTCGTAAACAGATGGATAAACTTGGAAATACGGAATTTGAATGGGATGAACTGGATATACAGATGGGAGAGCAGATTTTTCTTCCGGTCAAAACATTAAATGAACTCCGCCGCGAAGCGATTGCCCTGTTGGAACAGGAACTATGTGCACCCTACAGACGTTCTGCCACTGATACTCCTGTTATGGCCACAGCGGACAAACCGGCAGATACAAATTCCAGCCTTTCAATCCTTGTATCCTGCGAAACTGTAGATCAGGCATTACTTTTATATAAAAATCCTGAGATTTCCGGTATGTATCTTTATTACGATGCAATGAGCCTCTGCATGTCAAAGGGATTACAATATCAGAAGGACTTGTATCTGACACTCCCATATATCACCCGTGGTTCAGCACCAGAAGGCTTTTTCGAAACCTGCAGCCAATGGCTTGAGAATGGAATGAAGGGATTTCTTGTACGAAATCTTGAAAGTTATGGAATGCTTCGACATCTTGGATGGCAAAAATACTGTGTTCTTGATACTTCCATCTATACCTGGAATAACGAATCTGTCTCTTTCTGGAAGAAAGAAGGCATACTTCGAAATACAGTTCCTTATGAATTAAATGAAAAAGAAATCGCACACCGAAACAATTCCAACAGTGAGATGATCATATACGGAAACATTCCGTTAATGCTTTCTGCGCAGTGTGTAAGAAAAAACACGCTGAAATGTGACTGCAACGAAAGAAAAATGATTTTGAAGGACCGTTATGAAAAAGAGTTTTCCTGTTGTTGTGTATGTCACCCATGGAAAACAGGAACTACAGAAAAAGAAGAATACTGTTATAATATTCTTTATAACAGTATTTCCTTCGGACTTCTGAAAGAATCTCAGAAAGTCCGAAATCTTGGTGTCAACTGTCTGCGACTGAATTTTACGACCGAATCACCGGAACAATCTGCCGACATACTGCAGGAATTTTTAAATGTATATCTGCACGGCAAAACACCCGGTAATCAGGAGTACACCAAAGGACATTTTAAAAGAGGAGCCGAGTAAAGGCATATGATTAATGTAATTGTAGAATTATCCAAATACATCATCCTGACACTGATGATCGTATATACCTTTCACTGTTTTTATACTGTACGGCAGTCTGATGAAGAGGATCGCAACGAATTGCTCCGGCAACAGCTTTTGCTGATTTTTTTCATTGATTTCACTGCATTTCTTGTTCTCTATCTTAAAACATTCAATTTTAAGATAGTTGAATTTTATGCAGAAATGCTTCTGTTTTTTGCTGCCATTCAGATTTTATACCGAATGCTATACAAAAAAGCATCTATTTTGCTTCTGAACAATATGTGTATGCTGTTGAGTGTTGGCTTTATTATGCTCTGCCGCCTGGATATATCTTCAGCACAGAAACAACTTCTGATCGCAGCCGGCGTCAGTGCTATTGCTCTGGTCATTCCTGTCATGATCCGGAAGATGCGTTTTCTTCGCAGACTTACATGGGTATATGCCGGAATCGGTATTATTCTTCTTGCTGCAGTCTTTGCTCTTGCAAGAACGAGTTATGGAGCTAAACTTTCACTGCTGGGTGTACAGCCATCCGAAGCGATCAAGATTACTTTTGTGTTCTTTATGGCATCTTTTCTATCCAGAGATACCAGTTTCAAGGCAATCGTTCAGGTTACAGTCGTTGCAGCACTTCACGTGGGTATTCTGGTTCTCTCAAAGGACCTTGGAAGTGCAGTGATCTTCTTTGTCGCATATCTCGTTATGGTATATGTTGCAACACGAAATGTTGGTTATCTTGCACTTGGAATCGGCGGTGGTTCAGCTGCAGCAGTTGTTGCATATCATCTGTTCGGTCATGTCCGCCAGCGAGTCAGCGCATGGAAAGATCCTATGGCAGTCTATCAGAATGAGGGATATCAGATTGTGCAGTCACTCTTTGCCATTGGTACCGGGGGCTGGTTCGGCATGGGATTATACCAGGGTTCTCCAGAATCTATCCCTGTTGTCAAGAACGATTTTATCTTCAGTGCAATCTGTGAGGAATTAGGTGGTATTTTTGCCATTTGTCTGATTCTCGTGTGCATGAGCTTTTTCCTTATGATCGTTAATATTGCTTTACGTATCATTAATCCATTCTACAAGCTTATTGCACTGGGACTTGGAGTAGAATATGCCTTCCAGGTATTTCTAACGATCGGTGGTGCTACCAAATTCATCCCTATGACAGGTGTAACACTTCCCCTTGTAAGTTATGGTGGAAGTTCTCTTTTATGTACAATTTTAATGCTTGCAATTATCCAGGGACTTTATATTCTAAGAGAAGACGAGGACGAGGAATTTGAAAAACGAAAACAGGAAGCAATACAGAGACTCCGGGCAGGAGAAACAATTAACAGAACGCGCCAGATCTAAAAAAAGGCGTCGTCGAAACAAAGGTTATACCGGAGTTTCATTCTTTTTTATCATTATATTTATGGGACTGATCGGTTATCTCATCTATTTTAATACCATAAAAAGCGATGATTTTATCAACAGTCCCTATAATACACGTCAGGATACTTTTGCCGATCGCGTTGTCCGTGGAAAAATCATGTCTTCTGATGGAGAAGTACTTGCTCAGACAAATGTATCCGAAGATGGAACCGAAGAGCGTTCCTATCCATATAATAATGTTTTTGCACATGTCGTAGGTTACGATTCAAACGGAAAAAGCGGACTTGAATCCGAAGCTAACTTTCAGCTTTTGTCTTCTCATGAATTCTTTTTAAATCAGATCCGTAACGAATTTATGGGAACCAAAAACACAGGGGATACCGTTGTCTCTACTTTGAATGCCGACCTGCAGACCACTGCATATAATTCTCTTGGTGACAGAAAAGGAGCGGTTGTTGCTCTGGAACCATCCACAGGAAAAATCCTGGCCCTGGTCAGTAAACCAGATTTTGATCCAAATACAATTTCCGAAAACTGGGATACACTTGTCAATGATGAAACAAACAGCAGTCTTTTGAACCGTGCAACTATGGGGCAGTATCCTCCGGGATCTACTTTTAAAGTTGTCACAGCTCTGGATTATTTTCGTACCAGAGGAAGTTTCAATGGTTTTTCATTTGACTGCCAGGGTAGTATCACAAAAGAAAATCATACTATTCAGTGCTATAATGGCAAAGTACATGGTACAGAAGATTTTTATACTGCATTCGCAAACTCCTGTAACTGTGCTTTTGCAGAAATTGGAACTGAACTTGGGGGAGCCTCTCTGCTCAAAACAAGCGAAGATCTTCTTTTTAACAAAAAACTTCCACTGACTTCTTATCGCAAAAGTTCTTTTACTCTGAACGGAAGTTCTGGAATTCCACTGATCATGCAGACTGCAATCGGGCAGGGAAACACCCTTGTATCCCCTATGCATATGGCACTGATTACAAGTGCCATTGCCAACGATGGTCTACTGATGAAGCCTTATCTGATAGACAAAGTCACAAATGCCGGTGGTGATACGATCCGTACAACAGAACCCACTGATTATAAACGATTAATGACCAGCAATGAAGCAGCACTGCTTGGAAAACTAATGGAGGGTGTTGTTCAGAACGGAACAGCATCTGCTCTGAATGGACGTGGATACACAGTTGCCGGAAAAACAGGCTCTGCCGAATATGACGAAAATGGATCCAGTCATTCCTGGTTTATTGGTTATTCCAATGTAGACAAACCAGACCTTGTTGTTGCGATCATCGTAGAAGGCGGCGGCACAGGAAGTGAAGCAGCTGTTCCAATTGCTGCTGATCTGTTTGATGCATATTACTTTGATTAAATGTTACTGTTCACTCCGTTCACGGCAACTTGGGCAAACAGTAAGTTATAGTTGCCAGTTAATTAAAAAAGAGTTATACTATAACCAGTTCGAGATATAAAACTCACACGCAGTACAGGAGGAAATTGCAAAATGATAGAAGCAACGAGCTGTGGCGGTGTGGTAATTTATCGTGGTAAAATACTGGCACTGTACAAGTCTTATAAGAATCGTTATGAGGGCTGGGTGCTGCCGAAAGGAACCGTGGAGCAGGGCGAAACACATATCCAGACTGCTTTACGAGAGGTGCGTGAAGAAGCAGGAGTCAAAGCTTCCGTAGTGAAATATATTGGCAAAAGTCATTATAATTTTACAGTACCCGAAGATATCGTTACAAAAGAAGTACACTGGTATCTGATGACGGCTGATAATTATCATAGCAGACCTCAGAGAGAAGAATTTTTCGTAGATTCCGGTTATTACAAATTTCATGAAATCTATCATCTTCTCCGTTTCTCTAATGAGAAACAGATTGTAGAAAAAGCATATCAGGAATATCTGGAAATGCGGAGTCAAGGACTCTGGGGAAAACAGCACAGAGTATAAGCTCTGCAGAAAATGTATCCATAACAGGGCTGCGTATCCTACGCAGTCCTGTTTAAATTCTAAAAAAAAGGGAAATATAATATAAAGATATTCCCCTAAAGGAGCAGTGAAACAGATGCTGAAGTGGCACAAGAATTACTATAGAGGAGCGAGTATAAAAAATATCAGCAAAATTCGGTTGAAACTCATTCAGGGGAAACCTGTACCTGGCATCTATCTGATCACATTATCAGAAAATCCTCATAACCAACTGGAAATTCTGCCGGCTCTAACACTTGTTCAGGAAACAGCAGCACGTATCTGTCCTGAGATCGTAGGTATTGCCAAAGGCAAAGAAGAGGCTCTGGAACTTATTACAGATATGGTTCAGACTATCTATGAAGAAACCGGAGAACTTAATATAAAAGAATATTGGAAGAACAGGTGAACGCATGCTACATATTCTATGGACATTACTCAAGTTTATATTGATCCTTCTGGGAATCCTTTTAGGTCTCATACTAGTGGCAGTGCTACTCATTCTGTTCTGTCCGGTCCGTTACAGGGCTTCCGGCACTAAGGAAACAGATTCTTTCCGGGATATTTCTGCACGGGCACGTGTCAGCTGGCTTTTTGGCGTTGTTTCTTTCCAGCTGCAATACCAAAACGGTACATCAGCTTTTGATTTTCGTTTATTCGGAATCCCAATCATGAAACTGATCCAGAAATTTCGAAACAGAAGCCATCCTGCCGAAAAAAAGCCTCAGAACGGTCATGCAGATTCTTTGCCAGCTAATACAGAAAAAAGTACAAATTCAACAGATTTCAAAGATGTCTCAACAGCAGATTCCTGTCGTTCCACAAATGAGGCTTCCGATCTCACTGAAGAAACCGTAGCTTCTGAAAGAGATACAGATCTTGAATATGCACGAACAAAGATTGGACATCTCTTTTATAGACTCGGCATATTTTTTCGGAATCTTTGGAACAGACTTAGCAGATTATGGCAGAAAATTTGCCGTATTCCTTCCTCTGTAGAAAATTTTACTTTAACAATCCAGAATATCTGTGCTAAAATAGAATCATATCAGAAATTTCTGGAACATCCCAGAACAAAAGCTGCGTTTTCTCTCATAAAGGACAGGTTTTTCCGGTTGCTTCGGCATGTATTTCCAACTAGAATACAGGGCACACTTACTTTTGGAAGCTCAGATCCATCTGTTACAGGAGCCGTACTTGCAATTCTGGGAATGACGATACCTCTTCACAAAAATTGCATTGCTGTAACACCTTTATTTGAAGACCGGAATGTTATACTGGGAAATATTCAGATAAAAGGCAGAATATACGGAGTCGTTTTATTAAAAACTGCTCTGGAATTATATTTTAACAAAAATATCAAGTACATCATCAGACGATGGAAGCATAAATAAGGAGGACTGATTATGTCAGGCGAAAACAATTTCAAAGACACTGTAAACTCTCTTTTCAAAGGGCTGGATGCCTTCATTTCCGCCAAAACAGTTGTAGGAGAAGCAATCCATGTAGGAGATACGATCATTCTTCCTCTAGTAGATGTATCCTTTGGTGTTGGTGCTGGTGCATTTGAAGGTGACAAAAAAAGTAACGGCGGTGGCGGTATGACCGGAAAACTCACCCCTAGCGCTGTCCTTGTTATTCAGAACGGAACTACCAAACTGGTAAATATCAAAAATCAGGATGGACTTACAAAGGTTCTTGATATGGTTCCGGATTTTGTAGATCGTTTTTCATCCGGTTTTGGGAAAAACACTTCTTCAGATGATGGAAACGATGAATAAAAATAGAAAAAGAACACTCACAAAAAGACTTTCGTGATTCTCCCGAAAGTCTTTTTTGCATATAATAATATAACCTCAAAAGACGGAGGTCGGATGTGGGAAGACTTTTGGGATTAATGTTGTTCTGCATTGGCATCGGAATGGTGATCGGCATGCTCGTTACAGAAAATGTGATCATTATTATCTCAGCCGGCCTTTGCCTGCTATGTGGATATCACATGTTCTGCAGATGATATTATTGACAACAAGCAGCAGAAGTGATTATAACACGAACAAAGGCACGGGATACATCCCGTGCCTCTTCTTATTCGTTCATTTTAATGAAATGATTATGCTCTTTCTACTTTTCCGGATCTCAGACAAGAAGTACATACATACATCTTCTGTGCACCGCCAGCAGCGGTTTTAACTCTAACGGATTTCACGTTAGATTTCCACATTTTATTAGATCTTCTATGTGAATGACTTACATTATTTCCGAAATAAGCACCTTTTTCACAAACTGCGCATTTAGCCATGATAGCACCTCCTTGACGCTTTTTTTCAACAGGTCTTATTTTAACAGATGAATTTGCCTTTTGCAAGTAAAAAAACAGAAATTCTAAAAATAATATTCCTTTTTCGTAAAAAAAAGGTTATAATACATGCATACTAAAAAATTGGAGGTACCTATATGAATGGACGTATAGATTCCGGATTAGGACAAATCGTCATTGATACAGACGTAATTGCTACCTATGCAGGAAGTGTTGCTGTAGAATGTTTCGGTATTGTTGGAATGGCAGCTGTCAGTATGAAGGACGGACTGGTAAAACTTCTTCGCAAAGACAGCCTGAAACACGGCATCAGCGTAACAATCACTGAAGACAACAGGATCCGCCTGAATTTTCATGTAATTGTTGCCTATGGAGTTAACATCAGTACAATTGCAGATAACCTTGTCAGCAATGTAAAATATAAAGTTGAAGATTTCACCGGTATGGAAATCGAAAAGATCAACATCTATGTGGAAGGCGTACGCGCCATCGATTAATAATCAGAGGAGGAACTTGTGGTGAACATAAAGACCATAGATGCCAAAGTACTTTCCAGAATGTTTCTGGCCGGCGCCAAGAACCTGGAAGCAAAAAAAGAATGGATCAATGAATTAAATGTATTTCCTGTTCCAGATGGAGATACAGGTACAAATATGACTATGACGATCATGTCTGCAGCTGCAGAAGTAAGTGCGCTGACAGAGCCGGATATGGAAACGCTGGCAAAAGCCATTTCTTCCGGTTCTCTTCGTGGTGCCCGTGGAAACTCTGGTGTAATTCTTTCCCAGTTACTTCGCGGATTCACCAGGGGAGTCAGAAAATCCAACGAACTGGATGCCATTACAATCGCTGCTGCCATGGAACGTGCAGTAGAAACAGCATACAAAGCTGTTATGAAACCAAAAGAAGGAACCATCCTTACTGTAGCAAAAGAAGCCTCTCTCAAAGCTGCAGAAATTGCTCCGGAAGCAGAAGAACTGGAACCTTTTTTCAAAGAAATATTTGAACATGCAGAATATACTCTTTCCCGCACACCGGAAATGCTTCCGGTATTAAAAGAAGCTGGTGTCGTTGATTCAGGTGGACAGGGACTCCTTGAAATACTGCGTGGTGCAATTGACGGCTTTCTCGGCAAAGAAGTTGATTACTCTGAATTTGAGAAACCTGCAGGTGCTGCAGTAACTAAGATTTCTCCACAGGCAGAAGCAGATATCAAATTCGGATATTGTACAGAATTCATCATTCTTCTGAATAAGCCAATGCCAATTGAAGAAGAGCATTCTTTCAAGGAATTTCTTACTTCTATCGGTGATTCTATCGTTCTTGTTGCAGATGATGAAATTGTCAAAGTCCATGTACACACAAACCATCCGGGACAGGCAATCGAACGTGCTTTAACATATGGTTCTCTTTCTCGTATGAAAATTGATAACATGCGTGAAGAGCATCAGGAAAAACTGATTAAAGATGCAGAGAAACTTGCCAAACAGCAGGCAGAGGAAGAAAAACAACAGACTCCTCCAAAAGAAACCGGTTTCATCGCCGTATCTGCCGGTGCCGGTCTTACAGATATTTTCAGAGAACTTGGAGTTGATTACCTGATTGAAGGCGGTCAGACAATGAACCCAAGTACAGAGGATATGTTAAATGCAATTGACAAAGTCAATGCAAAAACGATCTATATCCTTCCGAATAATAAAAATATCATTCTCGCTGCTAATCAGGCTCGCGATCTTACCGAAGATAAAGAGATCATCGTCATCCCTACCAAGACAATTCCACAGGGTGTGACCGCGCTGATCAGCTTTGTCCCAGAAAAAACAGCTGAAGAAAACACAGCTGAAATGATGGATGCCATTTCCCGCGTACACACTGGTCAGATTACCTATGCAGTGCGTGATACCCGTATAGAAGATAAGGAAATCCACGAAGGTGACATCATGGGTATTGGTGACAAAGGTATTCTTGCAGTAGGCAGCGGCAAAGAAGATGTTGCTGTTGCAACCGTAAATGCCATGATGACTGATGATGCAGAAGTAATCAGTATTTATTATGGTTCTGATGCTTCTGAAGAAAAAGCAGAAGCTCTTGCTGCAGTATTGGAAGAAAAATATCCAGACTGTGAAGTAGAAGTAAATAACGGTGGTCAGCCGATTTACTACTACATTATATCTGTAGAATAAACCAATGGGTGACAGTTTACGAACATTAAAGGGTGTTGGAGATAAAACAGAAAAACTTTTTTTTAAACTTGGCATCTATGATACAGACGATCTCCTTCACTATTATCCAAGAAATTATGACGCATTTGAAGCGCCGGTAGATATCGCAGATTTGGAAGAGGGGACGGTAAAAGCCGTCTCCGCTGCGGTATGTTCCGGCGTTTACGTTACTTCTGCAAAAGGCAGGCAGATCATTACTGCATCCATAAATGATTCCTCTGGCAAACTTTCAGTCATATGGTTCAATATGCCATATCTTCGAACTGTGTTGAAGCGAGGCAGTCAGTTTGTCTTCCGTGGACGAATCGTACGAAAGCAGTCCCACCTTGAAATGGAACACCCGGAGGTTTTTACTCCTGCCGCTTATGGAGAAATACTGCACAGTTTACAACCTGTGTACGGGCTGACAGGTGGTCTGTCTAACAAAACTGTTACTAAAATGATTCACCAGCTCCTGAAAAATCTTCCAATGTACAGTGAATTTCTACCTGAAGAAATACGGGAACGTTATCAGCTTGCAGACATCAACTATGCTTTGCGCACCATCCATTTTCCAGGAAATATGGAGGAGCTTCTTTTATCACGAAAACGTCTTGTTTTTGATGAATTTCTGCTGTTCATTCTTTCTGTCCAAATGTTGAAAGAGAAAAGTGAGGAAACACCTAATTATTTTCCAATCAATAAAACATGGACTACCGAACAGATCATAGAAAATCTTCCATATTCTCTGACAGGTGCTCAGCTAAACACCTGGCATGAAATCGAACGTGATATGTCCGGACAGGCTTTAATGTCCCGCCTGGTTCAGGGAGATGTAGGAAGTGGCAAAACAATCATCGCTTTTCTTGCCATGATACTGGCCTGTGAAAATGGTTATCAGGCAGCACTCATGGCACCGACAGAAGTCCTTGCCAGACAACATTACGATGGCTTTCTCAGATTACAGGAGGAACAAGGACTGAATTTCCATGTTGTATTGCTGACAGGTTCCAATACTGCCAGAGAAAAAAGAGAAATTTACCAGCAGATTGCTTCAGGAGAGGCTCAGATCATTATTGGTACCCATGCACTGATTCAGGAAAAAGTTGAATATCATGATCTTGCTTTGGTTGTAACCGATGAACAGCATCGTTTCGGTGTCAAACAAAGAGAAGCTCTCACAACCCGCGGAAATCCACCAAACATTCTTGTTATGAGTGCCACACCAATTCCACGTACATTGGCGATCATCCTATACGGCGATCTGGATATTTCCATCATCGATGAATTACCAGCCAAAAGACTTCCTATCAAAAACTGTGTAGTCAATACTTCCTATCGTCCCAAAGCATATGCCTTTATCCAACGTCAGGTACGGGAAGGCAGACAGGCATATATCATTTGCCCAATGGTGGAAGAGAGCGAAGGACTGGATGCTGAAAATGTACTGGATTACACCAGAAAATTAAAAGGAATCTTTCCTTCGGATATCAATGTATCTTTCCTTCATGGAAAAATGAAACCAAAAGAAAAAAATGAGATCATGGAAAAATTTGCCGCAAATGAAATTCAAGTTCTTGTATCCACTACGGTAGTTGAAGTTGGTGTCAACGTTCCGAACGCAACTGTCATGATGGTTGAAAATGCCGAACGCTTTGGTCTGGCTCAGCTTCATCAGCTTCGTGGACGTGTTGGAAGAGGAGAATATCAGTCCTACTGTATTTTTATACAGGGTTCTGATGAAGAACCCACCTCAAAACGACTGGATATTCTAAATAAATCAAATGACGGTTTCTATATCGCAGGAGAAGATCTGAAGCTGCGTGGACCTGGTGATCTCTTTGGCATTCGCCAGAGCGGCGATATGGAATTCAGAATCGGAGATATCTACAACGATTCTGCAATCCTGAAATCGGCAAGTGAAGCTGTTGCTGAGATTTTGTCTCTTGATCCTGATCTTTCACTCGAACAGCATCGGGCACTTAGACATTATCTTTTGAAGCGCCAGGAAAACGCCTCCGATGGTCTGGGACTTTGATTCTGGCTCCATGAGCATACCCAGAAAAGCCATTGCAAATTGTGAAAAAACGTAGTATCCTAGTACCGTATCAATTATATCTACCTTGTGAGGAGGCTATTATGGCTACAAGAACAACTACAAAAAAAGCAGAACTCAAGACATCTACTGCAAAACCGGCTACCGAAAAAGAGGCTCCTGCAAAAAAAACAGTAACAAAAAAAGTAACAGAAAAAGCTGCAACAGTTAAAAAGACCGCTGTCAGAAAAACATCTTCCAGAAAAACTGTTTCTTTAAATACAGAAGTATATGTACAGTGGCTTGGAAAAGAAGTCTATGAAAGAGATATCATAGAAAACATCAAAAAAGTCTGGACGGAAGAAATGGGCAAAAAAGAATCCGAACTTGTTGATCTGAAAATATATATCAAACCAGAAGATAATGGTGCACATTATGTGATCAACGGTGACATTACAGGATTTATCGAATTATAATCTTATTTTGCAAACATATAAAAACAGATGATCCGAAACGATCATCTGTTTTTTTTCTTCAAATCAACCGTTTTGTATCATTTTCTGTACATTTTTTCAATTTCATGTTATTATAAGGAGAATCTGTCTGCTTTGGCACGACATTTGTTTTTGCAAAGCACCCAAAATAAATAGAGAGGAACAAAATGAATGTTATCGGTTATTGAAACAATCAACACTACAGTAAACAATTTTATCTGGGGTGTTCCGGCTATGATCTGTATTATCGGAGTCGGCCTTTATCTCAGCATCCGTACAGGATTTCTTCAGATCAGGAAATTCCCTTACGCTATGAAAACAACCGTTGGCCGCATGCTCCGAAAACGTGAGGCATCTGACGGAAGAATGACACCTTTTCAGGCTGTCTGTACTGCACTTGCAGCCACAGTCGGAACCGGAAATATTGCCGGAGTCGCAGGCGCCATTGCCATTGGAGGTCCTGGTGCTGTATTCTGGATGTGGATTTCTGCACTCCTTGGCATGTGTACCAAATTTTCCGAAGTAACTCTGGCCGTACACTTTCGTGAAACTAACGAAAACGGTGAACTTGTCGGTGGACCAATGTATTATATCAAAAATGGTCTGAAGAAACACTGGCACTGGCTTGCATACCTCTTTTCCGCTTTTGGTGTACTGACTGTATTTGGTACCGGAAATGCTACACAGGTTAATACGATCACAGCTGCTGTTAATTCTGCACTTATAAATTACAATCTGATTTCCTCCGATAGCATCTCTACTGCCAATCTGATCATGGGAATTATCATTGCTTCACTTGTAGCACTTGTGCTCCTGGGTGGAATCAAAAGAATCGGTCAGGTAGCAGAAAAACTGGTTCCATTTATGGCTGTGTTTTATATCATTCTTGCTCTTGGCGTTGTTTTCCTTAATTTCAGCCGCATTCCATATGTATTTTCTTCTATTTTTAAAGGAGCGTTTACCCCAGCTTCTGTTACAGGCGGAGCAGTAGGAAGCTTCTTTATGAGCATGAAAAAAGGTGTATCCCGAGGTATCTTCTCTAATGAAGCAGGTCTTGGTACCGGTTCGATCGCACATGCTTGCGCAGATACACGTAAACCTGTCAAACAGGGATTTTTTGGGATCTTTGAAGTATTTACAGACACCATCGTCATCTGTACTCTTACCGCACTCGTAATCCTTTGCAGTGGAATTCCTGTTTCATATGGCGCAGCAGCAGGAGCAGAGCTTACTATTCTCGGATTTACTTCTACATACGGAAGCTGGGTTTCTGTCTTCACAGCTGTAGCAATGTGCTGTTTTGCATTTTCTACGATCATCGGATGGGGACTTTATGGTGCAAGATGCTGTGAATTCCTCTTCAGCAGTTCCAGGACAACTAAACCATTCATGGTCCTGTATTCTCTGGTAGCAATTCTTGGTGCAACTGTAGATCTTGGACTTTTATGGAATATTGCCGAAACCTTCAACGGTCTGATGGCTATTCCAAACCTTATTGCTGTATTCCTTCTGTCCGGTGTAGTTGTAAAACTTGTAAAAGAGTATTTTACAACAGGCGATGGAAAAGATGCCTGACCTTCTATATAAAAATTTATTTTAGTTTCTTCCATTTCGTGCAGAATGTTCCAGTGTATTTCTTGCTTCATTCCATATACTAGCACTGTAACATCCAAATTAAACGAAAACCAAGGAGGAAATTATCATGACAAAAAACAGTTCTTCTAACAGAGCAGTTGTACCTGAAGCCAAAGGAGCCCTGGATCGTTTTAAATTCGAAGTTGCAAATGAACTGGGCGTTCCGCTTACCGATGGCTACAACGGAAACCTGACATCCAAACAGAACGGAAGTGTCGGCGGATATATGGTCAACCCCATATTCACGGAACGAAGCACTACATTTTACAGAGCTTTACGCAGCTTTCCGGGGCACAAAGAACCCGTAAAATACACATATTTCTTTGCTTTTTGATTAATTACTAAAGAGTAAATTTTAAGGAGCGAAACCGCAGTAATAATGATTGAGGAACGAAGCATGAAAGCATTAGGAGATAGTCATACCGCATATGATGTAATGAGAGAATACATGATTATAGGAGCAGAACTGGACGGAAAATATCAGATACCGATGTTAGATAGATACATAGGACATCCGGGAGAAGATACGGTTGATTTCAAAGATAGTTTCAGCTTGAAGATTAAGAATCACCGCAAGCTGACAGTGAATTTCTACATCCACGACTACGAATTTGAAAAAATTTGGAATAATCCAGACAGATACCTGGAACATTTAAAATGTTTTCATAGCGTGATAGGCCCTGACTTTTCTATGGCAGTGGGAGAGAATGGAATGCCATTTGCAATGAATATCTATCAGAAGTACCGTAATCATGCATTGTCTCATTATCTCAGCATGAACGGAATTAAAGTTATTCCGAACGTAAGCATACCGCCAGAGTATTGCTATGAATGGGCTTTTGATGGTGTGCCAAAAAGAAGCACCGTAGCATGTTGCACCAATGGAAGAATTAAATCCAGAGTATCCAGAGAAGAATTCTGTATAGGCTTTAAAGAAATGGAAAGGCGCATAGAACCGCTTCGAGTTATCGTCGTAGGGAAAATACCACCTGAACTCAATACGGACGTGGACATCATCAATTTCAAGACCAGAAGTCAGAAGATCAAGGATAAGGAGGGAAAATATGGGGTATAGTACTGGAAACTCATTGAGAAAGAAATCGAAGACCAGAAAACAGGAAGAACGAGAACAGAGGATGAAAAGCGGAACCGCAATAAAGAAGAAAAGAAGCACTGGTAAAATAGATCATCTAAATAAAATGAAATAATTTTACATTTTCCACAGTCCCAAAATAGATGTTATAAAAATATTTGTACAAAATTACAAATAAATAAAAATTATAAAACGACCCGTATCCATGGAAAAATGATTTTTTTCGTTCAAAATCCATGCTTCGGGTCTTTTTGAATGTCTGTGAAAATTAGCACTCGTCAGGCTTCATAGTAAAGTGATGATGTATCAAGGAATATACCCGCGGCAAAACATGCTGCCATCCGACGCACACGATCATACTAGAAACATTGTAATTAATTACATAATTGCACCTAAAATCAATTCGAACGGAATAAACCTATACTTTATCGAGTGAAGATATAAAACGGCTTAAAAGTCAAAATACAGCGTTAAAACATTATAGAGCAGTAAACCGGGATATAATACAATAACCCGATGCCATTATAAAGCCCGTAAACGTGCCTAAAATCAATTTTGTATTTACAGTTGATAAAATACACACGCAAGCAGTAAACGCCTGTAAAACGCCAAATAAGCGCTTACAAGGATAGCGAAACCGGAAACAGCTGCATAAACTGGACAGAATCTAAGTCGGCAGTTATCCACATTGACATATATAACCATAATACGCCCTTTATATTTTGCCGTCAATCCTTTTGATTGATTGCGTAAAACTACATAGAAATGATTTTATAGACGTATGCGGTATATTTTACCGAAAGCCAGTTATAAGCCGTTAAAAGCCGTATAAAAGGCACTACAGCAGGAAGCCCGGCACAGGTCACGAATCAACGTCGCCCGGAGCGGATGCAGGGCACGAGAAAAAGAGTAGTGTTTTACCGCTCTAAATAATTTATATTTGCAACCCCGGGCAAGTCCCGGAAGAACTCCAGAAAGCCGGATCCGTCAAGAATATTGTACTGCCGGTCAGATGTCGGAATGGTTCTGCCGTTCTTAATCTCCATACAAGAAAGTTGCAAATGATCCGCTTTTTTTGGTGACCGGTGCAGCGCGTAGCGCATAAAAGACACCGCTCCAGACTGACAGCGAACCGGCGGCAATTCGTACCAGATCAGCGGCACGGAACCGGACGCAACCGCCCGGAAAACATCGGCGGCGTTCTGCCTTGCAATATCCCTTATTTTTTGGACTTCGGAAAAATCGCCGCTTTTTATGGCGTCAATAGTTTGTTTTGACGATGGTTTTATAATTCTATCTATCATATAAAAGCCCTTTTCTGGTTAGAAAAACAGGCGGGAAAGCCCCGCCCGGAATTGTTTTATTTAGTTCAAACAAGCGTTTATTTTTTCTTTCAGATGTGGGAACTCTTCACAAATTTCTTGCACGCTGTCGGCGTAATAATCACCAACCATTTTACCGAAAATTCTAATATTTCCAGAATAAAAACAACCTAGATCGTTAAACCAGATGTCTAACCCGGTTGCCTGCTCCTTTTTGTCATTGTACCACATATCAATTTTTATCATTGTATAACCCTCCTGTTTTAACATGCTTTTTTAGCTGTGCACATATCCGCATTAATGCAACCGCAGCACGGTATATTTTGAGTGCAAAAACAACCATCTAGAATATCCTCAATATTTCTATCCCATTCATCATAGTTAATATAACTATGATCGTAATACCATTTATTTTTTTCAAGTTGATTTTTCTTTTCCGGGAATAGTTCGGAAAGCGAAAGCGTTATTCTGTTTACTTTTTCATGATCTGCCATGTTTACACCCTCCTAATATTTACATTTTATATCGCATTCAAAAATGTAATCGGGATTTTCTTTTTTTAATTGTTCAAAATATAACAACGCTTGTTTTCTTTCTTTCCCCGGATATTTTACAGAATTAGTTAATTCTTCGTATCCATCGGACAAATTAACGTTATAAAACAAAATATAATAAAACACTTTTTCCCGATAGCGTTGTTCACGTTTTATTTTTATTTTTTTCTTAATTGGTGCAGTTTCGATATAATTGTAACGCTGAGTTAATACTATTTGGTAGGCTTTTAGTTCAAGAATACATTCTTCTAATTGTTCCAGATCACAAGAAACCCGGTTAAAATAATGCAAAATATCTTTTTTAGTATGCAAATTTTCCGGGTGTTGTTCGTAAAGACGTATTGTTTTATCACTCATTTCTTTTTGATAACTTCCAAAGCGATAAAATAATTTTTTTAATAAAATTTCTTGCGAATGTTCACAGGTGTCAAATTTATGACACCTGCAACAATTTATTTTACATTCTATCATGCGATTTTTACCCCCTTCAACGCTTCGGATGGGTCAGCTTTAAAAATAAAACTGTGTGTAAATTTGGAATAATAACCGCCTATTTTTTTAATTTGCACGGCTAATTCCTTGTAGCTTTCACGGCTGAGAGCATCAAGCCATTTTACAAGATAAATCTTTTCACCTGTTTTTGTATGCTGGCTTTCTTCCACTGTATAAGCTTTTCCGCTTGTTTCAATTTCGGCGGTGCTTGATTCTTCTTTGTTTTCTCTTGCTGCCGGGGCTGTATTCTGTTTTTTAATTCTGGCGACTTTTGGAACATGTTTACAGTTGCTAAAATCAACTTTTCCGTCATAGAAATTAACATCAAAATAATCCGTCATGCTGTCGCTGTCATCGTAATTGTAAGAAGCAATAAAGGCGTTTACATCATCAATAACACTTTTGAAGTATTCGGTTTGCACACCAAAAAATGATCTGTTTTCTTCAAAAACAACTTTTTCATAACATTTCAACAGATCGTCATCTGTACAACTGTTAGCAGTGAAAATATTATTGTTATATAGCTTTCTCCATACGCTTTGGATTTCGTCACTGATGTTTTTATAAATATGTTCTTTTCCGTCGCTGTCTGTGTATGTGTGTTCTTCGTAGTAGTTTTCTTTGAGTTCTTCGGCTGTTTTATACATCCGCTCCGGGAATTCCAGCAAATCAACGCTTAATGACTGACACATACTCGCGTAATGAGTACGAATGCTAAATTTGCAAGTTGGGTATTTTTCTTTTACATAGGCTCTTACAATTTTTGCAATTTCTTTTAATGTTAAATTAACATCGTATCTTGAACCCTCCCAACCGTAAGCACTATAGAAATGGCGTCTCGTGCTTCTTGCGGTTTCTGTTTTTTCTTCTTCTGAAAGATTATTTGCAACAGCTGCGCGATCTTTCCAAATTTTAAACATTGCATCATATTCTACATTGATTTCTTGCATCTTTTCCAGGTCACCGCCATTGTCCGGGTGATTTTCTTTCAAAAGTTTTCTATACTGATCTTTCAAATTTTGATAACTTGTTACGCTTTTAAAATATTTACTCATTGCTTTTTACCTTTGCCCCTGTTATAATGGGGCTACCTTTCGTTTTTTTGTTGGGTGCCGGTTGTTTGTCTTGGTAGGATTGCAACCGGCTTTTTTTATTTAGTTGCTAGGAACTAGAATTTTTCAATTAATCGGATCCGGTTCTCTATGTCCTCATTGGTTTGAGTGGTTCGGGCGGTTCTGGTTGTTTGTTTCTTTTGTTCCCTTCGTTGATATTATAATACTATATATAACGCACATATACAAGGCGGAATACTAACCAAATAACGCACATATATAAAAGACAAAATTGTGCATAATGTATAACGCACATAGATATATTGACAATCTAACGCACATACATTATAATAGAAGAAAAACGAAACGGGAGGCGGTCGAGTTATGGCAACAGAAGCACAGCGTAAAGCAGTCAGAACATATGAAAAAAACAACTATAGACTTAATATAGTATTTCCCAAGGACACCAAAGAACGCATTGAAAAATTAAACCTTAATAAAAGCAATAGCGCATTTATTAGAGATACCGTTCTTGCAGAACTGGACAGACTTGAAAAAATATTAAAATAACGCACATAGATATATTGACAATCTAACGCACTTATATTATAATAAAGATAACAAAAGAAGAACCCCAGACGGGGAAATATAGGAGGGTAAGAAATGCAGGAAATTTACAGGAGTTTCGAAGGAAAGCTCGGAGTTGATAATCAGAGCGGTTATATTATTTCTGAGCTGAAAGAAACATACCAGATTGAAAACTTTACTGTCTGGGGAAAATCTCAGAAAATACGAGTAAAAAAAGACCTGCTTCCGGTGGATGATTTCGGAAACGAGGAAAGAATTGCAGAGTTTTTTGTGGACGTCGAACATGGATGCCTCAAAGGATGCTCATATCAGTATAGAGGTACATGGTACAGTTATGACAAAATACTAGAGATTCAAAGGAAAAATCAAAGTAATAACTGGCAGGCATATGTATAAAATTAACGATTAAACAAGGGAGCAAGAGGATAATCACAAACAAGCCGGAATATTGGAACACAAAATAAGCCCTTTGGAAAATTCCAAGGGGCTTTTATAATGCTTTTTTGTGGCGGCTTTTAGGACAGGTACAGAACCGCCGCCGAAGTCCTGACATAATTATTCATAGCACAATATCATCAAAAAGTCAACGACATTTTTTTGCTTGACTTTTACGAATTGTTCTGTTATGCTCGATACAACGAAGCCGACGGAACTCAGGAAGGGGCAGGGCTGACAAAGCGGAATCGTAACTTAATACAAAAATAAACATAGCCAGATCATGCCGGATCAGATACCGGAAGGTCTGGCTTTTTGTGTGTTCAAAATGCCCTATTATAATATTATATATATTAATATTATGGATTATGAATATCTATAATTATAGTTATTCCCTGTCCCTTCCTAGATTCCAGAAGTTGAGTTGATTAATATAATATTGTATATAGTATATATAATATACATAGATATAGTATATGGTGTTATATAAGATTGACTAAAAGTTTTAAATTAATAGTTGACAGAACAACAACTTGTATGTTAATACTGTTAATAGACACGAAAACGAAATATATTTTTTACGCATTTTGCACAGGATAACAGGAGCCGGAACAATGGCTCACATGTTTTTCTGTGCTTTTTTATTTGCAATATTTTTATAAATTAACGTTATAAAGTGAGGTGATACAGTGAAAGATAATGCTATAAAAACAGAAAAGGAAACAGAAGTATATTTAAACAATATTAATATATATGCTGATGAATATATTAATACAGTGTTATGTGTATCACCTGATAGTGAGAACTACAGAAAAGAAGTAGCTGACAGTTTTGTTGATATGATTTTTTATATCGCTGATCACATACAGAAACCTAGTAACGATGATATAGAATTATTAGATCATATGTTTAGCGTGTTTGTAAGGTTGTGCAGTAAGTATCATGTTTTGCCAACTCTGGAAGTATTTAGCTTTCTGGTAGGAATTAACCGTTCAACGTTTAGCGATTGGATGCGTGGGGATTATAGAACTGCCACAGCACATAGCAACACGGTGAAAAAATGGTTCGATATTTGTAAAAACTGTACGCTTAATAGATTGCATAACCAGCCCGGAACAAATGCAAACTTAATTTTCGTTGCAAAAGCTGCTTACGGCATGGCGGAAACGGCACCAATTCCAGCAGGACAGCAACAGGGCATACCACAGCAGACAGCGCAGCAGATCGCGGACAAGTACAAGGATGTTCTGGAGCTTCCAGAGATGGAAAAGCCGGAGTTATAACAATATGTTGTACTTTCTGAGATTAGCACACAATATATAGCAATGTTCAATGTTCTTTTAGGGTGTACTCATAATGCACACATACGGAAACGTGAAAAGTTGTGCAATATGACGAAGAAAAGCGCAGCAATTCTAATTGGCTACTGCCGAAGGCATCCGAAAAGCAGCGTTAAGACCGGGACAACGGGAACCCATGGGGCAAAGGGTTGCCCGGTCAGCGTCACCAGGAACAGACCCGGGAGGGGGGGGGTGTATATAGATGCCCCGAACGGCCTAATGAGTGCCCCGACCGCCCCCAAATTTAAAAAACGCCCTTTTAATAACAATCCCTCACCATGGCAGAGATAGTGATTGCAACACGACAAGCCATAAGCCTTAATGGTTTCTCTGCCAGAAGAAATAAGGCAATATCAGAAAGGCAGGTATGAAGAATGAATAAAATGATAATTTTTAGCAACCCAGAATTTGGAAATGTAAGAACTGTAATAACAGACGGTAATCCGTAGTTTGCTGGTATAGATGTAGCGACAGGCCTCGGGTACCAAAATGGTAGTCAAGATATTCAATGGCAAGGCCTGATTAGAGCATAAAAAAAGAGAACCATTACGGCTCCCTTTTCAAATCGTCACTATTAAATTTTACGATAACATCTGGGATTGCTTCAACGGCAATCTGACATCCAAGAAAATCCAGAATTGCAATAAGCTCATTTGCAGAAAGCGTTTCTCTGGAAAACTTGTTTGCAAGTGCTTGTGGCGAAGTACCTAGATGCTCAGCCACTTGAACATTTGTTATTTTCTTCAGCTTCATGATTTGCTTAACTTTTTGAGATACCATGACAACACCTCCTATCTACATAATAAACGAAAATGTTATAAAAATCAAACAAAATTCACTCAAACGTGTATTTTACTATTGATATAGCACACCCTATGGTGTATAATTAAACCATAAAGAAACGGGGGCGTGTATATATGAAGATAGGATATGCAAGAGTATCAACAGTAGATCAGAATGAAGCAAGACAGATGGAAGCACTGAGAGAAGATGGAGTTGATAGAATTTACATGGACAAGAAATCCGGCAAAGACTTTAACCGTCCTGAGTACCAGAAGATGATTTCAGAACTGCATAAAGGAGATGTGCTGGTAATTCATTCGATTGACCGACTTGGAAGAAACTATGAAGAGATTATTACTGAATGGAGAAAAATCACAAAAGAGATTGAAGCAGATATTATTGTACAAGATATGCCATTGCTCAATACTTCACAGAACAAGGATTTGACGGGAACCCTGATCGCAGATATTGTTTTGCAACTTCTTTCATATGTAGCACAAAGAGAAAGGGAAAATATCCGTCAGCGTCAGAAAGAAGGTATTGCAATTGCAAAAGCTCGGGGCAAGTATAAAGGACGTGCAAAGAAAGAGATTGACAAAAAACTCTTTGAAGATACTAAAGCCAGATGGCAGAATGGTGAGATTACAAAAATTCAATTCGCTGAGATCATTGGAGTTTCCAGAGGAACATTATACAAAATCTTAGGGGAGGAAAAGGATGATTGATTTTACAAACAAGGCTATTACTACAAAAAGTGATTTAGAATCAGAACAGTTACTTAAAAAAGCTGTGGCACAAGGGTTTGGATTACCAAAAGGCGAAAAAGCTTTAATTACTAACAGATTCTTTAGATTTATCGGAAGTCCATATAAGCAGATTTTAATTCCAGCAACGATAAGCCATGCAGAATTTGACCAGGCTATTTCTTACACGGATTTGTTTGGTGATCCTGAAACGGAATTAAGAAAAATTGTTGATTCAGCTACAAGATGGTGCAGAGCTTATGGATATGAGCATTTAAGCATATTTGCAAATGAGGGAATAGATAAATTTTCTGGCAAAGGACTTGCGAAAGCTCCAGAAGGCATTATTCAGCGTGTTGATGTTGATGTAATGAAACCAAGAAAGATTACTATTGCCGAGTTGGAAAAACAACTTGGATGCCCGATTGAGATTGTTAGTTAAGGACACTGCTTATGAGAAATAATAAACTCGAAGGTGAATCCATCCGCATCCGGTTGCCGTACCAGCTAGAACGAAAACTCATAGCTGAGAAGAACCGAACCGGCAAGAGCGTATCACAGGTCACTCGTGAAGCCCTGGCAGAATATTTTCGGAAGAGGTAGGCAAATGTCGATATTCAAAAATTTTTTTAAATATAAAAAAGGCTTTTCTGGAGAATTTGACGTGCATCCGCTTGAAAAACCTTTAATGCATGACAAGGTATATGAGTATCATCATAAGAAAGCTGTTCTGGAGGACGGAAGACTGTACGATACAGAAACGGCAAAAAGGATTTTTGCGGACGAATCAAGCTTGGAATATATCTCGTTTGGAGTAAGCACGCAAAGGGTTTATTTCTTAACTCCGAATAGGCATTGGTTCTCAGCTGAAGAGAGAATCGAAACTGAAAGTGGAATAACTGATGTTGGCGAATGCCGCATACAGGTTACTAAAACAATTTTTGTGTATAGCAATCTTCGAATGGAAAAAAAATACAGGGTCAAAGATCTGATTGGCAAAAACGATTATGAATTGTACAAGAAATATTTTGGGGAGGTAGAGGAAGCATGAATAGTAACAAGAAAGTTTATTATGTGTACGTAGAAAACGGAAAAGCAGTTATTACAGAGGAAACACCGGACTTCGATAAAGTTCACGATTACATGCTAATAAAAGCGGATGGAATCGAGCTTTTTATGGGAGTACATAAGAATCAGGACGATTTAATGCTTCCAGACGAACCAATTGACGCGGCGTCCATGCTGATTAATGCAACGATAACTGTTGAACCTAGCAAATCCGGTACATTTTCACCATTGCATAATAAAGAACCGCAGACCTTTGCAAAGTACGACACAAATCAGCTTCAAGAGATTGCAGAACATCTACTGACATATTGCAAAGCACAGGAAAGGGGATTTAAAGATGCCTGTTGTGAAAATTGTGAACCCTAACCCGTATGATTGGAGAGGGACGCAGTGTTTTATTGATGGGAATAAAGTCCCAAGAGTAAAGTCTGTTGATTTCCATGTTGCTGTTGACGAGGTTCCGACATTTGTATTCGAGATGATGGCAGAACCGGATATTGAAGTGGAGTGCTTGGCACAAATTAGTTTTACTTCTCAATCAATTACTGATGCAATTTCAGTTTTAAGGCATGAACTGTTACAACACGGGGAAATTTACCACGGCTTCAAAGCAAGCCTAAAATCGGCTTTAGAACATTACAATTACTGTGGATTACCATTTGAGCCGGAAGATGATGTTGCGAGAAAGATACTCGATTTCATGATAGGAGAAGAAAAATGAGACTGCCATTAACGATCATTGCTGTAGCAATCAACATATTGGTATTTACAATGTGGGCTGCATTCCTTATGACGCAAATTAGCGAGCAGAAAATGCCGATGCTTTCTACTTTCTTCGTTGCGTTGGTGGAATTAGGACTCATTTTAAATACCATATTAATCTGCACAGCGAGGTGATTTATGCTTTTAGCATTCCAAATGTGGATTATCCCGTATCTCATTATAGAACGGGTTAAACCTATAATTAAACCGAAAGGATACGCTTGTCCGGTAGTGAAGCGGTATGCAAGCAAACGATCGAGACATCCGATTTAGCAAACATGACTCTACAAAAAAGAGAACAACTTAGCTATTTAAATGCTGAATTCTCCACATAAGTTGTGTTGCAATTGTAGAACACATAATAAAAATATTATCACACACTCAATTCTTTCTCCTGCTTTTGTAATGGTGCGGAGTGGGAGAAAGATTCTAGGGCTATCGCCAAGTGGTAAGGCACAGCACTTTGACTGCTGTATTCGCGGGTTCGAATCCCACTAGCCCAGCTTGCTAGGTTGCGCATGTACCTGGCAATGGTTTATTTTACATAGACCCTCCGACGAAAACCCATCTAGCTCAACGGAGCTGATTAAAGGGGCTTCAAATGTCCCGGATGGGAATCATCGTAAAAACGATGTACTCTATTTAGCCATGACCTTTGTTGCGGCTGGTGGCAAAGAACCGCAACAGTAGAAGCAAATCAACTCAAAATCTGCAATCCGGGAGACTGCTTCTACTCAGGAAATTTAGTTCAGCGGTTAGAACGCCCGGCTCATAACCGGGAAGCCCTGAGTTCGAATCTCAGAATTTCCATTTCTTCCGTATGCTACCCATCCGTTTTATGGGCAGAAAAAACTTTCGGATGAGCGTATGTGAATCAGAATGAGCAAAGGTATGTAACGGCATAGGCTTGTGCTTGATCTGATTTCCCGTCCGATAAATGTTTCTTAGTTTCAATAAGCCATCACAAGCGCGCATTGATGACAAGGGAGTTTTCAAGAAGCATAAAGTCAAAAGGCATAATGATATCCGAAACAACTCCGTGGAGCATACCACAGTTACCAAAAAGCCGTCAGGTTGGCAAAAATACGATAGTCCAAGTTATGAAAAATTGTCTAGTGGAAAGCATAACACGATAAACATATTGCTAACCCGGGGTGTCCGGGTTTTGGGAGAATATTCCGTAGAGGTAGCGGGGCAGACTGTAAATCTGTTGCCATTGTGGTTCGTGCGGTTCGACTCCGCATTCTCCCACTATTTTGTAAAATAAACAAAATATGAGGATGCTGTCCAAGATGTAAGAAACAGTCGGCTTGTGGGCTGCCGGTACAAATATGCTGAAAGCTCACGTATATCGCAGGATGGAGAAATGGAATCTCACAAGACTCATATTCTTGAGAACGGCGGTTCGAATCCGCCTCCTGCAATTAATCCGTCTATCGTTCAGCGGATTAAAACAAATTCTCAATACACCTTCTTTCTATGAATGTGGAACTCAACCCAATTGTTCTTTCATTGGAGTGATTGACCGTTATAGGCGGCAACTATGGCGAGGTAGCTCAATTGGTAGAGCAGTAAAAGATTGTAAGTCATGTTTGTGACTTCTACAGCAATCGTTCTTTCCATTACAAGGTACGTGTTGGTGGTTCGAGTCCACCCCTTGCCACTTATGTGGTGCTTACAGCAATCATTTGGGCATAACTGCTAATTATGAAAACCAAAAGCATCATGAAAAAATTATGGGACACTTACAGCAACTTATTTCTTAAATAAAATTTTAAGCGAATATATTATAATTTATTTTATTTTTTGTGTCCTGAAAGGAGAAAAACATGAATTTTGCAAATGCAATGAAAGAAGAAAGCAAGTTTACAAGAACTGAAAATGGCGCAGTCGCACTGAACACCACAAGTGATGCAAGACTTGATTTATTCGGAACTATTGGCGCATTAAGAGATGCCGATGAGAATAGAATCACTACATTGTTCTCAGAAGCGTATGCACAGGATAAACTCTTTGCTACGAAGATTGCTTTTTACGCAAGAGATATTCGAGAGGGATTAGGAGAAAGAAAAACTTTCCGAACCATTATCCGCTATATGGCAGAGCATCATCCAGAAGCACTCAGACCGAACCTTGATTTGATTGGAGTTTTTGGAAGATACGATGATCTTTATGAATTGATTGGAACACCACTGGAAGATGATATGTGGAAAACCATGAAAAATCAGTTCGAAGAAGATTTGAAGAATCTTAATGAGGACAAAACAATTTCTCTGCTTGCTAAATGGATTAAAACAGCTGATGCAAGTAGTGCAAAGACTAGAAAATTAGGAATTCTGACCGCACAGAAGTTAGGTTACCCAGTTTACAATTTTAAGAGAATCGTTCGTAGCATGAGAAAACAGATAGGTGTTGTCGAAAGCCTTATGTCTGCCGGTAAGTGGAATGAGATTAAATATCCAGAAGTTCCAAGCCGTGCAATGATGATTTATCGTAGAGCTTTTGCAAAACATGATCCTGATAGATTCAGCGAATTTATCAATAAAGCTGATAAAGGAGAAGTTAAAATCAATGCTTCAACCTTGTATCCATACGACATCGTAGAAAAAATCATTTATGGAAGAGAAAACAACAAAGTTCTTGAAGCACAGTGGAAAGCACTTCCAGATTATGTTGAACAGGGAACAAATGCACTGATAATGGCTGATGTATCCGGTTCAATGTATGGAAGACCAATGGCAACCTCAATTGGTCTGGCAATATATTTTGCTGAGAGAAATACAGGTGCATATCATAACTTGTTTATGACGTTCTCTGGCGATCCTGAGACTGTTATTTTGAAAGGAAAAACTCTTGAACAGAAGATACGAAATGTAGGCAAGGCAAGTTGGGGCATGAGTACAGACCTAAAAGCAGCTTTTGAGAAAGTGCTTGATATTGCTAAGAAGAACAACGTTTCACAAGAAGAAATGCCGAAAGCTATAGTTGTTATCTCTGATATGGAAATTGATTATAGTGGGAATAAGGATTGGACTTTCTATGACAAAATGGAAAAGAAATTCCGAAAATCCGGATATGTTATTCCGAATATTATCTTCTGGAATGTCGACAGCAGACATGACATATTCCATGCAGATGCTACAAGAAAAGGCGTACAGCTTGCTAGTGGTCAGTCGGTAACAGTATTTAAACAGGTATTACAGAATCTTGGATATAATCCGATTGAAGCAATGGAAAATATAATTAATTCGGAAAGGTACAACTGCATTACAATTGAGAAAATATAAAACATACGGAGCGAGTTAGGTGCAGCGTAGTGGTTCAATTCCACTTGTGGGCGTAGCTCTTGCGAATAAGGTTTCCACCGTTTTTTTTGATTTTTTGACGATATAATAAAATCAGATTTGGTTAGTTAAGTGGTGCATTGCTGTAATGGTAACAGAGAGACTTGCTAAGTTTTCCAACAGAAATGTTGTCCGTGTTCGAATCACGGATGCACCGTTCCAATGAACTGCAATCATTGGAAGGATTTCATTTTTATCTTACCTTTCTATGAATGGTTTCCAGTACTCCACGTTGGGTGGCTAGTTACGGTTCAAGTCCGTGTACTGGAATTTTTGTTTAGAGAGGTGGATTATGGAAGAAAAAGATTATTGTTGTACATGCAAATGGTACGCACTGGAAGAAGCTGTCTGCTGTAATGCTGACAGTGAACATTGTGCAGACTTTAGATGCCTTGATGATAGTTGCGAATGTTGGGAAGAAATTAAAGATGAAGATAATGGGCAAAGAAATTAACGATGAATGTTCTAAGTGCGGCAAAATCCTTGAATGCGAACTGTTCCGTCAAGGACATGGAATAAAACAGGAACGTGAGAACATAGCAAAGATGATCAAGTGCCAGATGAAGCATAGGGAGGAAAGAGAAAAGAATGATTAAAATTTTAGTTCCTGGAACATTAAAAAGAATAAATTGCGGAAAATGCGGAGCAGTGTTGCAGTACGATGAAAAAGAAGATGTTAAAGAAGAATGCATAGAAAAAATGTTTTCTACAAATATGCCATCTGGACGTGGACGTAAGCAGAAATATATCATATGCCCACAGTGCAAGAATAAAATAGTTACGTGGTCTACAAGATAGGAGAAGATGCCATGATTAAGAAACTCTGCAATCTCTATATAAGACACAAGACAAAAAATCTCACAAGGATTCCATTGTTCACAATGACTTTTGACTGGAAGAAGTTTCAGAAAGACGGAAAAGAAAACAGTTGTATGTTATATACCTTGCATCCAGACATCGCAAAAGACCAATTTCTAAAAGAGAAATTATCTGAATGTGTAGATTATATCCGGGATAACTATGATATGGAAACGTTTACCAAAATCTAAGGGAGGCAGTTATGAGAATTGAAGACATGGCAACATGGACAGTAGATCAGTTGAAAGAAGAACTTGTTCGGTTGGCTGATGAGAGAGAATCAAAGCAACATGAAATTCTTGACAAAAACGAGAAAATCAATGAGCTTCAGGCTGAACTGGATAAAATGTGCAATTATAACGAAGAGTTAAAGAAACAGGTGGATGATTTGAACTCCATTCCTGAATTTATGACTCCGGATATTGATGCACCTTTCGAAGAGATAAAAAGCCTGAAACGTACTCATCAGTCCGATTGCATCACAATCAATCAGCTTCAGACTGCATTGGACGTAATAGTTGACCGATATGCAAATTTGAGAAAGATTCACGGGGTGAGTTGAGATGAGTGAAAAAGACACAGAAAACTTTATTGTTGGTGGTGGAGTTTTACAACGAAATCCTGACGGTTCTTTCACCGAGGTTGAATCTTTTAATATGAATATTGGAAGGGATTCTCATGATACGCAGAGTTGCAGGACGAAGAGGAGTGAGAAAACATAGATGAGTATTAAATCAGCATTTGAATCCGAGGGAATCGACTTCTCTCAGGTAATGAACCCACCAGAGCCGTGGGACGGACGGGCATTAATAAAGAACATCAATGGAAAACTGTGGTATTGTTGCCCTTTTTGTGAGAAGAAAGCACTTCTGATTAGCCCAGAGACAAAAATCCAGCATCTTAAATTGAAGTGCAAGGGTAGTAACTGCAAGAAAGAGTTTGAGGTGAATGTATGAAAAAATATGGTGTAGTGAACTATCCAATTAAGATTATTGATGAAAAAATCATTAATGCACTAGCTGACATTGAAGTACATCATGAAGAAGGCAGACGGATTATTTGGGTAGAATGCGTCATGAATTACACTGATCTTCCGGAGGAATGCATTCTTGAAATTGGATGTCTTAAAAGAAAATTCAAACTCATGCATATCGACTCAGCTACAACAGAATCTGGAATCTATAAACTTAAATTTATGTTTGAGCGAGTAGAAGATGTAAATGAAAAAGACGAGTGGTGGGATTCGCTTAGAAGTATTGTGAGGTGAGTAAATGAAAAAGATACCAACATTATTTGAGCGAGAATTTAAAGACCATAAGGTTGTAAAGGTTCTTCCGAAAGTGCATCCGGGCATGGAATGGGTACTTAAAGGAGAAGGTGTTGCAACAGTTAAATACGACGGCTCTTGCTGTGCAGTAATTGACGGAGAATATTATAAAAGATATGACTGCAAGAAAGGTAAAATACCACCAGAGGGATTTATCCCTTGTTGTGAGCCAGATTCTATTACAGGTCATTGGCCGGGATGGGTAAAGGTTGACAAGAATAATCCGTCTGATAAGTGGTTTTTGAAAGCGTATAGTCCGATAAAAGGAAATGTAACAATTTATCTAGCTGACGGAACATACGAAGCAATAGGAAAACATTTCTGCGGAAATCCGTACAATATGGATTGTGATAAACTTGTTCAACATGGCAAAGAAATCGTTGAAGTCGAAAGAACGTTCGATGGAATCAAGAAATATCTTTCCGAACACGAAATAGAAGGATTAGTTTTCTGGAAAGACGGAAGTCCACAATGTAAAATCAAGCGTTCAGATTTTGGCTTTGAATGGCCAGTAAGAATGAGAGGATGCACAGAATGAAAAAGATAATCGTTGCAATAACAGCTTTATCACTGACGCTTGGAATGGCCGGATGCCAGTCTTCCGCAAGAAATTGCGGCGGAAACACAACATTAGAGTTGGAACCAAACCAAAAGTTAGAGGAAATTACATGGAAAAATAATTCACTATGGTATCTCACACGCCCTATGACTGATGATGATATTGCCGAGACTCATACGTTTCAGGAATCTTCCAATTTTGGAGTATTTGAGGGTAGCGTAACTGTTGTTGAAAGGAAAGAATAAATAATTAATCAGAGAGCCAGAAAGGAGTGCCATTATGAGTGACTTGAAGATATTTACAGAAAACATCGAACCAGAAGCGTTAAATCAGATTTATACATTGATAAAACAGCCTGCATTTTCCGAATGCAAAGTACGAATCATGCCAGATGTTCACGCAGGGGCAGGATGTGTAATTGGTTTTACTGCCGATCTCGGAGATAAAGTAATCCCGAACATTGTTGGCGTAGACATTGGATGTGGAATGCTTACAACACAAATTCCTGCTGACGTTGGAACAATAGATTTTAAAATTCTCGACGAAGTAATAAGAAACAATGTTCCGTCAGGAAGAAACGTACGTGACGAAATCATAAATTTTGAAGAATTAGAAGAACTTCATTGTTTTTCTCGACTCAAAAATATTGAATGGATTCGCAGGAGCCTTGGTACACTTGGGGGCGGAAATCATTTCATTGAAGTTGACACTGATTCGAAAGGATTAAATTATCTTGTAATCCACACTGGGAGTCGGAATCTCGGGAAACAAGTAGCTGAAATATATCAAAAAATTGCCATAGAAGACATGCAAGGTACAGACAAGCTCGAAACTGAAATACAAAAATTGGTGAAAGAATACAAGCGTTCTGGCAGACGCAAGGAAATCCAACATGGTATTGACGAATTAAAACGAAAATGGAAGCCAGACAAACTGGGTATTCCGAAAGAATTGTGTTACTTGACAGGAGAACACAGAAAACAATATCTGCATGATATGAAAATCTGTCAAGAATTTGCAAGAATAAACAGACGATGTATACAGAGCACTATATTTTACACTATGAATTGGACGTTCCAAAGAAACACATGGTTTGATACAATTCATAATTATATTGACCACGATACAAACATTGTTCGTAAAGGGGCAATATCAGCTAGACATGGCGAAAAAGTTCTTATCCCAATGAATATGCGAGATGGATGCATTATTGCAGTTGGGAAAGGAAACGATGATTGGAACTGTTCGGCCCCGCATGGTGCAGGACGCATTATGAGCCGGTCAAAAGCAAAAGAAAACATCTCGTTAGAAGAATTTAAGGAGTCTATGGATGGGATATACACAACATCCGTTCAGAAATCCACAATTGATGAAAGCCCTATGGCCTACAAACCACCGCAAGAAATTATTGATAACATCAAAGATACTGTAGAAATAGTTGATATTATCAAACCTATATATAACTTCAAAGCAAGTGAATAACAGTCAAAGAGCCACATGAGAGCCAGACTAAATCCTAAAAAGAAAGGAGGTCTGGCTCTTTTTTTATGAGCAATTATACAGAAGGTTCACTTGAATGGTATCGGGCAATTCTAAATCAAATAATTAATGGTGATATGACAGTCTATCAAAATCAGAAGGACTGCCTTGATTTACTTTTGAATATGAATATTGACCTTCCTTTCAAGGATAATCCAGATGCACGGAACATGGCAATGAAAGTCAGTCGGTACGCTCATACAGCTGCGGCAAGAAACGCGGCACTGACTGGAAGCGGTAATTTTGATGATATTTACTGGCAGTATTTGCTGTTGGAAGCACAGAACTATCAGGTTGACAGCGGGCTTCTTTACCTTGAAAAGAACCGAATTCCGAAAGAACGATTCTACGAACCACGAAGAAATGTGTTCTTACAGCATAACATCATAGGTTCACTGCAAGACCTGATGGATGACAAATTAGATATATTTGCATTAAGCGTACCTCCTGGTTGTGGTAAGAGTACTCTGGAGGATTTCTTTTTATCATTGGTAGGTGGATGGTTCCCGAATGACTTTAACCTGTCTTCGGCACACAGCAGCATTTTGACACGTTCCCTTTATGATGGTGTTCTGGAAATCATCAATGATCCCGTGGAATACACGTGGCATGAGATATTTCCTAACGTAGAAATTCAAGGAACAAATGCAAAGGAAACTACAGTCAATCTCGAAAGAAACGGACGATTTAAGACATGGACATTTCGTTCTATTGATGGTTCTTTGACTGGCGCCACTAGATGCAATAGATTCCTTACTGCCGATGACCTTGTGTCTGGTATTGAAGAAGCTTTGAATAAGAACCGACTTGATACCTTATGGACAAAAGTGGTAAATGACTTGCGTTCCCGTAGACTTGAAGGGTGCAAAGAGTTTTACATTGCCACAAGATGGTCAGTACATGACCCTATCGGAAAGCTGCAACAACTATATGCCGGAAACCCACGGGCAAGGTTTATTGCAGTACCGGCTCTTGATGAGAACGGCAAAAGTAATTTCCTATTTACGGTAAATGGATTCTCAGAGAAATATTTCAATGATGCTAAAGAATCCATGGATGAAATTTCTTACAACTGTCTTTATCAGCAGCAGCCGGTAGAACGTGAGGGATTATTATTACCACCGGACAAATTAAAACGATTCTTTTTCAGTAAAGAAGACGTGCCGGATGAATGCGCGGATGAATACATTATCATTCCAGATAAAGATGCAGATGCAATATGGGCGGTATGTGATACAAAAGATAAAGGAACCGACTTCGAATCATTACCGATTGCATACCAATACGGAGATAAATTCTTCTTTCCCGATGTGGTGTTTGATGATACTACAGACTATGACATTTTGGATAGAAAGACAGCAGATATTTTGATAAGACATAACCCACATAAGATTCGTTTCGAATCAAATAATGTCGGAAACCGCGTGGCACACAATATTCAGAAAATGATTACTGGAAAGTGCAGAGCTGAAATTGAGACAAAACCAACGTCGGCAAATAAAGAAACAAAGATTCTTGTAAATTCGGACTATATAGCAAAACATTTTTATTTTCTGCATCCAAGTCAGTACAAAGCAAAGTCTGATTACGGATTATTTATGGCTAATGTAACTACGTACACTACTAGGGCAAAAGTACCACATGATGACGGAATCGATTCTTTGGCTATGATGGCTGAGTACGTACAAAATCCATTAGGTGGTAAAGCAACGGCAATGCAGAATCCATTTTGGGGAAGGAGATAGTATGGATATAAAGGAATATCTGAATCAAATTCAACGATACGAAAAAGTTATAAATAACAAACTGGAAGAAATTGAACACTTAAAATTGCTTGCCACCAGTATTAGCGCTTCGGCATATGGCATTGAACGCGTTCAGACTTCAGGAAGCCAAGATAAAATAGGCGATACCATAGCAAAACTGGTGGACGCACAGCGTGAACTGGCTGATGATGTGGTAGAACTTATAGAGAAAAAACAGAAACTTATAGATGTTATAGAATCCGTGAAAAATCCCCAATATTATGATTTTTTGTACAAACGATACATAGAGGGAAAAAAGCTAACTGTTATTGCAGATGAAATGGAATACAGCGAAGAATATATTAAACAATTCCATGGAAGAGCCGTGAATTACGTAAAAGAAATGCTCGATTTTAAAAGTTAGCACCTTTTCTTACTGAATATAACTTTCCGGTTATGTATAATATATGATGAAAATGTATGAAGCATCGGGCAAAAACTCGGTGCTTTTTTCATGCCTAAAAAGGAGGTACGGGCAGTGGCAAGAAATAAGATGAATTATATTGACCTCTGCCATGGTGAATTTGGCAGAAAGGTAGCATATACCGGAGTAAGTAAAATTACACCAGAAAATGTACTGAAAGTGATTGCTGACACAATCGGTGTTCACAATAGAAACAGAACTATGATTGATTATCTGTATAGATACTACAAAGGCGACCAGCCAGTTCTTTACAGAGAAAAACTTGTACGTCCTGAAATTAATAACAGAGTATGCGAGAATCATGCACTTGAAGTTGTTCGCTTCAAAGCATCTCAGACATACGGAGAACCAATTCAGTTTGTTTGCAAGAAAAAAAATGCTACAGAAGAAATCAATACACAAGTAGACCTGTTCAATGATTACCTGGATGAAGCAAATGCAGAAGCTAGAAATATTGAATTAGGAACATATCAAAGTGCTGTAGGCACTGCATATAAATGCATTCTTCGCGAAGAAGATTGGATAGCTGACTCAGACATCCCGCCATTTAGAATTTTTATTCCATATCCGGGAGATTGCTACATTGTTTATTCCAAAGGCACCGGAAAACCACTGATGTCGGTTCAGATATTAAAAGATGAAGATGGCCAACAGTATTATCAATGCTATTCAAAGAATCAATACTTCATTGTGCAGAATGGAAAGATTAAAAAAGCCGGTCTGAATGGCTTCGGAAACATTCCAATTATTGAATATCCAAACAATCATGACAGACTATCTGATGTTGAAATAGCAATCACAATGTTCGATACAATCAATAACATGCAGTCAAACAGAATGGATGGAGTTGAACAGTTTGTTCAAGCCTTTATGAAATTCAAGAACTGCGAGATTGATGAGAATGAATTCCTAAAAATGGTAAAACTTGGTGCTATATCTGTTAAAGATACTAGCAATGGATGCCAGTCAGATGTTGAATTGATGACTGCTGAACTGAATCAATCAGAAAGTCAAGTTGCTAAAGATGATATTTACAGCAATATGCTGATTGTTGAAGGAATGCCAGATAGACAACAGAACACTGGTGGAGATACCGGTCAAGCCGTATATCTCCGCAATGGTTGGGACTTCGCAGAGCGTAGAGCCAAATTGGATGAACCTTTTATCCGTGAAGCTGAGAAAGCATCTGCCAGAATCATACTTAACATTATAAGAAATACTACTGGTGATATAAAACTTTCAACAAGAGATTTTGATGTAAAAATCACCAGAAACCCGACAGATAACATGCTTGTCAAAGCACAGGCCCTTGATTATCTGGTTAAGAACAAAATACATCCACTCATTGCACTTATTACTTGTGGACTGTTTAGTGATCCGCAGAAAGTATATGAAATGAGTTTTCCGTACATGCAGTCATTGTATAAGAATCCAGAAGAGGAAACGCAGAAAGCACAAGAATTGATTGATAATTTTAGTCAGAAATCAGTTCAAAATCAATCAGCAATAATTTCTTCCACTGACGAAGAATAAACGTTTTTACATTAATTATTTAAGGAATCTTGGGAAACTGAGATTCCTTTTTTAATACTCAAAAATATTGCAACAGCCCGTGAGCGTAAATCGGGTGCAGGTCATATGCGGAGCGAACCGTGTGAAAAAAGTGTGATGATCTGGAAGAAAGGAGATTTCATGACAAGAGAACAGGCAAAACAAGTACTTATCGGTATGGGAATTGAGGAACCATCTGATGAACAGGTGACCAAATATCTTGATTCCGTCACAGGAGAAGTAAAAAAGGAAAAAGACAAAAACACTTCCCTTAAAGAAAAAGCTGATAAGGCAGAAGCACTGCAAAAAGAACTTGATGAGCTGAAACAGCAAAACATGACTGATGCAGAAAAAGCAGAACTTGAGCGTCAGAAAGAAAAGGCAGCAAACGAGAAAAGAATTTCTGATCTTGAAAATGCCCTCACTACTTCTCAGAAAAGAGCACTTACAAGCGAAATTACTTCTATCTTTGCCAAAGCAGGTCTTTCTGAAACAACATATGCGAGCGCAATCGAAGCGTTTTCATTAATGCCTATTGAGTCCAAACCAGAAGAGATAGCAAAAAGTTTTGTTAATGGAATTTCCACAGAAAATAAAACCGCTCTTGATACTGCGAAAGCCGCATGGGAGAGAGAAGTCCTTGAAAAAACGCCGAATCCGGGTGGTGAAGCTGGCGGCGGTAAAGAGACAAAGAAAAGTGAAGCATCTGAATATGCGAAAGCATACTCAGCAAGAATGAATCAAGAAGCCAAGGCGGCAGATGATAATGCCCCGGTAAATATTTAATTTTAGTAAAGGAGAAAAAGACATGGCTTTTATGAAAACTGAGCAGTATGAATCCAGACCTAACATCCTTGAATCTGAGGTTGGATTAGTACTCAAAACTTACACAGCAGATCAGACAAATGCTGAAACAGTTGGAGCTAAGAAAATTATCAAAGCAGGTTCTGTATATTCGACAAATGCAACAGGTGCAATCGGCATCGTGTTTGAAGATGTTGATATGACAGATGATGCTAAGAGACCGATTTCTGTGATTGTTGCAGGTCGTGTTCTTGAAAAAAGACTCCCGGTAACAGTTGATGAAACTGCAAAAACTGAACTTGAGAAATCAGGTATCGTTTTTGTGGTCACAGAAGATCCAGTATATTAAGGAGGTATAACAATGCCATTTAATGTTTTAGAATCCATCACAGAGGAAGAGAGACTTAATTTCTCCCAGAGTTTTGATGTTAAAAGACCTGGTATCCTTGATACCATTTTTCCAGATACAAAAACACAGTATCTGAAAGCCGAATATTACAGACTTATGTCTGGACAGAGGCTTCCAGAAGTAGCGTTTGTTCATGCTCTTGATACTGAAGCAGAAATCGGTACAAGACCAGGATTCGAAAAAGTACTGACTGAAAAACTCTTCATTAAGAGAAAAATCAATCAGTCTGAAAGATTACGTCAGGCAATCGAAAATGGTGTGCCGGACAACGAAGCACTGAAAAACTTTGTATTTGATGATGCAGCTAACCTGTTCGAAAGCGTTGTCGCAAGAGCAAATGTCATGAAAGGCCAGTTCCTTTCTACTGGTGCTGTAACAGTCAAAGAAAATCATGTCGATATGGGAATCGATTATGGCGTTCCAGCAACTGCAAAAGTAACCCTTACCAACTGGGCTACACCAGAAGCAGATATCATGGGAGATATCCAAAAGATGGTGACCGTAGCAGAAGACAATGGTTATGTAGTTAATAAAGCCCTTACTTCTCTCAAAATGATTAACTACATGAGAAATAACACTGCTATGCAGACAGCAGTTCTGGGGGCAGCAAACAAACGTCTTCTGACAAAACAGGAACTTGCAAATCTGCTTATGCAGGAATACGCAATCACAATTGATCGTTGCGATGAGAAATTCCGCTTCAGAAAAGCAGATGGTTCTCTTAAAACAGGCAGATACTTCAAAGAAGATGTATTTACTCTGTATGAAGCAGATGCAAACGGTTCTTTCGGTACAGGACTCTGGGGCGTGACACCTGAGGAACTTGAATACAGACAGTTCATTCAGGAAGAAAACCGTTCTTTCGTAACACTGTCCATGTGGGCTACACAGGATCCGGTTGCAGTATGGACAAAAGCGTCCGGTATGTTCGTTCCGGTTGCTCCGAAAGCTAATGGCGGTATCGTTATCGGTACAAAGGGGGAATAAACGGGCATAGTCTTGACGAGAACAGCCAGTCACCATCTGTAGCGAGTGCAGATAATGTACCAACACACAAGTATACAGAAAGTGAGCTGTCTAATATGACTGTACCACAGTTAAGACAGCTTGCAAGTGATAATGGCTATGCCCTGACAGCAACTAATAAGGCTGGTATCATTTCTGAAATATTATCTCAGCAGTAACGCAGAAAGAGGCGGTGAATTAAATGAATGAAGAACTTATGGAAGAATTATCACTTTATTTAGCAGATAATCCAGAATCTGAGTCCATGCTCACTCTTTCTGTAAACCGGGCAATTCGTTCATTTAAAAATAAGCGAAATTACCCCTCTAGTTACACTGATGACAAAATCAAAAACGACATGAAAAAATGCTATGATTGCATATTTGATTTAGCCCTCTATTTTCTTGTGAAGCAGGGGGCTGAGTTCCAAGGATCACATTCTGAATCTTCTGTAAATAGAAGTTGGGAATCTGAAACCGAAATTTATATTAATCATGGTGTTTTTCCTTTTGCTGGAAGTTTGAGTTAAAAAAGATGGGATGGAACGCAATGTGTTTTTCCTCCCGGTACGTTGCAGGGTTGCTCGTTAAAGCAGGGAAAGAGCAAAAATCTTATAGGGAGTGAAAGAAAGGAAAAGCGATGGGATGTGAACATGAGTGCTTTAACAATCACCGCTTCGAAGAAATTGAAAAAAGTATTCATGATATGCAGGAAAAGCAGTCTGAAAGGCACAAAGAATTTTATTCAAGAATTAATAAGCTCGAACAGAAGACCGCCCTGTATAGCAATGACTTAGATCATATTAAAGAAACAGTCGATGAAATGAACAACAATTTAAAAATCCTCATGGCAGTCCCTGGCAAACGTTATGACACTATTATTGTATGCATTATAACGGCAGTCGTGGGAGCAGTTGTAGGATTTATGTTGAGCGGTGTATTTCCTATGTAACAAATTGATTCCACTTGTAAGGGAGGACGGTGGAGTTATATGAATTATGCAGATTTTTCAGAAGATGAAAGAAAATTTTACTTGCAAGAAGCAGGTTTTGATTCACGCGAAGAAAAATTATTTAGATTACGGGCTTATGGTGAAAAAACATTATGGGAAGCATCTGAATTAATGGGGTACAGTCCCAGAACCATAGACCGAATCAATAGAAAAATAAAAAAGAAAATTACCAAAGTTGCCCCGATGTATATTCGGGGCTTTTCTTTGTATAATGGCGGAAATGTGGCGAAATAGTGACGTTCAAATACAGTGTTCCTTCCTATATAATATAATCATAGGAGAAAACGTAATGATTATATTAAGAAACCCTTACGAGGGTATATGGGAAAAGCATCGTTCTATAGATGATATGGATATGATTCTTGAATCCCGGACAGGAGGAACAGATTATGGCAGGTTATCCGTATTATCCGCAACAGCCAATGATGAGCAACCCTTACGGACAAATACAGCCGTATCAAGACAGGTTGGCACAATTACAGAATAACTATCAACAGGCAATGCCATATGGACAAATGCAGATGCAGCAGCCTGTACAACAAATGCAGCAAATGCCGATGCTTCAAGGGCAGATGGTTGATGGGATTGATACTGTAAAAGCAAAGGACGTTGATATGTCTGGCAACCCTGTTTACTATCCAAAGACAGACGGAACAGAAATATATAAAAAGCAATTGCAGGCAGACGGAAAAAGCAGAATCTTTGTTTACCGGCTTATAAATCCAGAAGAACAATATCCAAAGCAGGAAGAAAAACAGATTGATATTGAAGCAATGTTTAATCAGCTTCGGAACGATGTTTGTTCTGAGATTTCTGAAATAAAGAACATGTTCCCGACACAAATGTCGGAGACATCGGTATCTAAGCAGAACGGAGGTAAGCAGAGATGAGTTTCAACCCAAACGCCATGATGAAAAAGCAATTTGAGAAAATGATTTCTCAGAGGTTCGGAAGTGTTGATAACATGATGAACGACATGAGTAAATTTGCAGGAAATAATCCGACATTGAAAAATGCATTGGATTTATACAAGAAAGGTGATACAGATCAGTTACATCAAATACAACAAAATGTATTCAATGAAAAACATTTATCTCCAGATGGAATTATCCAGAAATTCCTTGGATTATAACATTTCCCCATAATTGGGTGATTCAGAATCGCTACAATTTGGGATGACAGCCGCGGATGTCTCCTATTGTAAATAATATTTAAGGAGACTAAAAACATGATGAATGGTTCAAATTATAGTCTTAGCGACATTGCTGCCGCTACAGGCTCTAATAATCGCGCCAATGATATGTGGGGCGGTGATGGCTTTTCACTTATCTGGCTTGTCTTGATCTTTGCTATCTTCGGATGGGGAGGTTTCGGCGGCTGGGGCGGCGGCTTCGGTGGCAATGGTGCAAATGGTGCAGGCTTCCAAGGATGGGCTACACGTGCCGATATCAACGAGGGCTTCGCTCTTAACGATATCCAAAACGGTATCAGAGGTATTCAGCAGGGTATCTGTGACAGCACATATGCACTCAACAATACCATGCAGAGTGGTTTCAACGGCATGAACGTTGGAATGCTCCAAGGCTTCAATGGAATTCAGCAGGCTATTAACGCTGATACTGTAGCAAACATGCAGAACACAAATGCATTACAGTCTCAATTAGCAAATTGTTGCTGTGAAACAAGAGAAGCTATCCAGGGTATCAACTACAACCTTGCTACCAACACTTGTGCTCTCCAGAACACAATGAACAACAACACAAGAGATCTTCTGGAAAACCAGAACAGCAACACAAGAGCAATCCTTGACTTCCTGACTAACGATAAGATTGCAACATTACAGGCAGAGAACTCTGATCTGAAACGTGCTGCTTCCCAGGATCGCCAGTCTGCATTGCTTACAACTGCAATGGCTTCTCAGACACAGCAGTTAATCAATGCAATCAATCCTGCTCCGATTCCTGCATTCCAGGTTCCAGCTCCATATGCATACGCAGGATGTAATACATATGGTAACGGTTGTTGCTAAGTAACTCACCCTTAGAGGTTGACTAAATTCTAAGAGGTGGGTTGCGGCTCACCTCTTATTTGATTGAGAGGTAAGAGATATGGCATGTAAGAATGTTTGTAAACTCTGCAATCACCTTGTGTTGTCTACCGCAATTGCATTCACAGGTGGAAATCTTGTGGTTACTATTCCAGAAGGAAGCTACAATAATGGAGAAAAATACTGCATTGTTTTAGCACAATCTATTCCAAATGCAACCACAATTACTGCCCCAGTGATGATTCAGATAGGAACAGGAACAACATTGTATCCGCTAGAGAATTTCTACTTTCTTGAAAAAAACAAACTGGAAAGAAAATGGACAAGCACTTGGAGATTTCATATCTCACCTGTGTACGGCGTTGAAAAATACGCTTACAAAAGACACTTTCTATGAATTTGGACAAGGTGTTGGAACATTCCTTGGCGAATTACCATGGGGTGAAATACTTAGTACTGCGGCTGAGTTGATTCTTGGTGGTTTATCAAGTGCCTTTAACGGATTAGTGGACGGATTAAAAGAAGACCATCCGCTTGTAGGAAGTCTCGTTGATATTCTTGGAAAAGCCTTTCTTGCTGTAAATGTTCTTAAAGTAAGCGGGATTGGAGAACTTGCATGGAACCTTATTGATCACATTAGTGAAAAAATTATTGCCAAAGAAAATGCTAAAATGATTGCTGAAAAATTAGCAGATGTCCTTGGAGATGGCACAAGTGGAGCAAAAGAAGCAATAAAAGATTTAGGAGATGAAGCAGAAGCAGCAGGAAATGGCGGGTTTACTACACTTGCAGAAAAGATAAAAAATCTCGGTGATGTCGCACAAACAGCTGGTGGACAATTCCAAGGATTTTGGGGATACGCAACTAATTTGGGTGCGACTGCATTTGTCGTGGAAGGTCTTGGACAGGTAAAAAAAGCTATGGACTTTAAAGATTCCACAGCTGACGCATTCAACGATTTTGAAGTTGTTAGAAAAGCATTGAAAATCATCGAAGACCAAACTGGAATATCTGGCGATAAACTTATCGGACTTGGCGGTGATTTAAAAAATGTGAAAGACAATGCATTTGATTTTGATGAACAGCTCCAAACCGTAGAAACATCACTTGAAAATCTTGGAATTTCTTCTGATACATTTAAGCAAGCATTAAAACAAGCAATGGAGGAATCCGATACCTCCACAAATTCTCATGTAAGCAATATTAATGAATATATCGGTACGATGGGGACAGAATTTGACAATGCAAAATCTGCACTGGAAAGACTTTCAGATCAAGCAGTAATCACTCCAACGCAGTTTGATGAATTAAGTACTGTCCTTCAACAACAAGAATCATCTGGTGCAACAGCTAGAGCTGCATTCCAAGCATTCTACTCTATATGCAATCATCATTTCTTTAATCACGCTAACGTAAATATCTTTCAGCCGCTTATTCTGCATAATCACGGACAGTTTGTTAATCTGGTTGGTCTGCGCCTTGGTGCATCCTCTTTCCTCGGCTCTGGAAATCGCATTTCTAAGCTGTTGATCTAATCGGCAACCAGCTCTGTCTGATAATCTGCGGTAGCTTTCGTTTCTGGCGGCGGCATATTTATTTCCGAATGAGTAAGAAAAATCATCGCTTTCAGCAATCTTTGAAATACATCTGTTTACCCACTTCTCTGTTCCAACATCGGAATCTGTTCCCTTAAAGGTATCAATGATGGTTTTCATGTTCTTCTCTTGTTGGTCGGCACGTTCCGCAAGTTTCTTCTGTTCCAGTTCGGTTTTGGCTACCTGTTGAAAAATCTGATTAAACATTTGCAGTTCCGGGGACAATTTAGAATAATCAATTACTTGTTGTTTTACCTTTTCTTCAAGTCTAGTAAAATATTCTCTAGCTTCTTCTGCTTTTTCGCTATTACCTTTTACCGATAACTTCTTTGCAAAATGAGCAGTAAGTTTGTAGTCCTTAGTAGCCTGCCCTCCCCATTCGTCATTAATGACGAATGCCCAATAATCAACGTTTTCCTCTGCAAATTCATTTCCTGTAATGTTGCTCTTGCACCATCTTGAATAATTGCTAGAATCCAATTCTAAAAAGGCATATAACTTTCTGGCAGTAGTCATTCCCTCTTCATCAATGCCAAGTGCGATTTCGATAGGTGTCTGGCTTGCTGTGTTAATTGTGATTTCGTTCATATAGAAAATCCTCCTGTTGTTAAAAAATCTATTTGCAAACAGGGGATATACAGTGTTATAATTTGCATATCCCCTGTAGGGGGTGTTGTATAAGGGACTGTTTCTTTCCTAGGGAGCCAGTTCCTTATTTTTCGCCTATTTCATCTTCTATTAGACCGATTCCTTTCATAATGGTGTCCGTTCTTGAAATTCCAAGTTCTTCTGCACATTTGTCTATGCGTCCTTTTTCTTCTTTTGTAAGACGAATATTGAGCTTTTCCTTTCTTGATTCACCATTTACAGGTGGCCTACCTGTTCTTGGGGACATTTTGTTCACCTCCTTATTTTGTCCTTGCATAATTCATTATAATTTATGGGCGTACAAAAGTCAAGAGTATTTTTCATTTTTTTGTGAAAAACTGTCTTCCACAAAATAATGGAGCCGAAATTTCGGCGGCTTATTCACTGTCGAATTTTCGACAGTGTGCGTCTCGTCTTTTAGGAAGAGTCGC
>ENA-OPBL01000222-OPBL01000222.1-human-gut-metagenome-genome-assembly--contig:-NODE-222-length-61833-cov-6.252258_pt1 | contig 61833 bp, 95 predicted proteins | sample MGYA00241073_ERZ501461 | MGnify/ENA primary metagenome ERZ501461 (study PRJEB25962, sample SAMEA2042630) | human gut metagenome | biome: human gut; feature: human-associated habitat; material: faeces... | reverse complement strand
AGACGAAGTTCGCCTGCGTCGACGGCCCGGACTTCGACGGTCACAAGGTCGACTGGGACGAGAGTCTCAAGCGCGGCAAGATGTACTTCGACTGGGAGCGCCACAAATACGAAGAGACCTGCAACCTGTTCAGCAAGGAGGTTCAGTAATATGCCTAACATGAGTCTGAAGAAGAACGAAATGCCCTCGCAGGAGCCCAATGTCCGCAACAAGAACTTTCTGGAGGTTGCCCTCGGCTATACCGAGGAGCAGGCGCTCGACGAAGCAGCCCGCTGCTTAAACTGCAAGAACCATCCCTGCGTCTCCGGCTGCCCGGTGCAGGTCAAGATCCCCGAATTCATCAAGAAGATCACCGAAAAGGACTATGAGGGCGCCTATCAGGTCATCCACGAGACCTCTTCCCTGCCCGCCGTCTGCGGCCGCGTCTGCCCGCAGGAGACGCAGTGCGAATCGAAGTGCATCCGCGGCATCAAGGGCGAGCCGGTCGGCATCGGCCGCCTCGAGCGCTTTGTCGCCGACTGGCACAATGCAAACGTGCAGGAAGCGCCCGCCAAGCCCACGCCCAACGGCCACAAGGTCGCGGTCATCGGCTCCGGCCCCAGCGGCCTCACCTGCGCGGGCGACCTTGCCAAGAAGGGCTACGATGTCACCGTTTTTGAAGCGCTCCACCTCGCCGGCGGCGTGCTGGTCTACGGTATCCCCGAGTTAAGACTTCCCAAGGCCATCGTGCAGAAGGAAGTCGACGGCCTGAAGGCCCTCGGCGTCAAGGTCGAAACGAACATGGTCATCGGCCGCGTCGTGTCCATCGACGAGTTGATGAGCGAGTACGGCTTCGAGGCCGTGTTCATCGGCTCCGGCGCGGGTCTCCCGATGTTCATGCACATCCCCGGCGAGAACCTCTGCGGCGTTTACTCCGCCAACGAGTTCCTGACCCGTATCAACCTGATGAAGGCTTATAAGGACGGCTCCGACACGCCCATCATGCCGCTTCAGGGCAAGAAAGTCGCCGTCGTCGGCGGCGGCAACGTCGCCATGGACGCCGCGCGCTGCTCCAAGCGCCTGGGCGCGGACGTGTACGTCGTCTACCGCCGCGGCATGGAAGAGCTCCCCGCCCGTCACGAAGAGGTCGAGCATGCCATCGAAGAGGGCATCGTCTTCAAGACGCTCAACAACCCCGTCAAGATCAACGGCGACGAGAAGGGCTATGTCTCCTCCATGACCTGCGTGGAGATGGAGCTGGGCGAGCCTGACGCCTCCGGCCGCCGCCGCCCGATCGAAAAGGTCGGCAGCGAACACGATCTGCCGGTCGACTGCGTCATCATGTCGCTTGGCACCACGCCGAACCCGCTCATCAAGAACACCACCCCGGGTCTTGAGGTCAACCGCAAGGGCGGCATCGTCGTGAACGAGGCCGGTCTCACCTCTCATCAGAACGTCTACGCCGGCGGCGACGCCGTCACGGGCGCTGCCACCGTCATCCTCGCCATGGGCGCTGGCAAGCTCGGCGCGAAGAGCATCGACGAGGCACTGAGCAAATAATTTTCGTCAGCGAAAGCGCGCAGAAGCGTACTTCTGCGCGTTTTCTCAATACCATTTCTCACGAAGGGAGAACTATTATGAATCTTTGGCATGATATCGCACCGGCGCGCGTGCGCCCTGAGGACTTTTTCGCGGTCATCGAGATCGAGAAGGGCTCGAAAAACAAGTACGAGATGGATAAAGAGACCGGCGCGCTGCGTCTCGACCGAATTCTCTACACCTCGACTCACTATCCCGCCAACTACGGCTTCATCCCCCGCACCTGGGCGGACGACGGCGACCCGCTGGACGTTCTGGTTCTCTGCTCTGAATGCATCCGCCCGCTGAGCCTCGTGGAGTGTTACCCCATCGGCGTTATTTCGATGGAGGACAGCGGCAGTCTCGATGAAAAGATCATTGCCATTCCCTTCCAGGATCCGACCTACAACACCTATCAGGACATCTCGGAGCTGCCGAACCATGTGGCAAGCGAAATCCGCCACTTCTTCCGCGTCTACAAGAGCCTGGAGGGCAAGGAGACCGTCGTCAGCGACGTCCTCGGCCGCGAGGAAGCCATCAAGATCATCATCAAGTGCCAGAACGCTTATATTGAAAAATATTGCCGTTAAAGCAAAAAAGGGAAAGGCTGACGGCCTTTCCCTTTCTATTTTGGCATAAAGAAGGACGCATTCGAAAGAATGCGTCTTTCTTTATGCTGCATCTTCGATTTACTAAATACTCTCCTAGTAACCTCATTAGTAACCTGAAAGCAACTCGGTAAACTCAAAAAACCTCTAAGTAACCCCAAACCTTCACTATCTTCAGCGACAAAAAGAGACATATCCTCACAAAGAGAAAATCCCCGAAACCCTTGAGTTTCGGGGATTTTTTAGTAAAATCAGCGCTTGCTGAACTGAGGCGCGCGACGGGCGGCCTTCAGACCGTACTTCTTGCGCTCCTTCATACGAGGATCGCGCGTGAGGAAGCCGGCCTTCTTCAGGACGGTGCGATACTCGGGGTTGACCAGCAGCAGGGCGCGGGCCACGCCGTGACGCAGAGCGCCGGCCTGACCGGACACGCCGCCGCCCTCGACGGTGGCAACGATGTCGACCTTGCCGAGCTCCTCGGTAGCGGCGAGGGGCTGACGGACGACCATCTTCAGGGTCTCGAGACCGAAATACTCGTCGATGTCGCGGCCGTTGATGGTGATAGCGCCGGTGCCGCTCTGGAAGAGGCGAACGCGGGCGACGGAGGACTTTCTACGGCCGGTGCCGTACAGATAAGGCTTCTTGGACTGATACATTCTTCTCTTCCTCCTTAGACTTCGTAGGCTTCGGGCTTCTGGGCCTGCTGCTCGTGGGTGTCACCAGCGTAGATGTGCAGGCGCTTCAGGGAGTCCTTGGTCACGGTGTTGCGGGGCATCATGCCGCGCACAGCCACGCGCATCGCAAGCTCGGGCTTCTCCTGCATGAGGATGCGATACTTGGTCTCCTTCAGACCGCCGACCCAGCCGGAGTGCGTACGATAGTACTTCTGCTCCATCTTGTTGCCGGTGAGGATGGCCTTGGAAGCGTTGATGATGATGACGTTGTCGCCGCAGTCGGCGTGCGGGGTGTAGGTGACTTTGCGCTTGCCGCGGAGCAGATCAGCCGCAGCAACGGCGGTCTTGCCCATGGGCTTGCCGGCAGCATCGATGACGTACCACTTACGCTCGATGTTGCCCTTGTTCGCCATAAAAGTGGACATGGTGTGTTTCCTCCATATTGATCTATGAATGAAAGCTTGTGCTTTACATTTATATTGTTCCTTGGTAAAATCGGAACGAATTTATTTATAGCATTTGGGCGCGAGAATGTCAACACCATTTTAATTTAGCGCAAGCAATGCTCGTAAATTCTCTCGTTTTCTTTGATTATCTCTCAATTTCTCAAATCACAAAATCGAAATTCTTTTATTTTTCGCAAGGAGCTGTACCTATGCAGGAAATCTTGGGCCTCGTGCGCCGCTGCGTTACGGACTACGACATGATCCAGGAGGGCGAGACGGTCGCCGTCGGCGTCTCCGGCGGCAAGGACTCGCTCGTCACGCTCACCGCGCTCGCGCGCCTTTCCAAATTCTACCAGAAGCCGTTCAAGGTCGCGGCCATCACGGTCGAAACGGGCGTACCGGGCATGAACTTCGACGCCGTCGCGGCGTATTGCAAATCGCTCGGCGTGGAGTACATCCGCGTGGACGTGCCGATCTACGAGGTCGTCTTTTTGGAGCGCAAGGAAAAAAATCCCTGCTCGCTGTGCGCCAAGCTCCGCCGCGGTGCGCTTTCGACCGCGATGAACGAGCACGGCATCAAAACGATCGCGCTCGGCCACCACTACGACGACGCGGTCGAAACACTTTTGATGAATCTCCTCTTTGAGGGCCGCATCGGCTGCTTCCAGCCCGTGACATACCTGAGCCGCTCGGACGTGACGCAGATCCGCCCGCTGCTCTATGTGAAGGAGCAGCAGGTGCGCAATGTCGCGGCAAAGCTCGATCTTCCCATCGTGCACAATCCCTGCCCTGCCAACGGTGAAACGCGCCGTCAGGAGGTCAAGGAGCTCATCGAGTCACTCTCCGAGCGCTACCCAGACCTCAAGCAGAAGCTCTTTGGCGCGATGCAGCGGTATCCGCTGTACGGCTGGGATACAAAAAATTCGGAAAAGTGACGTTGTCACTTTTCCGAGAATATTTCACTGCGCTTTGTGCCTCGGTTGGCCGCTGAAAGAGGCCAATTCGACACACGCTTCGCGCAAAGTGTTTTCTGCTACGCGCATGTCGCGGCAGAAAACGATTAAAATCTTTTCGTGCCTATGGGCACCTGGGCAGCCGTTAGCAGCTTTGCTGCTCTACGGATGCCGCGTACCCCTCGCGGGTAAAAACTCTACGAGGTTTTTGTCCTATGTACATTAAATAAACACCAGCCTCAGCAAGATCAGCAGCGCGAGGCCCGGCACGCCGAGGACGGCGATGACGAGGGCGTTGAAGAGATTCAGCCCCAGCGACAGCTTGGCGAGCACGCCGAGCGCGCTTAGAATGCCGAGCAGTGCAAAGCCAAGCAGCGTGTTGACGAGCAGCTTGCCCGCGAGCTTCAAGGGCGCCGCAAACAGCTTGAGCACCGCGAGCAGTGCAAACACAGCGAACAGGACAAGCAGTATTTTTTCCGTTATCCCCATTTTGCGACCCCCTCGCTGCACGTTTTGTACACGGCTTCGCCGCTGCGCTCCTTGATCTGGCGCAGCAGGTAGTCATAGCGTGAGAGCTCGGCGTTGATCTCATACACGCAGGCGTCGACGAGCTCCGGCGCGCAGACCGCGTTGAAGCGCGCGTACGCCTGCGACAGCGCGACACGCGTGTCGCGCAGCTCGCTGAACAAGTCCTGCATGGATGCATCGCGCGCGACGTCACAGCGCAGCAAATTGACCTTTCGCATGTTTTCGCCCTCCCATACCTCTGCAATGTCAGTGTATGGAAAGTGTGGACAAATATTCCTCTTTTCAAACAAGGAGCCAAGTATGGAGCATGAAGATTATATGCGCGAGGCGCTGTCTCTCGCGCGCGAGGCCGCACAGGAGGGCGAGGTGCCCGTCGGCTGTGTCATCGTCAAAGACGGCGAGATCATCGGCCGAGGCCGCAACCGGCGTGAGGAACTGCAGCGCACCTCCTCGCACGCAGAGATGGAAGCCATCGCACAGGCAAATGAACGTCTGCGCTCCTGGCGGCTCGACGGCTGCACGCTCTACGTGACGCTCGAGCCCTGCCCGATGTGCGCGGGCGCGATCGTCAACGCGCGCATCCCGCGCGTCTACTATGGCGCGCGCGACGAGGCGATGGGCGCCTGCGGCGGCGTGCTGAACCTCTTTATGGAGCGCTTTCCCTTCCGCCCCGCGCTCGTGGGCGGCATTCTGAAAGACGAATGCCGCGCCGTGCTGGCCGATTTTTTTCGCACGCTGCGTTCGTAAAGTAATCTCGCTTTCGTGCGTCATTTGACCGCCGGTCAGGAATTGCTGCTGCGTCATTACTGCGTCCGAGATATCGACAGTTTGGCACAGTCTTGCACAGTCCCGTGCAAGCTGTAAACGACTGTGGCGCAAGGATTTTCCTTGATTTGCAAGGGTTTCCGGATTTTCTTTCTATTTAACACTTTTGTAACACTTTCCCTCGAACTTTGTTAACATGCGTCCTTTATCTTAATCTATGCAAGAGACAATAGCTTCTTTTCATCCAATCTTCCATCTTATAAGAAAAGGGACGCCGTGAGGCGTCCTTTTTCGTTATATTCTGATGTAGGATGGCGTCACGGATCGAAGTCCGCCGCCACGCCGATACCGAGCGCGATGCACGCGCCGCCGGCGTAGAAGAGGATCTCGGCAAGCGTCGGGCGCGCGGCCAAGGCCGCCGCGCAAAGGATGACGCTCATCGTGCTCGCGGGCATCAGCAGCCGCGGCGCGCCGCCGCGGAAAGCAAAGGCCGCAAATTCGAGCAGCAGCACCGTCAGCGCCGCGAGCGCCAGCGTTTCGACATAGTAATGACGCAGAATCGGGTCCGCCGCGTGCTCGCGGTAGAAGAGGATCAGCGCAAGCACCATCGCGCACACAGGCACGAGCAGCGCAACGCCTGGGAACTCCGCCTTGCGGCGCAGCGCGGTCGTAGCGTACAGCAGGCATGCCGCGCCGACTGCCAGAAAAACGGACAGGATCATCGTAAGCGTCGTGCGGAGCGAGAACACCAACGAGCACACCGCCGAGCCGATCAGGGCAAAGCTGCCGAGCACCATCAGCAAGACCGCAAGCGTCGAGCGGTCAAAGGCGAAGTAGAGGTCCATGCTGCCGCACAGCTCGCGCTGAGCGGGATAGCGCCGCGCCATAATGACCGCGATGACCGCTGCGACGACGAACACCGCAGGCAGCACCATCGTGTTTAAGTCCATCGGGACGGGAAGTCCGTCCGCGTCAAAGCCGACTGCCAGCAGGCGGAGGCGTGCCAGCGCCGCTGCCGCAGAAAAAAGCACCAGCAAAAGCCAATGAAGAATTTTCACAAAACCGAACCCTTTCTTTTTCCGGAATACGGCGCGCACAGCGCCGGAAAACATCTATTTATTGATGATAGCACACTCATCCCCGTTTGTCCATGAATCATTTTGCGGACAAGTCGGTCATACACTGATAAAAACACTGTCACTTAAGCATCGCGGCCGTGGGCCGCAGGGAGGAACACGCCTTGAAACAGCTTCTTCGCATCACGATATTATTGATCGGCCTCATCTGGATCCTCGCCTGGGCGGCGGCAGGCCGCTTTGACGACACGCCGAACACACAGGACGGCTCGGAATCTCCCCTGCCGAGCGGTGAGATCGCCGCCCCCGGCGAGCGCGACAGCGCAAAAACGCTGCGCGTCCAAATTCAGGGCGAGGTCCAGGAGATGGACATGGGCACATACCTTCTCGGCGTGCTGCGCGCGGAAATGCCCGCCTCGTTTGAGGAGGAGGCGCTCAAGGCTCAGGCCATCGCCGCGCGCACCTACACGCTCTATCGCATCCGCGGCGGCGGCAGCGCGAACCACCCTGACGCCGACGCCTGCGACGATCACACCTGCTGCAAGGCGTATTTGAGCGCCGAGCGGGCCGCGGCCAACTGGGGCAGCATGGCCGTCTACTACGAGGAAAAACTCGCACGCGCCGTGAGCGAAACGGACGGCGAGGTCATTTTGTACGACGGCGCGCCCATCCTCGCCGTGTTCTTCTCGTCTGCCGACGGCAGCACGCAGGGCGCGGGCGACGTGTGGATGAACGATCTGCCGTATCTCCAAAAGGTCGATAGCCCCGAGACGGAAGAGCTCGTACCGAACTACTACTCGGTCGCAACGTTCACGGCAGCGGAATTCAAGTCTCTCATCCTCGCCGCCAAGCCGGACGCCGACCTTTCCGGCAGCCCCGAGGGATGGATCCGCGATATCGTGCGAAACGACTCAGACTATGTCGCCTCCGTCACGGTCGGCGGCGTCAAGCTGCGCGGCAATGACCTGCGCACGATTCTCTCGCTGCGCTCGCCGTCGTTCACCGTGGAATACAAGGACAATGCCTTTACCTTCCACGTCACAGGCTACGGCCACGGTGTCGGCATGAGCCAGTACGGCGCAAATATCCTCGCCAAGCAGGGCCTTTCCGCCGAGGAAATCGTGCAGCACTATTTTTCGAACACCACCGTCGGCTATTATGACGGCTGAGGCATCGCGGATATTGCAAAGCGGCGGAAAAATTGCTATAATATTAAGATAAAATACGCAAGGAGGCGGGAGAAATGAAGAGCAAGCGTTTTTTGTGTCTGCTGCTTGTATTGCTGATGGTCTTCTCCCTCACCCCCAGCGAAACGAGGGCCGAGACGACTGTCTATTTCACCGCCGTCAACGACCAACTTTTGCCCGATCTGAGCGATGAGACGATGCCGTTCTGGTCGGGTGGGCGGCTGTATGTCCCCTCCACGGTCATCACCGGCACGGACTTGGGCCTTTTCTACTCCCGCAGCCGCGACAAGAGCACCGCCGTTGTCTACCGGCAGGGCAGTGCGCTGACATTCAACTTCGCCGCCGGCACCGTCGCCGACCAGAACGACCGCCAGTACAGCGGTCCTGCCATCGTGCGCAGCGATGTTGTGTTCCTGCCGCTCGACCTTTTGACGCAGTTTTTCTCGCTCGATTATAGCTACACGCGCGTGACCTATGGTTACCTGGTCCGCGTCAAAAGTGATACGGTCGTGCTTTCCGACGCGAAGTTCATCGACGCCGCGGCTATGTCCATGGAGCAGCGCTACAACGAATATATGAAGACGCACAGCGAGTCGAATGATCCCGGCAACACACCGGATCAGAACACCGACGGCGACCGCGACCTTGTCTGTCTCGCGCTGCGTGTGACGGACGAAGAGAGCGCAAACGCCCTGCTCGACACGCTCGCAAGCAACAACGCGACGGCGACGTTTCTCTTCTCGGAAGATCAGCTTTCCTCGCTCGGCGATCTGCTGCGCCGTGTCGTCATCAGCGGCAACGCCGCCGCGCTGCGCATCGACGCTTCCGGCGGCAGCTCACGCACGGTCAGCGCGATCGAGCGCGCAAACAACGCGCTATGGGCCGCGTGCAACGAAAAAGCGCGGCTCGTCGCGCTCTACGGCGCGTCGGACAAGACGCTGCGCGCCGTGCGCGCCGCGGGCTACTGCCCCATTGACTTTGACCTGGATTACAGCGGCGGTCTTCCCACCGACTTTTTCTTTTCAATGTCTGCTTTCTTCATATCTTGTCGCGCGTCAGGCCCGCTCCGGCGGGTGCATCGCCTATCTCGGCGCTGACACCGCCGTGCAGGCAGATTGGAGCACGCTGCTCTCTCGCCTCCGCTCGTCCTCGCGTCTCATCACGGCGCTCAACGAGCTCGCGGTCACAAAGGACGCGTGACGGTTTTACAAATTGTTCAGGAAACGCGCACAGTTTTGCGTATAATAAACAATAACACAGAAGAAAGACACACGCTTGTGTGAAGGAGGAAAACAGCATGGCACGCAATATTCTTGTCGTGGAGGACGACAATAATATTTCCAACCTCATTAAGATGTATCTCGACAAAGAGGGCTTTGACGTCCGCATCGCCGCCGACGGCGGCAAGGCCGTGGAGGAATTCAAGGAAAAAGAGCCCGACCTTGTGCTGCTCGACGTGATGCTCCCCGTGCTCGACGGCTGGGGCGTATGCGCCAAGATCCGCGAGACGTCTAAGTGCCCGATCATCATGCTCACCGCCAAGGGCGAGGTCAACGACCGCATCCACGGCCTGGAGATGGGCGCGGACGACTATGTTGTCAAGCCCTTTGAAATGAAGGAGCTGCTTGCGCGCATCAACGCCGTGCTGCGCCGCAGCGAGATCCCTGAGGACACGCACAAGCGCCTCACGTTCGACAAGCTCATCATCGACCTCGACTCCTACGAGCTCATCGTCGACGGCAAGAAGATCGACACGCCGCCCAAAGAGCTGGAGCTTCTCTATCACCTCGCTGCCACGCCGAACCGCGTCTACACGCGCAATCAGCTCCTTGACGAGGTGTGGGGCTTCGACTACTTCGGCGATTCGCGCACGGTGGACGTACACGTCAAGAGGCTCCGCGAAAAGGTCGAAAACGTCAGCGACCAGTGGGCGCTCAAGACCGTCTGGGGCGTCGGGTATAAATTCGAAGTGAAGTAATTCAGTATGCCGGAAGAAAACAAAGAGAAAACGCAGAAAAAGCGCTGGACGCTCAAAAAGGTCAAGACCCGCTGCCGCACGATCTACTGGCAGAATTTTCTGCTTACGGCAAGCGTCGTCATGCTGACGCTGGCGCTGCTCGGCAGCGCGTTCTTCGCGCTGACGTATTCCTACGCCATCGATGAGCGCAGCGAGCAGATGCAGAGCAAGGCGACGGTCGTGTCGCACATGGTGTCGTCCTACATGGAAAACGGCTCTCTCACAGGGCTGCGTGAGCTGGCAGACTTCGCTTCGAACGTGACGGATGCAGAATTTCTCATCTGCAACTCGGACGGCAACCTGCTGCTGACGACCGATACAACTCTCGTCAACCGCGTGCTGACCGTGCCGCAGGACGTGGCCGAGGGCGCGATGAGCGATGACACCTACGCCGTGCGCACCACACTCGGCGACATCTATGAGGACACGCACTTCGTCGTCGGCGTGCCGATCGTGAGCGAGGGCGCAACCGTCGGCTTTGTGCTGGCGGTGACCGGCGCGCGGGCGCTGACGACGATGTGGCGCACGTTCATCGGATTGTTTTTCATGACGGCGGTGACGGTACTGCTGCTCTCGTTCGTCGTGAGCGCGTGGGTCAGCATGCGCCAGTCGCGCCCCATCCACGAGATGGCGGAGGCGAGACGACGCTTCGCCGAGGGCAATTTCGACGTGCGCATGCACAACTACGAGGGTGTGACGGAGATCTCCGAGCTCGCCGAGTCGTTCAACAACATGGCGGACTCCTTACAGGAGACCGAACGCCAGCGCCGCGAGTTCATCGCGAACGTCTCCCATGAGTTAAAGACCCCGATGACGACCATCGCAGGCTACACCGACGGCATCTTAGACGGCACGATCCCGCCCGAGCAGGAAAAGGAGTACCTGCGCATCATCTCGGATGAGGCGCGGCGTCTGTCCCGCCTCGTGCGCCGCATGCTTGAGGTCTCGCAGCTCCAGTCGCGCGACCTGACGCGCACGAAGGCGCCGTTCGACGTGTGCGAGAGCATGCGCCGCGTGCTCATTTCGATGGAGAAGAAGATCACCGACCGCGGGCTCGATGTCGACGCCGACATTCCCGACAGCGGCATCATGGTGCTCGGCGACAACGACCTCATCACGCAGGTCATCTACAACCTGCTCGAAAATGCGGCAAAATTCGCCCGCAAGGGCTCTGCGCTCTACCTCGGCGTGACGACGCTCAACGGCAAGGCGCTGATCTCGGTTCGCAACGAGGGCGACACCATCCCCGCCGAGGAGATCCCGCTGCTGTTCGAGCGCTTCCACAAGAGCGACAAATCCCGCTCCGAGGATAAGGACGGCGTGGGCCTCGGGCTCTACGTGGTTAAAACCATTCTGGACCAGCACAAGGAGCACATCGCCGTCACAAGCGAAAACGGCCTGACGACGTTCACCTTCAGCGTGACGCTCGCCGGCGGGCAGACCGCGCAGTAAGTCTCAACAGGAGAAACACGCTATGGATCACGAGAATCAGGGGTTATCCCCGACGGTCAGCCAGAGCGGCGAGCCGCAGGAGGTCGTGCTGCGCTATGAAGCGCCCGTCACGCCCATCGTGGAGCGCTACGTGCAGCCGACACCGCTGCCCGGACAGCCGAAGAAGCATACATCACCGCGCAAAAAGCGGAAAGGGCTTAAGATCTTCCTTTTCTGCATGCTCGGCCTTCTCCTCGTCAGCGGCGTCGTCACGGCGCTGTGGCTCGGCGGCGCGTTCGACGATCACCGTTCCTATCACGACGATGATTTTGAGCAGCGCCATGACGAGGATTATTACGACAACAGCGAGCATGGCGAAACGACCATCAAGCGCCTGCCCAACACCGATCAGGTCAAGCTCCGCTACAACGAAAGCCACGGCGAGGCGCTGACGATCCAGGAGATCTACCAGAAAGTCAATCCCTCCACCGTCACGGTGCTCACCGGCAACCGCGACGGCAGCGCCATGGTCGGCACCGGCGTCATCTTCACCGAGGATGGCTACATCCTCACGAACGCCCACGTCATCGCGGGCGGCTCGGAGTGCTACGTCGTGCTCGACACGGGTGAGGATTACCGTGCGTGCCTTTTGGGGCTCGACGAAGAAAAGGACCTCGCCGTCATCAAGATCGCGGCCAGCGGCCTTCCCGCCGCGGAATTCGGCGACTCTGATGCGCTGACGGTCGGCGATCCGGTGTACGCCATTGGCAACCCGCTCGGCGTGGAGCTGCGCGGCACACTGACCGACGGCATCGTCTCCGCCATCAACCGCGACGTGTACGTCGACGGCGTGACGATGACGCTCATTCAGACGAATGCCGCGCTCAACAACGGCAACTCCGGCGGCCCGCTCATCAACGTGTACGGACAGGTCGTCGGCATCAACACGATGAAGATGGGCTCGTCCTCCACCACGAGCGTGGAGGGCCTCGGCTTTGCCATTCCCATCGCCTCGACCGCCTATATGATCAATGACCTGATCGCCTACGGCGAGGTGCACGGCGAGGTGGTGATCGGTATCTCGGTACAGATCGCGCCCGTCATTTTAGATAGCGGCGAGACCGCTCTGCGCGTGATGGACGTCACGCCCGGCGGCCCCGGCGACGAGGCCGGCATCCAGAAGGGTGACCTTATCGTAGCGGCCGACGGCGAAGCGTTGACAAAGTCCACCGACCTTCTGCGTGTCCGCCGCCGCCATGAAGCAGGCGAAACACTCAAGCTCTTAGTCGAGCGCGACGGCAAGCGCTTCACCGCAGACGTTGTTTTACGCGAAAGCGACACATGAGGATATCGACATGAAGAAAAAGCAATTTGCGCTTGGCTCGCTGCTCCTCGGCGCCGCCTCCTGGCTGTGCCTGTGGGGATTGCAGCACATTGAGCGCCGCATGAAAAAGAAACAGAAAAAGTAAAGAAAGCTGCTCTCAAAAGAGGGCAGCTTTCTTTACTTCCCACTTCACACACAGCTTTGGATGGAATTCACGCGAGCCTCCAGTTTGATCACATTTCTCACTGTGCGGACAATCGAATTGATTACTGCATGCAGATGTGGCAATCTTCCCAAGAATTCCCATACTTACTGTTCCGCCAGTCTTGATCACGTTTTTTGTAATTACGACATCTTTCCCTGCACTCGCACAAAAGCAATACTTGTCAGCCACTTTTCTTCTCTCCTTTCTATGAATTTATCAACTATAGCAGCGAATAAGCATCCAGCACTGATATAATTGCTGACTTATCTGAGCTCTTGACCGTCAAATCATAGTGATAATCATCACCTTGGAAGCGGACAATCGTTTCTTTAGAAGCAGCGATTGCCCTTAACATATTGATGTCCGTGCCGCTCAGGCTAATGTCTACATATTCCCAAACATCACCGCTGCCGTTATCGCGTGACACCTCAAAATAATCAAAATCTTTCACATAATTCTGTCCGTCCACTGATACCGTAATTTTCTTAAAGAAAATCCAACTATCGCCAGTATAGTGGAACACCAGCCTCAGCCATGCATTCCCATAACTGTCCACTCCTATGTACGGCAACACATAGCTTCTGCTGTTTGCATAATAAGGATATGCTTGCGGCTTATACCATGTAATGTTCTCTACTTTATCATAGTCCTTGCTTAACTTTGCCAGTACAGACTGTTTCTCCTTTTCAGCCATCTCAGCAATATGTTTAGAGCAATATCCCATTGATTCTACTGTTCCTCCCTTGCATCCAGATACTTTGCAAGTATGTTCCTGACAGTATTCGCCGCCGGAGATATGCGGATTTTTACATGCAGCTTTTCCGCATGCATGTTCAAAGCAGTACGGCTTTGCGGTTGCTACTCCGTTTAGGCATCCTTCAGCAGCACAAGTATGCTTTGAACAATATTCTCCGCCTTCAATAGGTTTATCAGGGCAACCGTCGTATGCACAACCATGATTTTTACAATAGGTCGAATTATCCTTCACCCGTTCGAAGCAGCCTTCGACTATGCAGGTATGCTCTTGACAGCATTTAGAACCATCAATCACCAACTCATAGCAGTTGAGCATCGAGCAGGTATGTACATTACAATAGTTTGAGTTCACTTCACGTGAAAGCAAGCATTCTTCTACTGCACACGTGTGTTCTTCGCAGTAGTCGCTCTCTTTTATCGGCTTATTCTCACAGCCATCTACCGCGCATTTCTTACCGCAGGCAGACAGTATAAATACCGTCGCCAACACACAGATTAGAATCGCTATTCGTCTCCAAATGTTTTTCATATCGCTGCACTTTCTCACTTTTCTCTCCTCCTACTTCATTCTTTGAACACCACCTTTGGCCCTGTGTTCTCTCCATATGATATAACATTTTATCTTCATTGTCAATTTATAATATCTTTTTGATAATGCAATATCGTTCAGTCTTCTCTACCATACTATCATAAAGGATGTGATAGCATGGTTTCTGACCGTATCCGATTACTTAGAGAGCGGCGAGGACTGACCCAGTCAGAGCTTGCCAAGCAGCTCGGTATAACCCGTTCAAGCGTCAATGCCTGGGAGCAAGGAATCTCCGTTCCCTCCACACAGTACATTGTTGAATTGGCTGCCATTTTTAAGATTTCGACCGACTACTTACTCGGTGTCGAGTCTACCGCTTCAATCAACGTCTCTGGATTGACAGACGAAGATATTGAATTAGCTCACAGTCTTATAGAACGACTTAGAAAAAAAGATTAACTTATCTCCGCCACATTATAGGAAGAGCCCCCGACCCATCAAAAAACTGATGAGCCGAGGGCTTTTCACTTGACATTAGAGCGCTGAGTTTTTCACATCACTGTCTTTGTAAATCGACACTTCATCACTCATGCAGACCTTGATCTTCTGATCAAGGCCCTTTTTCGCTTTTCACACCCTATAGATCTTCCGTTGTAAACGGATGCGGTCCGCGATCATGGCGATAAACTCGCTGTTGGTCGGCTTTCCTTTCGTGTTCCCAAAGGTAAATTATGCCCAAAAGAATCCCCCGCCTTACGACGGGGGTGTTCTCATTTTTCGAGCTTACGCATGACGCTATTATAGACGCGCTCGTTCACAATTTTCAAACTGTCCATCAGCTCGTCCATGATCTCCCACGCCTTGTCCGGCGGAATATCTGCCACTGCGCGCAGGAAGTCGCTGTCGCCGTATGTTTCGACGCTAACCGGCGCGGGTGCTGCGGAGTATGCCATTGGCAAAGCCCTCTCCCTGCTGCTGCTTTGCTGGTCACGGATGGCATACAGCACGGCAAGGCGCTCATAGTTTGTCCAACTCGATTCCTCTGTTTCAAGGCGAGCTATCCAGCGATTGACCTCATTCTCGTCGACCATAGGGGCGCACCCACTTTAGCCCTCAATCGTGTCCATGCAGCGCTGGATGGCTCTGCGGATGCTTTCGTCGTCGGCGTTGTCCAGCATTTCCTGCAACTGGCGTTTCATGTTGTCGATACCACCATCACGGGAATAGTGGCCGCGCACATAATGCGTGCCGCGTCTCGCATTGGACATATCACGGTCATAAGCGCCGCGCATACCAGACTGCCAGTCTCCGTCGCGGGAATAGCGGCGAGAATAGTCTTCATCGCGGGAATAGCCGTCGTCCTCCAACATCTCAATCTTATCGATGTTCTTGATGGTGTCCGTCAGCTTGTGCGCAATTTCGAGATCGCACGCGCCAAGCTCGCCCTTACGTGCCAGCTCGTCGAGTTCGTTGCACAGCATATTGCGCAGATCATACATTGCTTTCTTGCTCATGTCCATTCTCCTTTCACGCGATTCTCTCAACCGTCAGATTCGAGTTGGCGAAGTTGACGGCCTGAGTGCTGGTGTTTTCCATTGCGACCGTCAGGTAGCAGCCTTTCGGGACGCAGACCTGTGCGGAAACATAAATGTTAAAGTAATTTTCTACCGCCGCAGGCGTGACGGTAGCTGTTGCGCTGGTCAACGGCTCTCCGTTAATGGCAAGCGCCGCCGTGATGGCCTCAACCGTGCCTCCGGTAGGAATAGCGATGTTGCCGCCATAGGAGACCCGAAACAGAGCGCGGTTTTGATTGGTGAGGCCGCGCAGCGTGACAATGCCTGCGCCCTGGCGATGCAAGATACAGGGCTTGCTATTGACCGCCGTTTCGGTCAAGGGAACGTTCTGCCCAGCGGCTACGCTCACAATATTTGCATTTGTGTACTCTGCCAAAATAATCAGTCCTTTCTAAAGGGGTCGATTTCGACCCGGTTAAAATACAGCGGCAGGGCTATTGCCCCGCCGCGTTGTTTCCAGTGTCGGCACGGGGCCGACCATCTCGGTAACGTCACCGATATGGTGCCCGAGAAGCTATGCTATGCAGTTGTCAGCAGCCGCAACCGGCAAACTGGTTGCAGCAATAGGGGTTCTGCACCGTGTAGGCCGGAATGGGGGAGGGCCGCAGCTGCGAGACCAGATAGCTGTTCTGCGCCGCCTGGCTTGCCGCCAGCTTCAAGCCTTGGTTCTCGGCCTGAAGGTCAGAGAGCTTGCTCTGCGTCAGGAAGTCGAGGATCGCGCGGCTGTTCTGGTTGTTCGCGTCAATGATGTCGCGCGTGGCGTTCTGCACGGTGTTGCGCGTGTCGCACGCCTGCGTCGCCATGTCATAGCGCACCTGCGCGATAGCCGCGCGATTCTCGCAGCAGCAATTAGCAGCCTGCATCTGCATGGCGTTGAGCTGCTGCATGAGAGCCGCCTGCTGGTTTGCGCGGGACAGCTCGGCATTGCCGAAGCCGCTGTTGATGGCCTGTGCGGTCGTAGCAAAGCCACCAGTAATGGCATTGTTCAACGCGAAGGTGGAATCGCAAATGCCATTCGAAATGCTGTCGAGCTTACGCTCAACGCTCGCAAAGTCAGAGGTCAGAACGTAGCCGTCCATCACACCGCCGCCGTTACCGTTGCCAAATCCGTTGCGGCCCCAGCCGAAGAGGAAAAGAACGATAATCCAGATCCAGTTGTCGCCCCACATACCCATACCGCCGCCGTAATTGTTCGCGGGCGCGACCGGCATAGTCATCATGGGAGCACCGTCGGAAAGAGACATATTATCTCTCCTTTCATAAATTTTATTTATCAAATCGCGGCCACGATAAGATCAATGGAATAAATGCTCAAACTGTTTTGCCATAGATTGCAGTTGGTTTAACTCCTGCTGGCTCATCGCACCAGATTGCAGGAGCTTATTGACTTCTTCTTTTGGGTTTCCCTGAAAGCCGCTTTGGAACTGCTGGAATTTCTGCTTGAGCTGCATCAGCTCACCCATCGGCCCCGGCATCTGCCCACCGCCCAGCGCGGACATGAATGGATTATTCATCGTCTTCGTCCTCCTCAACCTTGCGCTTTTTCTTGCCTTTTATTTCGCCCACAAGCGCTGCCAGAGCGTCAAACTCTTTGCGGGTGACAAATTCCACGCCCTTTTCCTGCGGCGCTGTACGGGGCGTTTCTGCGCGTTCTACAAGGTCATAAATCTTTAGCGTCGGCTTGCCGCTTGCATCCGCCTGCTTGAGATACACAGTCGGCGCGGTAGAATCCCACAGCGCCACAGCGGAGTTCGGCGCGATGAGATACCCTCTCGCCTCCTGCTCGCCGCTTACCCACTGCACGCCGCCCTGTGCAATGGGGTTCTGTTGCACTGGCTGCGACATAGGCTGCTGCATGGGCTGCATCTGTGGCTGCTGCATCTGCCGCATCTGCATGAGGTTGTCCGGCATTGGCTGCGGATAATAGGGATTGAAATAGGGATATGCCATGTTCATTCCTCCGTTTCTTTGACCCAATAATAAAGCGGGATTTCGTTCTCGCTGTTCCAGCTGTCGTAAATTACACCATCCTGAACGCACACTACATGGCCGGAGAGCGCGAGAATATACGTCCCGCACGGGTGCTCATCGGCAAACTTGCCGACCGTATAGCAGTCCGGGCAAGTGTCCGGTATGATGTATCTCCGGTAGCCCAAAGACCGCAGATAAGCGCCCCAACAGGCGTTTGCATTTGGCAAATCGCCGTCCAAGTACCCCTGTATGCACAGCGACAAATAGACCTCGCCCCAGTCCTTCCCCGTCGCCTTGCAGATCGCGCGCACGGTGCAGTCGCTGACGTTGCGTCCGTTTGGATTCGGGTTGAAATAGCTATACATGGAAAAGCTCCGCGAAATAAACGTAAGTGCGAAGCTCGTCAGGATCAGGAAACAGCGCCAAAATATCCATCGCCATTTGCTCGGTAAATCCACAAGCTAAAAGTCGTTCGTACATTTTGTGCACCTCCTTTTGTTGCCTCAATCATACCGTGGATCGTGCCCCGCAAATGGTCAGCTTTTGGTCATTATTTGGTCAAAAAATATTTTGCAAAAAGCTCAAAAAGCTCTTGACTTTACGCCAATATTGGCGTATACTAAGCACATAAAGCAAGAGGGAAAACCTCGGGAGGAAACAAAAATGAAGTACAACAAGAGTGAGATCATGAAGAGCGCATGGAACCTTTTTAAGATGTTTCAGAAATGGGCTGCCCCCCTCTCCTTTTCTGAATGCCTTCGCCGCGCATGGGATAACGCCAAGCGCACCCTTGAAGCCACCAAGAAGCTGATGTCTAACGGCTGCATGAAGGTCATCAACGGTTCTCGCCTCGGCCTCATCCGCACTATCGCCGCTGACTATACGATGGGCTGGATCGTGACCGGCAAGACCTACGCCGCCCGCAAGGAACTCAAGGCTGCAGGCTTCCGCTGGGATCCGGAATCCCGCAACTGGTTCACCACCGACCGCAAGGTCGCTGAGTATTTTTGCTGATAAGAAAGGAGACCAATCATGACGACTTATTACGTTACCGCAGATCTTGACCGTGCGCCGACGGAGCAAGAAGCAAAGGAGATCGGCGTACCCCGTGCAAAAATCTTCCTTGGCCGCGTCAAGGCAATTATCTGTGCCGACAGCATCAAGGACGCTTGCGCGCGCGGGCGCAAATGCATCGAAGGGTGCATCCAAAAGGGACGAACGATCAGCAACGTCGGCTGTATGCCGGTTGCAGACGCTAAAAAGCTGGGGGATGACGAGATATATAAAGGCTATCCCACAACAACGTGGCTGCTGTATTACCGTCTCAAAAGCGGCATGACACAGGCCGAGTTATCGAAAAAATCCGGCATCTATATCCGGCAGATCCAGAAAGTTGAATCCGGCGAAATCGAGACGGGCAATATGGCTGCAAAAACCTTATTTGCGCTCGCCGGCGCGCTGGGTGTGGATATAAGTGAGCTGCTGTAATGGGCACGTATGACCTAACAGGGCAGACTTTTGGGCACTGGACTGTGCTTGAGCCTGCGGAGCCGGATAAATACGGTCGGGCAAAATGGCTCTGCCGATGCGATTGCGGCGAGGAACGCGTCGTGACTGCCAGCAATCTCCGTCGGGGTGTCAGTACGTCATGCGGCCATACCAGGGGCGAAAATCACCGAAAGGATCTAATCGGGCAACGCTTTGGGCGGTTGACTGTGACGCGTTATGTGCGCTACTCTTCGACCGCGAATAGCTCAATATGGCGGTGCCGTTGCGATTGTGGCAAAGAGACCGATGTGTCGGGAAGGAATCTTATGACTGGACATACCACGTCCTGCGGCTGTGCTATGGCAGAGGCCCAGCAATCCCCAGACGCTCGTGTCAAGGCGCTGCTGGCATCCCCGCTGACAGGGCCATATGAGACCAATATCCGCGCAAAATGGTATCGAGTATCAAACGGTGCTCGTGAGTGGGAGATCAAAAACTTATCGAAATTTGTCAGAGATCATGTGGAGCTGTTTGGCATTGACCCAGAGGATAAGTATGAGGCCAAGCGTACGGCCAAGATGCTGTATGGCGCGTCATACGATCACTGCCAGTGGCACGGATGGACGGTCATCCAGTTTGACCCAAACGAACACAAAGAGAGCACCGATTAACCTCGGTGCTCTCTTTGTCCGTCTGCTATTTTTTGATATGCCCGTCTGCGGCAGCGGTTGACCGCCTCCGGCGACAGGTGCAGCGCTGCACACACTTGCGTGTAGCTCTTGCGTCGCACGTCGCACTCAATAAGGCAGTACGCCTCGTCCGCTGGCAGCTCAAACGATAAGATATACGCCACGGCCCGCTTGGGGGCCATAGAGGATAATTGCGCGCGGATTGACCTGTGCTGACTGTCCATGCCCGTGTAGGGCTTGCAGAGGCGCTTGCGCGTGGGCTTTCGCCGCCCGCTCCTTCCTTACTTTTTCGACCGCTCCAACTCCGGTTTACTTCATTGTTGCGAGTTTCCTGATGAGATCCTCGCCGTACTTGTAGGCGGCGAGATAGTCCATCGTTGCATTCGCCAGACCGGATCGCTTTTTGAGCACCTCACGGTAACTCGACTCATACTTCGGGCGGTATGCTCCCAGCACGAGCGACAGCTTGCGCTTGCGGCGGTATACCCCGTCGCCGTTGGCCTGACTGCCGGTGTTGCCGTTAGAGGTATTGCCCTCGATGGCGGTGACGTACTGCCCGCTTACGCTCTCGCAGATGCCCGTATGGTCGGTCTTGACCTTCGTGTTGGGAAAGTCATAGATGAGCACGTCGCCCGGCTGATAACCGGACGTGACCCACTGCCCGTGAGCCTTGGCGTAGTTCATCAGCTCGCCGCAGCTTGCGGTCTTCCCGCCGCCGTAAAAGAGCCGCTTATCCACCTGCTGGAAGCACCACCACACGAACTGCATACACCAGTACACGCCGTCCATGCCGTAGGCTTTGCCGTACTTCTGTCGGTTGCCCGGCTGCTCCACCGTGCCGATCTCTTTTTTAGCGACGGTAAGAATGTCTTCTGCTTTCGCCATGCCTCACGCCCCCTTGTCGATGGCGTCCTGTGCCTTCTGCGACTGCGTGCCGAAGTAGAACGCGATGATGACCGCATAGATCGTCATGAAGTCCTGCGAGATGTTGCCCGTCACCGCCATGTACGCGAAAACGCCCGTCAGCACCAGCGTCACGATGCTCTTGACGCTCATGAGGTTTGCGATACGCTTGAGGATTTTTTCATTCATGGTTCATTCGTCCTTTCCCTTGATTTTGATTCCCGCCAAAAGTGCCAGCTCCGCCGTCCACGCCGCGAACCATGCGACCGTCAGGCTGTCCGGCACTACCTTGTCATGCGCGGTCAATACGAGCACCGCAATGCAGTACCAGCAGAGGTTGAGCACTGCTGCGATGACGTACTTGTCCCGCTTTCTCAGCTTCTTCATAGGGCCACCCCCGACAGCAGCCACGCGATGAACGCGCCCGCCAGCGCTGCAAGGATTTTGTCGACCAGCCCGTCCCAGCGCTTCCCCGCCTTGCCCGTGATGGCTTTCACGTCCTCTTTGATCTCTTTGACGTCTCCCTCAACGGTCTCCTGCTTGGTCGCCAACACTTCGACCGAAGTCGCCAGCCTGTCAAGCGCCGTTTGGTGCTCTTGCAGCTCGTTAATTCGGTGCGTATTGCTCTTGCATCGGCTTTCGATCAGCGCGATCTCTGCGTCATCGTAGTGCTTTGAGTTATCCATATCCCGCTCCCTTTCTGCGGACTTAGACCGCGGTGAAATAGTTCCCTACCAGCTCATGCGGCAAATACTGCAAGACGATCTTCCCGCCCGCAGCCTCGCCGGTACGCTCACACTTGTACGTTTTGCCGTCCTCGCTGTCGAGGTAGTACTTGCCGTATTCGTATTCCATGCCGCGGCTCGCCGGGATGGGGTCTGCCTGCGTGCCCGCGTGCTCGGCGTCGATGACCGCCCACAGCGCGGGTGTCTTGTCCGGCGTCCGGTCGGTCTGCGAGGTGTGCGCCTGCCGGCACTTGTACACCTTGCCGCCGTAGCTCCTGCGGTCGCCCTCCGCGTAAGCAACAGGATACGCCCATGCCGTGATGAGCTCGGGCACAGTCGCCGCCTCGCCGTCGCTCAAGCTGACCGTTGCCTGCTCGATGATGGGCCGCAGCTCCACCGCACGGGCGTATGTGACCGGCGCGCCCGCAAGGGCGGTAACGGTCGCTTTGGCGTTCTCCGTCTCCGTAGGCTTGCCCATCTTGATAGACACCGTGCCGTCGCGGTGGTCAGTGATGTCACCCGCGAGACTGTACTCGCTGTTGTCGTACTCGTTGACGACTTCTTTGGTCTCGCCCGTGGACTGGCCCTGCTCGTCCAGCACGTTCACCGTCTCGCGCTGGACGATGCTCCACGGTGTGTTGTCGGGCAGCAGCGCCATGACCTCCGCGTATGACATGGTGAGTGTGATGATTTTAGTGTCGCGCCCGCCCCATGTGCGGTCGTTGTTCATGCCATTGACCATAGCGGGATATTCTGTGTTGTTGACTTTTACGTAGATACTCATGTGTGCTCCTTTCTATTGCGGCGTGGCGTTCTCTTGCAGCCACGCCAGAAGATCGCCCGAGGGGGCTTCGTCGAAAGTAATGGTGCGGTATGCTGTGTCGCGCCACCCGCGACGCTGGTCCCATGCAGTGAAGGCAAAACCGCTTCCCAAATATGACATGTTGGGATTGTCCCCCCTGTTTATTATTTGGATTCCTGTAATTGTTTTGAAGTCTCCTTCGTAGTGTGCGCGTGTGCTAAACGTGGTTGACGTAGTAGAAACAGGGATTGAAAGTGTCTGATTGAAGTACCACGTCAAGCTCACATCCGGCTCAAAGTTGATGTCATACCCCGTCCCGTCGATAAGCGTCCTGCCCTTCTTGATGTTGTACACCGTGCCGTTGACGAGGCACTTCCCACCCTTCACTTCATAGGTCGTGCCGTTGACGAGGGTCTTGTGCGTAGCGGGCGGTGGTAGCGTGACATTGCCCGAGCTGTCGACTTCCATGTCGGGCGGGAGAACCAAAGCGGGGCGGATGCCGTTCGCGTAGGATGCGTTGTTGCTGCTATAGAGGCCATTGGGGCTGACGCGCCACACGTTGCCGCTAGCGTACGGGGAGCGGAGCCACCAGAAGAAGGCCGAGCCGTCCAGGTTCGCAACACGCTTGTTGTTGGCGGACGTGCCGGTTCCGGCCTCGAAGTAGGATAGCTTCGCACCGTCTACCGGGAAATTCTGGTTGTCGCTAGTAGTCCAGCCGACTTCGTAGCCGGACAGCAGGAAAATCTTGCAGAGCAGGCCGTTAGCACCGCTCTGATCCGAGCCGCCGGAACCACCGTTCTTACGATACGGAATCTTCACCTGCTTGATTGCATCCCTAATATCGCTGTCAAACAGGTTCAGGAACGTGCTGTTCAGATAGCTGTGTATGGTGCTAAACTCGAGAAAGTTGGTAGCAGAACTGTGCCACTGCCTATTCTCGTAGATGTCCTTCATCAGCAGCCAAGTGCCGTTGCAGGATTCGTCGTACAACGAACTCGGTTTGCCCTGATGGACAACGATGAACTCTTTTGCCGTACCGTTGACTTTCAGCTTGACGATGCTGCCGACGGCTTTGGTGCCGAGTTTTGCATTTGCCATCTCCGCGCCTCCTTATTTGAAGTACCAGTTGATAGCGTAGTTCTCGGTGGGCGTGGTCTCCGTGCTCACGAGCGTTTGCTTGACGATGTTGCCGCTTGCGATGTAGTCGCTTCCGCGCGTCGCCGCCACCAGCCCGCCCGAGCCATCTCCCTTGAGGATGTTGGTCGTAGATGGAACTGTCGGTACACTCACCGTGACCGCGCCCGTCTTACCATTGACCGACGTGACCGGCGCGCTCTGCAAAGCGCTGTCAGCCTTGCCCAAACTCGTCTGCACGTCGCTTGCAAGGTCGGATTTGGCGACCGTGGACTTAAAAGCCAGACTGCCGAGGTCGCTGAACCACTTTGCAATTTTGCCGAACAGCACGGAGAGCTTTTCGCCCGTCGCAACGTTTGCGCGGGTGGTTGCCGCCGTGAACGCCGCCGTGACGTTACTGCCGTTGCCGGTCTTGTCCAGCTTATTGGTGAGAGCCGAATACACGCCGCCAGACTGCACGGGGTTCGTGCTGCCCTGCGTAGGCGTTGCGTCGGTAGTTACCTTGACGTCCTTGATAGCATTATCAATGTATGCAAAGATGTCCTGGTGCTTGTTTTGAGGGTCATACACTGAGGCCAGCATGTCACCCGTACCAGCACCAGAAGCGCCACGGCAATAGCCTGCGTCATAGCTCGTGCCGTTCGACAGCGTCACGATAAGGTGATAGTCGCTCTGCCGGATGGTGATGCCAGTAATCGTGGGAGCATCTGCGCCGGGATTGCCCTGTGGACCAATTTCACCCTGAATACCCTGCTTACCCTGTTCACCCTGAATACCCTGCTTACCCTGTTCACCCTTGTCGCCTTTTTCGAGCACAAGGTTAAGCACCTGATTCGGAGCTTCGCCGGTAATGGTCGCGCTCGCCACCTTCCCGGACGTGACCGAGCCGATGGTCAGCACGTTTGCGGGGCCGGTCGCGCCAGTCGCGCCGGTGTCGCCCTTGCTGCCCTGCGGGATGCCAAGCGCCAGCGTACCAGTCGACTTGTCGTAAGTTGCCGTTGCCGAGCTTCCAGCGGGTAGCGTTGTCACCGTGACCGATACGACGCTCAGCGTGACGAAGTTCAGCAGCGTTTCACCTTTCAGCTTCTTCGCCTCGCCGCCCTGCTCAAGCACAAAAAGGTCGTCGCCCGTGATCTGTAACGCTTGCGTGAGGTCGGAAATTGCTTTATCAGCCATCAGTTACCTCGCTTTCCTTTTCGGGCTTCGTCTTGCCCTCTTTGGCGGGCGGCTCTGCGGGGACGTGCGCCGCCTGCTGGTCAAGCCGCTCGAGGATCGCATATGCCTGCCTTAACTCTCCCTTGACCTTTGTCATCTTCTCCGCGTCGTTCGCGGAGATCATCACTGAGGACAGCGTATTAAATGCGCTGTCAAGGATCTGCATTGCCTGCTTTGTCATAGTGCCTCCTTATCCCGACTCCCACCAAGAGTCGGTGTAGATTTCTGCGTTGTAGGGTCTCCACGTGTCCGTGTAGATGTACGGCGTATACGCTCGCCACATATCCGTGTAGATGTACACAGCGCCGCCCGAAGTGCCGCCGCCCTCTGTGGTAAACGATCCGCTGTCGGAATAGCTGGTCTCCACCCATTGATTGAGGTTGGTGTCCCAGTAACACAAAACGGCTTTCCAATTGTAGGTTTCTCCGGGGGTAAGCCCCTCGAACGAGTCCGTAAACGTGTTGTTCGTGCCGGAATCCTCGTTCGAGGTCAAGTAATACCCGTACCCCAGAATGCCGGTCACGTAGATCGCACGCGCTCGGTCGTGGTAGCTGTCTCCGTAAAACGTGCCGTTGAGGACGGCTGTCGTCGACCCCGTCGCCGTAACACTGACGCTAAAACTTGCCATGCGTCACCTCACGGAACGGAGGAAAAACAGTTTTCCCCAGTTGCCAGCCGGTAAGTTATCTCCGTACATCTGGCTGCCGATGTACAGCTCGCCGCCGCCGAGCGACACAATGTTGTTGGACAGCGTGATAAATCCACCGTAGGGGCCACTGGCTTTTAGGTATACATTGGTCGCCGATTCCAGTTTGATACCGCCATAGAGGGTTTTGACGCCGATACCGTAGTCAACGTTCGTCTCGACAAGCGAAATTTCGCCCACTTTGGTATTGCTGTTTGCCAGCAGTTCCACCGTCTGGCCTCGTAACTTTCGCGCCGTGATAGAAGTGCTGTCAATGTACGTTGCGATCGCATTGTCGACCTCGTTTGCGTTCAGACCCGCGTTGCTGTCGACGTAGCTTTTCGTTGCGTAGCTTGATCCGTCCTTGAGATCTCCGACACTGATACTGCTTGCTTGGATTTTGTCAGCCGTCAGCGTGCCCTTGATATTCGCCGCATCGACGTACAGATTTTCCGTCTTGATGCTGCTGCCGTTAATTTTGGTCGTGCCGCTCGCATCTGTCACCGTCAGGCCGTCCAACGTGGTCTTGACCTCGGTGTACTTGCCGTCGATGTCCTCGACTTTGAGCATGATCTCCTTGCTGGTCTTGGTGATAAGCGAGCGGGTTTTTGCCATGTTGCGCACGATCTGCCGCTGCGTCGGCGATTTGTACGGATACTCGTCGTCAATCTCGTCCGCGTCCGGCGCGGAGATGTCCGGTGCGAGCATCGGATCAAACGTCGTGTCCAGCGCGATGAGGGGCACATAAAGCCCGTCTACCGTCACCGCGTCGCCAAGCTCGACCGCAGGGTCAAGCAGCGCCTCGCTGCCCTCGTAGCCGATGTGCTTGTATCCGGAGACTTTGGTGAGGATCGACGCCGCCATCGCATTTGTGCCGTCCGGCTGCAAGGCCGTCAGCGTCCGTCCGGTGTCCGATCCGGACACGCCGACCACGTCGCCGTTCTCGTCAAGCAACTCGACCTTTGTAATAGGCTGCGACGCGATGCCCGGGGAAAACTCCGCCAGCCGCCGCCCTAAATAGGTTTTGTCCATGTTGCCCTCCTTACACAAGGATGCGCACGCCGCCAAAGGTGATGGCGCTGCCGGTTTCCGTGATGAGATAGTGGGTTTCAGCGGGCATAGAGTTGAGACCTACCAACAGCAGTTTCCCCTCGTCCGTGATGGTCCAGTTGCCCGCGTTGGCGACCGCGATACGCCCAAGCGCCTCGCGCATTGTCATATCTCCCTTGTCGTCCACCGGGTACTGCACGGGGAACGCCGCATTTAATACCGTGCGGCTGTCCACTGCCACCCCCATGCGCGCCGCGATGTCGGCGACCGCCGTCGCCGCCGGCATCGGCCAAGTCTTTGCGTCATAGCTGCTGTCGAGCCACGTCTCCTCGGCTTTGAGCATCGCATCATACCCGTGCACACTCAAAACGCCCGTGACCCGGTCGGTCTTGCGCGTGGAGAAGAAAAACACGCCCTTGGGGATCCACTCGCTCACCTGCTCGCCGAGCACCAGCCGCGCAAATACTTCAATTTTTGCCTGCCGTGGAATCGTGCCTTTTGGGTAAAACTCGACGTCGATTTGCCGCGCCGAACAGTTCCCAATGCCAAAGGTGGAATACAGTCCGCCATACACTCGTAAGCTGTTTTTTACGATGTCCGCTTGACTATATTCCACCCCCGCAATGCTTAATTTGGTTTCTACGCGATGATTCCGGTCGGCAAGCAGCGATAAGTACAAATCACTTACACTGTGCATTAGATTTCCCTCAACTGTACCGCGCCGCCCTTATACCTGCGTTTACCGTCGACAGACACAAGCGCAAACGCCGCGTCAAGATTGCTTGTCACACGCATTGTTTTTACCACGTCCGTCTTGGTATATGGGTCGGAAAATGTCACCTCAACGGTCGATGAGCGCAGCGCGTTGCAATATGCCGTCGCCTCGTCCTCCGTCATCGGAAAGAGGGAGAACGTCACGACATAGCGGTCTTTACTCCGCACCGCGTGCTCCACATCGTCCATCGTTACAATGATCTTTCCGTAGCTCACCTCGCGCTGGGCGGAGTAAGTAGATACCTTTTCGTGCACGTCAAGCGCGCCGAGCTTCAGCGTGATATCCATTTATACCCCCATTGCTCGTTGGAGCTGCCTGTTGTATTTGTATGCCGTCTCGCCGATTACTTTCCCGTCAAGCACAGACTGCACAACAATGTTGATATCGCCGCCCATGCCGACGAGGGAAGATAGCGCGCTGCGCATCTGACCGCCGAAAGATTGCTCCGCGCCGATCTGTGCCGTGCCGAAGTCCAGACCGCCAGTGATGCCGCGCTTAATGCTGTCATACTCGTTGTCCCAGCCCTCGCCAAGACCAAGCGCCATGTTCTCGCCGATTCCCGCAAACACGCGGGACGGAGAATGGATCCCGAGCTTACTCTTTACGCCTGAAACAATTCCGGAGAAAAAGTTGCCGACTTTCTCCTTGATCCAGCTGCCCATTGCCTTGATACCTTCCCACAGGCCTTTCACGATCTGCTTGCCGACATTTACGATATCGGGGAGTGAGGAAACGAAAGTTTTTACAATGGTCGCCATCATGTCAAGCACCGACCGAACGATCTGCGGCAAATTATCAGCAAGGCCGCTGACGATCGCCATCACCATCTTCATGCCCAGCTCAATGACCTGCGGCAGTTTTTCGACGGCATAGCCGACGAATTTTTCAATCATTTCAGGGCCTTTTTCCTGCACCACAATGCCGATGTTTTCAAGGATCCTCTCAACGACCGGCAAGAGGTTTTCCGCCACCGTCACGGTGCTGCCCAAAAGGTTTGTGATGAGTTCCGCCATGTCTGCGTTTTCGTCGCCCAGCCCCGTAATGAAGTTGTCATACGCCGCTTTCATCGACGCGATAGAGCCCTGAATCGTCGTGCTGGCTTCCAGCTGCGTTGTGCCCGTGATGCCCATTTCCGTTTGCACAGTATGGATAGCGTCAACGATATCTGCGTAGCTGCTGATGGTGTAATTGGTGTAATTTCCTTGCGCAGCGTTTAAGGCGTTTGCATCGTCCAAAAGGCGCTGCATTTCCTCCTTCGTGCCGCCATAGCCGAGTTTGAGGTTGTCGAGCATGGTATAGTTCTGCTTGGCAAAGCCGGAGTAAGCATTCTGGATAGATTCCATGCTGGAACCCATCTTGTTTGCGTTATCCGACATATCCGTAATGGCCAGATTCGCCTTTTCCGCCGCCGCGTCCGTGTCGTTGCCCATAGATTGCAGCAACGACGCGGAAAACGCCGTCACGGTGGTCATGTACTCATTCGCGCTCATGCCCGCCGTCTGGTATGCATTCTTGGCGTACTGCATCACGGTATCGGCAGAGGACTTAAAAAGTGTTTCCACGCCGCCGACCAGCTGTTCATATTCGCCGTAGCTTTGGATTGCTGCTTCGCCAATGTTTTTTACCGCGCCCGCAACAGCTTTCACGCCAGCAACAATGGCTTGCCCTGCAATATTCGCTTTCAGCACATCACCAAAGCTCAGCGCCTTTTCCTTGGTATCCCCAATATTTTTATCCACTTCGCTCGTGTCAACGCTGATTTTGACAAATAAATCAAGTAGATTCATGCTTCACCACCAACCCGCACCGCGCGACTACATCGGCGGTAATCTCTTCGCACGTTCTGTTGTCCTGCTTTTTCGGCTCAATTATGTCGGCGTATCGCGCCTTGATGTAGTTCCCGCCCGCGTATCGCGCCGTGTTTTCGGCTACAATGCGCAGCGCGTCCGTTACATAGATGCGGTATGCGTCGTTTCTCGCTTTTTCATTGAGCCGCACCACACAGTACCGCAGGAACGGCTTTACTTGTTTTCGCCCTCGGTATTCTCCTGCGCAGAGCCAGAGGATTTCCCGCTCTGCGCTGAGAGAAAAAGCGCGCCGAATGCTTCATCGGTCAAAAGTTCCGTCGCATCGCGCATCAGCTTGACGAGGTTCAGCGCGCCCTTGTAGCTCTCCGCGCTCACGCCCTCAATAGAGGCAAGAATGGCGATGATGTCGCCTTTGTGGCCCTTGAGCAGCGCAGGGAGCTCTTTTCGCGCCCTCTGCGTCATAAACTCTTTGGCTGTCATGCCCTCCGGAAGCTTCTCGCGCTTGAACAGAGCGGACGCCGCATTGTCCTCCGCGATGTTGGCAATCGGGTCGATGATATCCGCGATGACGTCAAAGACGCGCTCGCCCTGAATGTCGGAAAGTCTCATATCAGCCCTCCGCCGTGCCGGCCTTGATGTAAATCTCAAATGGGACTTTGCCCTGCGAGCTCATGGAATAGTGAGCCGTATACTCAAAGGCAAACTGGCCCTTGCCCTTATCCGCCGTTTGAAGCTGAAACCCGCCGGTAGACAGTGCATTCATCAGGTGGATTGCGATAAACCCGCCGTTTGCGTCTCCGTTCTTGTCGGAGTAGTCGCCTACCAGCCAAATATCCGCGAAATCCTTTTCAAGCACGTCGTTTCTCGGCGCCACTTTCGTGGTATCGCTGCCGTCAATGTCCGCAGCGCCGCACAAACTTTTCGCAAGGGCGGTATCGGCACTAACAAACGTACCGCTTGCTTTTGCCACCCACGAATCGAGCTTTTTCAGTTCTTTCGTATTTTTTGGGCAGTTGTCGATGTCCTCGCCGTAGTCCGAGTATTCCGGCGTGGCCGAGAAATTGACGCCGCCGGTCGTCGCGCCGATCTGTCCGGCCTCACCAATAGTGCCGGTTGCAGGCGTGAAGTCGGTCGTCAAAACACCGGCGTTGATTTGCAATTTCTGAAATGTATCAACAGGAATTTTGGTAAATTTCATAGTCTTTCCCTTTCATCAGTTTTGCGACAGATATTCAACGGTAAGGTTGAGATATCGCCGCTTGATGTTCTTGTCGCTCTCGTCCGCGATGTTCTGGCACCACGGGGAGCCGCGCGTGATCCACATCGCCCCGCCGTCATACGGCACGAGCACGCCGCCCATGCCGATTGCATCGGCGATCTCCTGCGCCTTTGCGTTTGGCACCGCTTCGCTCTCAGTGTAATACCAGAGGTTAACCGTCAGCGCGATTTCGCCGCTTTCCCATGATCCTGTGATCAGCTCATAGGTCAGCCACGGGAAACCCGCGTCATCCGGCACGTTGGAGGTCGGACAGGCCGGGAGGAATTGAGAAAACCACGCATGGAGCGCCTTGTCCTTTGTCATTTCGGCAGCTCCTTTCGCTCCGCGGTGAAAAATTTCAGTGCCTTAATGATTGCACCTGCAGACCTCGGCGCGGCCTTTTCCTCCGGGTTTGAGGTCACGCGATAGGTAAGCCCTGTTCCGATGTCGCGGAAATAATCGTTATACTCGATGGGGACGCTCTGATTGACAAGCGCGGAATACACCGAGGTCACACCCTCCTTTTCCGCCCTGCGGGCCTCCATCGAGGTGTCAAGCGCTTGATAGTTGAGGAATTCCGCGCCTTCGGCCCATGCGGTGATGTAGCCGCCTGCGCCGTCAGGCGTGCGCTTTTTATCCATCAGCACGCATTTGCTTGCGAAATCGTCAAGTAAACTCACGGTTCCACCCCCTTGAGCTTCCGCCAGTCATTCAATCGGCCCTTAAAAGCGCCCTGCCAGCCCGTCCCAGCGCTCGTGTCGGCATTTCCGCCGCTCGCCTTGGTGTAACTGTACCCGCCGAAGCTTTCGCTCGTGTATGGGCTTAAAACGGCTTCACCGTTCTTTTCTTCCCACGCGGCGATATCTTCGGCAAGCACAACCACGGCCTTTGGCACCGCCAGCACCCACACTGTCCCGGTAAAGGTTTCGTCCGTCAGGTCGGTCGCGGGGTATTGGTGCAGGCCATCGTTGAACACGGAGCCGCACACGCGGAAATACTGGTTATTTTGGAGAAAGGGCAGCGTAATGCTGCCATTCTCCACGGTGAACGTGCCCTCGTGAATGTCCACAAGGAACCAGTTGTTCAAGTGCCGTAAGACCTGTTCAAGCATCACGCTGCCCCCTTAATTAACCCGCAGCAGCCGCAGCAACGGTAGCCACGGCAATGCCGTCCAGATACTCAGCCCACAGCTTCATGCCCATGATGGCGTACATATCGCCGGTGGCGCGGCTGTAATCGCCGTCGACGTGAACGCCGATCAGATTGGTTTCGCCCTTAACGGTGTAGTTCAGGCCAAGCTTGGCAAAGTCGCTGTCGCTGGGGTCCACATAGTACAGGTCGATGTTCTCCACGGGCAGAGCGATCACCTTCTTGGAGGCGATGTACTTCTCAGGCAGCAGGAACAGAGTGCGGTAGCCCATGAAGTTCTCCACGTAGTTGATACCGAACATGGTCTGCACGGTGATCTCCTTGTCACCAAGGTAATCGTAAGCGTCGATGATGTTGGCAAAACCCACCACCTCGGTCACGTCCTTGTCGAGACCGGCAAACTTGTCCAGCACCTTTCCCTTTGCCATAGCAAGAGCGCGCTGCCACGTCTTCTCGGTCACCTTCAAAGTGCCGGTACCGAGAAAGGTGTAAAAGTCGGTCAGAACCTTGTTCTGCAGCGCCACGAGGAACGCCTCATCGGTCTTCTCTACGGCGACGTCAGCGCCGTACTTCGCCACGCTCTCGATCGTCACGCTTTTGGCGTACTTGGAGATGTCGATGTCGCCATAGGCAACCGGCTCCACCTTCATCTTGGTGAAGGGGATCTCGTCGCCCTCAGCCACAGTGCCGCCCTTGAGATCGCCGTCCACGCTGGCCTTGTAGGAAACCAGCTTCGTGCCGGGGGCCTTGCGGATGGGACGCATGATGCCCATGATGTTGCGCAGCGCGTCCCAGTTATCAGCAAAGCGGGACACGAAATCCACCTCACGGGCGGAAGTGGTAAACTGTGCAGAAGTTGTTGCGTTAGTTTTCGCAGCCATAAATAGCTCCTTTCAAAAATCAGTTGTTTTCGCTTGCCATCAGATCGGCAAGCGCTTTCTGGCGCTCCGCCGTAGACATCACATAGCGGCCCTTGTCGTCCTTCTTGTAGATGTCCTCGCGGGTCTTCGCGCCGCCGGTATTCGCCGGGGGATTGGCGGGATTCGCGCCGTGCGTCTGCGTGGTGGAGACAAGTCCCTTGTAGGTGCCGTCCACGAGTGCATCAAGGGCCTTGGTGTCCTTGATTTTCTCGCCGTCCAGCTCCAATGCGGCCATTTCCTCGCCGCAGCCACGCATGGCAAGGTCGAGATTCGCGCCGGTGATGTTTTTGCTCTCAAAGTAAGCCCGGACGGCCTTTTCCTTTGCCGCCTTACTCTCCTTTGCCGTGATGTCGGTCTTAAAGGCTTCAAAGGCCGAGTGTTCCTTCTCGTACTTTTCCTTATAGCCGCCGTCACCCGCTGCCTTGATGTCGTCCAATTCCTTCTGGACGCTGGGCAGCTTCTCCGCGTCCGCCTTGTACTTCGTGAGATCGTCCTTGAGGGGGTCGACCACGCCCAGATGCAGCGCAACCAAGCGATTCTCGATCTCTTCGGTGCAAGCCTCGCCGAGAATATTCCTGATTTCCGCTCTCGTAAATTTCGCCATGTTATTCGTTCTCCTTTTCCTTGGCCCCAATTCTTCGGGGGCGAACGTTGTATAAAAACCGCTGTACCTCGCGGGTTTTACCTAAAACAAAAGAGCCAACCACCGAGAAAAACTCGGTCGCTGGCTCCTATTGCCCTTTCCCGCGCCCTATTACGCGGAAGTTGAATATTTGATTGTCTTTTTTACCTCTAATACGATATACCCGTCGCCCTTGCGCCGGATCTCCGCGTCATTGCCGCGCCGTATAATGGCCTCGATGGCCTTGATGGTCTCGTTATCCATTTTTCAGCTCGCTTTCCAGAATGTCCCGATACTGTCCCACATGGTCGGCGGCAGCAGGTTTCAGAAATGGTTTTGCCTTGTTGCCTCGTGTGTAATGCCAGTTGCCCTTTGCGTCTTGGTACACCCACGGCGTAGGCCGACCGCCTCCGCCTTCGGCGTATTTGCCGGTGCCAAGCTCAACGTACGCGGCGTAAGAATTGTTCGACCCGATGATCGCCGCCGGTTCCTGCTCGTCTACCACATGGGTAATGCTATTGCGCAGATTGCCGGTGTCAACGGGGCACAGCTTTTTCGCATATCCCTCTGCCACCAGCCCGCACTTTTCCAGCCCCCGCAACAGCGCCGCCTTGATTTCATCAGAAACCTCCGCGCTGTGGTCTTGAATTTCAACGCTCATCGTTGCAAATACCCCTCTCCGCGTTTCTGTCGCTCCCATTGTGCAAATGTCATGTCAGGCAATGGGCCGTATTTGTCGCGTCTCAGCCCGTCCGATGTATCTACGCCGTCAACCTCGACCACCATCGTGCAGCGGCAGTTATACACAAGGTACCCGGGTGCGGAAGTATCGCCGGGGAACATGATCTCATCGCCTTCGACCTTGAACGGCTTGTCAATATCCACCGTCTGACCGTCCAGCATGGCATGAGAGTGGCGTGTACGCGCGTCCAGCGTAGCCAGCCAACATTTTTTGAGCTTGACGCCCATCTTTTCCGCTGCCGTATAGCTGTCCATGCGTCCGGCGTTCTGCGCGCCGGTCACGGCGGTTCTGGCCGTGCGAATTGCGGAATCTCGGCTCATGGTGGTAATGCGCTTTTGCAGATCGTCCGCCATGTGCTTAATGCTTTTCCCCTGCAATATAGAACTTGTGACGCTTGCCGTGATCTGCTTCTTGCCATACGCAAGGTCTATACCGCGCTTTAAGGCGCGTTTTGGCGGGTAATACGGCATTAAATCGGGTTGCTCTACTATAAGCCGTTTGACCGTCTGCTCGTCCCACAGGTCAAAGCCGACGTTGCCCGCGACCTGCTCGATGGTATAGGCCGAATAGTTGCGGTTAAGGGAGTAGATACCTGGCGTTGCATCGTTGGTGTAGGACACCGCCACAGCGTTTGCGTCGGTCACGCGGTGCGCTACCTTGTCGCGCATGGCCTGATAGCGTTCCCCGCGCCCGATCTGATTGAGCCGCCATTGCTTATAGTCGGCCTCCGTCCATTCCTTACCGTTCTGCACGGTGCCAATCAGCGCTTTCATTTCCTCGTCGCGCTTTTTGAATTGCTCAAAATATGCGTCGATGGTAGCTTGCAGTTCTTCCCCCGCCTCGCGGTATAGCGTTGCAATACGACGTTCCAGCTTTTCAAGCTTTGCGTCTGTCAACTTGTGGCCGAGGTCTTCGTTTGGCATTTCTGCCTCCGTTTCACAATTTCATCATAGTGTGGCTTTACGCGAATCACATTCCAGTCGCATTCTTCCGGCACTTTCCCGTAGAATATCACCCATTCCGGTGAAAGCCGTTTCATCATTTCCTCGTAACCGCGCAGAAACAGCCGCTTGCTTTCATTGTTCTGCTGTGTGCCTACCGAACTAACCGCAACAATTCCGCCGACAGGCTCGCCATCAAAGCACCAATCGTAACTGCTCTCATTGCTCCATGAGATTGAGGGATAGACCGTCATGCCATGCATTTGCCAGTATGCCGCCAACCAGTGCTTGCGATAGTGGTTATATATCTGCATCGCCAGCGGCATATCTGTATATGTAGAGAAGTCCGGCGCGCAAACCGCCGCAAACTGCGACAGTTGCAAAATGTACTTGTCAGGCGTGTTCCAATACCGAATGAATTGATAATCGTCCACGAAGAAATGCACGATCTTGCTTTTCGTGTCTTTCGCGGTGTAATGGTAATTCACGGGGATAAACTCTCCCTGCGGATACGCCTTGACCGGCTCGATCTGCGGAATGTCGTACTTTCCAACGCCGGGGAATGTGAACTTTTCGAGATTTTCAAAGTTAATCATACCGGGCGCCATGTGCCGCTACGCTTGTTAGCTCTGCGGTATTTCTTCCCGTTTACTGTAACTTCCAATGCTCCGGATTTCTGCGCGGCCACAAAAGCATTAGATAACGCCTTGTTTTCTGCCGCTTTTTTGTTTTTGCTGGATTGATCGCGCAACCTTCGTATATAGCTATCCATCTCGCCGCGCGCTTTTGCGGCTCTATCTGCGGCGCTTCCTGTTTTCTGCGCCGTTGTCAGGCGCGCAGGCCCGCTTGCATAAGGATTGACTGCTCCTGCCGCCGTTTTTAGTGCTGTTGTTGCGAGAGTTGCCATCTGCTTTACTGCGTCTTTCTTTTCAGCGTCAGACAATTCAAGCCCGTTGATTTCAGCGGCGTTGCGCTCAAATGTGCGCCTGATAATATCGCCCATATCGGTTACGGATGCCGCATTTGCTCGGTCAATGTCCTGCTGCGACAAAAACCGGGCAAGGCTCATACCGCGACCACGCCCAGGTTCTCCGGCTCCAATGCCGCCACCGGCTCCGCCTCTACCTCCCATCACTCTACCTCCGTTCCAAATGCCCCGTTTTCATTCGCAAAACTCCGGTCAATCTCTTCTGCAGACTTCCGCTTCGCCATGTCCTTGTACTGGTCAATGTCGCCGTTGATGGTCAGCAGCTTCTTTATACAGCTTTGCGATGCGCTGTTCCAGCTTTGCAAGCTCGGCATCTGTCATTTTGTGGGCGTAATCAGATTTTTTCACGGGTGTAAAGCTCCCATTTGCAATCAGCTGGAAGTCTCCCGGAAATTTCAAAATGGTCAAGCCGTTTCAGTTCTTTTTCCGGGATGTTGTCATCCGCGTAAACCGGAGTAATGGTAAAATCCATCGGTTTTATTCCGTCAATGCGGATGGAATATTCCTTATTCTGTTCCATTCGGCTCATTTCTCTCCATAGGTGTAACGAAATCGGGATTTTTGGTTCTGTCAATCTCCTCTGCCGCCTTTCGATCCATCAATTCCTCGTACTGGTCAATGTCGCCGTTGATGGTCAGCAGTTTTTTTGTGATGTATTCGTCATCGTAATACGCCGCGCCCAGAAGGATATTCTGCGTTTCCTCGCTCTTGTTGACAATCTGATTGCGCGTGTAGCTCGGCTGATCCTCAATGCCTGCCAAACGCAGAATTTCCACGATAAAACGCGTGACCTCGGATTCAAACTTGTCCGTTTTCAGATCCAGCGGCACATAGCTGGCCTTAATTGCCGTCGCCGTCTGGTTGCCGGCAGATACCGCCGCAGCGTCAAAGCACTGGAAATCTTCGTACAGCTTTTTCTTGAGCATATCAATGGTGCTGCTCGTGCCCTCATAGGGAGCCTCGATGGTCTTACTCTCCACCTTTGCGCCGTCGTCGCCGTTGGCGTGGGCAACATGGGTGGTTTTCAAGCGCTCCACGAATTTCGCATCGTCCAGATCGTCCATGCCGTTGCAGTTGGACAGCACCCAATAGATCAGATTGCCCTCGTCCACGTTGTTGACCATGTTCGAGGACGCAAGATCGAGCGCGTCGATGGTGTTGCGCTTTCCGGCAATTTCGGATAGGCACCGCTTGTTGTTTTTCAGCGGCACGATGGGGAAACTCGGATAATTCCCGCCGTCGTAGATTTCGGTTTCGCCTACCTCGGCCTTGCGGATAACGAGCTTGTAGCTGCGCTTTTCCTGCAATACGCTCATATCTTTGTTCTTCGGCTGGAAATACTCGGTAAAGCCGTCGATCTCGTACAGCGTCGCTCTCAGGGGCTTATCCTGTGCCACCTGCCAAAACCGGATACCGGCTTTCATTGCACCGTCTTCCTCATCGTAAAGGGGAACGAACTCAAGCAGGGAGAACACGCGCAAATGCGTCAGATCCCAGAAGCCGAAGGACACGCCCGCGATTTTCGCCTCACGCGCTGCATCCATGACTTCCTGGTCGAAGTCCGGGCATAGCTTGTTCGGCGTTTCCTTCTCCGAAAAGGTCACGCCGTTGCCCAGCAGATATGAAACCTCCTGATCGACGGCCATGCCGAAAAACCGGCTTGCAAGCTTATGGTTTGCTGTCCACATATCCGTGTGGCTGCGCCCCTGCATATCATAGATGATCTTTTCATAGCGGTTGATGGTCGGATTCAGGCCGTCATAGTACGCCTCCGCATCCACCGCCGTTTTATACGCCGTGCTCTCGCGGTGCTCATTGATCGTGCTGCGGACAAACTCAATGCGCGCCTGCTCGTTTTCACCGACCGCCACAAGGTCATTATATGTTTTGATAGCCGCTCACCGTCCTATCTGTTCCAAAGTGGTGTATACTCGCGCCGATACGCCTTGTTCTTCAGGACCGTATAAGCAAAATACCGTGTTTCATCCATCGCGTGGTCATTTTCCTTGATTGGCCTGTCATCGGCGGATTTTTCGTCCCACCGATACAGTCCAAACTCCCGAATGCAGTCTTTGCAGCCGCGATGCACCTTGAGAATGCCGTCCTGCAAAAAACGTGCCGTAGTCATAATACCGTTGGTTACGTCGTTGTTGGCCTTTCGCACCATATAACCACGCCGCCGCAAAACCTCGATAAACGAGGCGGCAGACGGGTCAACGATGATGCTTTTAACGTTTGCCTCGCCGATGAGCTTTTTAATTTCGTCGGCGTATTCCTCGTCCGTCTTGTTCTTCTGGTTCTCGCGCCCGGAATAGTAATACTCGCGGATGCGCGTGGCCGTCTTGCCATCCCATCGCCACAGCCCTGCGGAAAACGGGTTAAGTGTGCCGTAGTCGCAGGACACATAGTATTCTCCCTTTTCCGGCAGCTCGTCCACAATGCAGCTCTCGTCAAACATGGGGTAGATCAGGCCCTCGGCCACTACCCACAAGCCGCGAATGTATCGGTCGTAGAACACGCCGGAAAACATTGCCTGATAGCGTTCCAGCGTCTTTTGAGATAAGCCGGGGTTGTCCGTCATTTCAAAATGCAGATACAGCGCGTTTCGCTCCTTGTTCCGCTGTATCCACTCTGTATAAAACCAGTGCTGCGGACTTCCCGGGTTGCAGGAAAACCACAGCTTTGCCCCGTCTACCGAGCAGCGAGTCAATGCCTGTTCCACGAACGAACGCGGCATCAGCACCACCTCGTCCAGCAGCACACCCGCCAGGGTGCGGCCTTGAATCAGCGTATAGCTGGACTCGTCCTTACCGCCGAACACCTCAAAGTAGTTTGTCACGGCTCCGCGCCGCACTTCCATCACCTTGTCGCCACGCCGCCAGCGAATGATATAGCGCTCTTTGGCAAGGCTCATCGCCGTAAACGGCACGATGATGTTCTTGGTGCAGCTATCAACCGTGCGGCCACATACGCCGAAGCGCTGACCGCTGAAATTCTCCATCGCCCAGCGGACAAACGCCCACATCATAATGGAGGTCTTGCCGGAACGCACAGCGCCGTCACAGATCAGCGCGTCATACTTGGAATAGGGGAAAGCGAGGATTTTTGCTTGCTTTGGGCTAATCATCGCTCTCAAGCTCCTTTGCCATTTCCTTTAGGCTCTGACTAAGCGCGTCTTCCCTCACCATGTCGGCAGGACTTCCACCGATCATCGCCCACTTGTCAATCAGCGTCCCCATCGCCGTTGTGATCTGGCTGAGATTTGCCGCCGCCAGCTTTTTCGGGTCGTTGAGCATTTCAAGCCCCTTTCCGATGAACGAACACACAAGGTCTTTGTGGTCGTTCATGTACTCCATCACATCGGCGGTGTTCTCTTCCTTTTTTTGCTCACACTTTTTCACAATGTCGGCATTCGCCCGCACAAGGTTCTTAACGGTCGTTGCAGACACGCCGTTGATTTTCGCTGTGGCGCAATAGTTGTTTGTCTGCACATAGTCCGCCAGTATTTTCTTTTTCTGCCGGTCTGTCAGACGCGCAGCCATGTTATCACCTCGTCGCTCTCGCGCGCAAAATGTCGCTCTCTCTCTTTTCTTTTGGGGGATTATAGGGGGTAAGATAATACGGGGGTTGCAAGGGGGAGAAGAAGAGAGGGGGAGACAAGGGGGCTTTTCTTTTCTCTCTCTGAGCTATGCGATGTAAACATTTTGCTTGCAATTACTTACATTTGCTTTGCTTCTGCTTACATTCCTTGCGTTAATTGCTGTCGTGCTGCGGTCTAATTCCATCCGCCCGTTACAGTTTATTACCGCTTTGATACGCCGATAAGCGTTGTCAAATTATTTTTTTGCTACCAGCCCCCGCCCCTTGGCCTTACATAGCAGACTTTACCCGCCCCGAAGGGCTACAACGCCGCACTCTCAGGGCAGCGGCTCTCCTCTTTTGAAGCGGCGAGGCGGTATCGAGCCGCCACACGTCCGCAATGTTGCCTATAGCCATTGCTTTCGCTTCTGCTTCTGCACGCCGCATATTATGTCAGCTTCCCGCTTAGATTGTCACGTCACCGATTGCTGCTTTACAAGTGCAGCACCATTACGCTGAGGCGTTTCCCTCCCACGGTGCAGTTTTCAGCGAGCATTGTCATTTCCATGTGAGCCATGCCGCACGGTCTCACATTGTCCGGGCGCGACCCGGCCTCTGGTACGACATTGCAGTCCTGCCCTGCTTTAGCGCTTCGGGGAAAGTCCCCGTCACTCGCTGTGGTCTCCCCTTACGGGGCCCCTATGCCGTATATCTCCGCAACGAGCCGGTCGGCGCTCCGGCATCTCCAACAGCATGAGTATTTGCGGTCTCACGTTCGGGCGGCAGCTGCCTGTTCTGCCCTTCGTTGCGGTGCTGCCGTCTAAAACTGCTATCACCATGCGCAATCACAGTGACGTGCTCGAACTCCGGTAGCATAGTAGTTTGTGGGAATGTCCCCGCTGGGCCACATCGCTGAGAGGTGCGCGGGGTCCTGTGCCGCATGAGAGGTGCAACCTCTCGGCCCTGATCGTGGGCTGCATCGTGCGTGCGGCATGTTGCGGGGACGGTGTGAAAAGATGAAAAGCACCGCGCCCCGCTATGGCGCAGGAGGTAAACGCCATAAATGAGAGAACCGCAAGGGCTTTTACACCTCTGCGGTTCGATTTTCTCATGATTGCAATACCCTGACTCACTTATAAGTGAGTTTTGCAAAATATTTTATAAACTTTTTGGGTAGTCCGAACGTCCAAGCAGATAATCAATCGACACGCCGAAATAATCCGCGATGCTTATTAGCGCGTCCATTGATGGTTTTTGCGCCCCCATCTCATACCGCTTGATGGTATTGCGATTCAGCCCGCACAGCTCGGACAGCACGCAGCGCTTTAGCTGCTGGCGTTCGCGTAACCTCCGCAGCCGATCAGGAAACGTGCTCATTCCCCTCACCACCGAGCTTTCTCTTCACCCACACCCACAGGTTCCGCCACGGGTGGGCTTCTGCATAATGTGCGCGCTGCTCGGCATTGCTCCATTGCTGATGCATATAATCGCGTTCGTCTTCAACCTGACGACAGCCAACTGTCAGCCTCGATACCTCCGCGTTTGCCCGCCCAAGCGCCGCCTCAGTGTCAGCGAGTTTGTTTCGCAGGCCGTCATTTTCCGAATTGACCCTTTGCAGCTCTTTGCTCACTGCCTCCGCGGTATCGTTGGCGTTCTTGAGCTGAACTCGTAGTATATCCGCATCCGCTTTCAGATTTGCAATCTCGTTTGCCTTGTTGATGGTCTCGCCGTTCATCTGGCTGATCTGCTCGGTCAGCGCGGCATTTACGCGCTTTAATTCCTGCACTTCCGCCTGCGCTTCCTCCACCATCTTTGCCATCTGGTCTTTGGTGTACTTCTTTACGTTGATGCTCATTCGGCCACCGCTTCCCCGACGATCATCCAGTCATCAGCCAGCATGTCGGCCTGCGAAGCCAGCCAGCCGAGTTGCACGCCGGACGTACCGATGAAGGCGAGCGCCTTGTTGCCGATGGCCTCGTGCTTAGCATTGATTACCTCGTGCGCAGCGTTTTCGTAGCTGATGCGCTCCGCAAGCTCAACGTGCTGGTTCTTACCGTTCCAGCCGCGGCGGGCGACCTTCAGTCCTTTCTTCGCCGCCTCGATAGCAAGTCCAAAGCTCAGCCCGTCAGTCGGGCGATACGCCTCTTCGAAGACCTTCTTCGGGCTGAAAGATTCATAGCCATCAGGATAGCGGACTTTGTAGCCGTCTTCCTCGGGTTCCATGCTTCTCGGGATGGGCTGGGTCTTCTCATAGACCTTGCCGCCCTTGCGGATAGCCGGTGCCGCCTCGATAAGTTTCGTTCCAATGTACTTTTTCATAGCAAAATTCCTTTCTTTTTCGCCCGCAGGCGTTATTTCATTCGTAATTGTTCTTCCCGCCCCCGGTCGCTTACGATGCTCACGACCTTCACGTCGCCGTATCGCTCAATGTCCATGGCGATGCGCTCCTTGATGCCCTGCGCGTCAGCGGCAGGGACGTTGGCTTTAATCGTGATCATCAGCATGGAGTGCCCCCCCTCTCTATCTCAAGCGCACGTTCGCGCAAGTCCCCAAATCCATACTCGTCTTGCCATCCTAACTCAGAAGACGCTTTCTGACAGCTCTCGCACAGATAGCACGTCCACGGCGTCCCATCGAAAACGCAACTGCGCTCCATCATAGCCCCTTGCTCGAATTTGCGCCCGCAACCGAAGCACACATGAGCCGCCCGCGTTTTAACAACCTTTCGACCAACAACGTCCATGCGTTACCCCTCCTTGGGAGCTTTTTCGATCAAGCCAAGTAAGCCGTTCCAACCAGCACAATACGCCGCGGGGAGAACATCTTTGCTGCACCGGCCCACGCCCAATTCATCGACGTCAATCAGCCTCATGGTCAGCACCTCCGTCCATCTTTGCACCGCAATGGCAATACGGCTGTCGTCTACTCTCTACTCTGCCGCAACGTGAGCATCGGTAGTATCGTTCCGGCATGATGTGGTCACCGTCCAAGAATGAGATCCACCGCCCATGCACCACCGGCGCAACGTCAGCGGCGGGAATACTGTAAAAGTCCTCCGCTAAATCGTTATAGGCGTCTGCCTCTTTTAGCGTCATCGGGCATATCTCAAGCATTTTTCATCGCCTCCAATGCTTTCTCCGCCTTTTCGGAAGTGTTCAGCCATGCTAAAATATCCGAATAGTCCTCCGAAAACTCTAACTCGTCCTCAAACCCGAGATTTTTGTACATTAACCTACAAAAATTTTTCTGGTTGTCGTATAACAGTTTCGCTAACTGCTGATTTGTCGCGGCTCGTATACGGTTTGCATTGGTCAACGCTTTGTTAGAGGGCAGCACCACCAGACGCCCGTCCTTGTCGGCCTCGGCCAGCTCGCGCAGGCGGGTATAGCTGCAAAGGCTTTCCAAATCAGCAAGGCGCATGAGCTTCAACGCGATCTCGTCTGCCTTGTCCTTCGGTAGAACTTCCTCCGGCGCACACTCTCTGTCCTCGTAGGCGGCGAGGCGATCCTTGAGGCGATTGCGGCAGTACAGCGCGGTGCAATCAACCATCGGCTTACCATGCTTACCCGTCCAATCCGCTTCACACTTCTGGCAGTCCATCATTGCCTGTCCATCGGTGTCGCGCTGCGTCAATCGTTCCATCACTCCACCTCCTGCATCCAGAACTCGCGGAGGCAGTCAGAACACGCGCGTTTCATAGTTGAGCAGTTACCTCGGGCATTCCTGTGCGACGCAGAAATCAAGCAGGGATATATTTGCAACACACCATCATCTCCGATGCGTGCCTCCGGGTACTGCTCCAGCAACGCGCTCTGACGTGTCTTGCGTGGATTCATTTTTGCCCATTCTTCAACCTCGGCCACAACTTCCTCCGGTGAATCCGTCTCTCTGCCAACGCAGGGATAAATAAAACGGTTCTTCATCGCTCCCTTTTCATCCATGCGTCTCAACTGCTTAACAAATTCAATAGCGTCCATACTTACCTCCCTAAAATTTAAAGCGCTCTCTGAGCTTATTCCCATTGATCTCCGCCTCCGCCGTAAAGTAGCGGTGCGCCTCGTTGATGTAGACGACGCGCCCGTGCGCAGTCGTCTCTTTCGTGGTAACGCTCATAATGCCGGTACTGCCCTCAAAGGCGGCAGGCTTCCAGCTGAATGGTTCTCCGATGTACATCTATCATTCCTCCCTAATGTCTCCGCCCCATTGCTCCGCCATTGCTCTGGCGATGCCGGGGAAGGTCTTTGCGCGGTTTTTCGCTCTATCCGTGGTAAACATGCCTTTATGCTGTTTCCCATGCTTATGGCTGTAACTGCCACTCGGACACCATGTTGCTGTCGGCTCAACGATGTTTGTCGGCTCCAGCGGTGGTAAATTTCTCAACCATAAGCACGTTCTTTTTGTGTACGGATGTCCAAATTGATATGGCTGGATAATTTGTGAGTATTCCGGCATTACAAAAAGCTTGCTCGGTACAGGATTCTCAACCGCCACAAGTGGGATATCCGCCCGATAAAACTCCATGAAAAAGTCGCGTGCTTTTATCCCAAGCATAACCCTGTCCGGTTGCAGTTGATGCCCTTTCCACAAGTGCCGCGCGCCTGCATTGCTGAGATATGTGCACGGCGGGTGTGCAATCAGCAAATCCCAAGTAACAATATGCGTTTCACCGTCCATTGTGGTTATAACACCAATAGGTCTATTGACAACGTCCACGGCATCGCCTAAGATGTGCCACTCCGGATGCCCGCCGGACGGCTCCTGAATGTCGCAAGAATACGCCTCGTGCCCCAGCGCACGGAACGCCTTACACACTTCTTGCGATTCCTCGCAGGCAACTAAAACCTTCATGCTCAATACCTCACTCCGATGTAATCCAGCACCCGGCCATAGCCGAGGCCCTTTTCATTGGGCTTCCATAACCCGTCAGCAGGATCGTAAGCCCCACCGCCGATGCAGAATTCATAATGCTTCGGGTGCGTGTGCTTCATGCGCTCAAAACGATTCTCGCCTTTTTCGAGGTGTGCACCGAACGCGCAGAACATGCACCCCGTGCGCTGGCATCCCGTGCAATGCAGCTTGCAGTCGATCAGCGTTTCCGCATAGTCGTTATCGCCGTCGCTGGCCACGATGTCGCCGTAGACACTTGCGATAGGTAGCTCTCGGTCTACGATGAATCTCAGCACGTCCTGCTCCGTCCAAAAGCTCATGGGCTTGCCTGCTGGGTGTTTCCCTTCAAAGGCATTGCACCCAGTTTTTAACCACACCTTCGTTCTTAACCGACTTTCCTGCGCCATTGTAGCCATAGTAGGGACACGCTGCGTTTTTCTCGCATAGCCGTTCATGGGCTGCTTTTTCATTACCGCGCAGCATCTTGACGATATTGCGAATGGTGCGAATAAAAGATACTCCCACTTTTGACAGTTAAAATCGCTTGGAGTTCCGTTACTCCTCAAGTATTCCCCCCGTAGTCGAGCCGCAGAACGCCCGTCCGGCTTTACCCGCGCTTCTTCGACATACGCGGCCACCTCTTTGCTCACGATGCTGTACCCGTACTTCGTCACCACCTGCCGAATGTTCATCTTCGGACGTAGGCGAGTAAGGTTGATCGTCACGCGAGGAAACTTCTTCCGCAGCCAGTCCGTATATTCGTTTACGAACTTCTGAATTTCCGGGTATTCCAGCCCTGTGTTCACAAACACCAGATCCAACCCCCACGGCGGTGCCCTGAAACTCGATAGGTAACGCGCCGCCAAGTATGCCAGCACGGTGCTATCCTTGCCACCGGAGAACGACACATAGCACTTTCCGTCCCACGCGGTGTACCACTGGTCGAGCTTTTCGTAGGTTAGGATTTCTTTGTCTTGCAGATCGAGGGCTAACAGTTTCTTTGCCGCCTCTTTCGGAATCGGCTGATTGCTATACCCTTCCACGGTGTCCCTCGCATTCTGCAAACAGCTCACGGAATGTCTTCCCCGTCAAATCTTCCAGCGCGAGCAGTCCTCTGATGGTCGCATCAACGTCGCCCTTGATGAAGCGCGAAATGTTTGACTGGTGAATGCCCGTCGCCGCGCCGAGTGTCGTTTGGTTGTAGTCGGTCTTTTCAAGCGCCGCCTTGAGCGCCGGATACACGCAGCGCTCCCACGGGGTCTTGCTCATGACAAATCGGCTCATGTCATTCCCCTCCTAACAGCTCTCCGATGGAAACGTCCAGCGCTTCGGCGAGATAGAGATACGTCGTGACTATACCGTACCGCTCGCCACGCTCGATGGATGAAATCGTGCTGTCCGCGACGCCGGACTTTTCCGCAAGCTCTGTTTGGTTCATCCCGCGCATCAGGCGCAGGGCTTTCACCCTCTCGCCAATGCGTTCCTCGGTCGGAATGCCGGTTTTCACCTTGTCATCCTCCCGCAAAAAATCGAGCAGGTTGATGCCGACGGCGCGGCAAATCCGCTCGCACAGCGGGATAGTCGGCATGATACGCGCCAGCTCGTAGTTGCATAGCTGGCCCTGCTCGATGCCGCACACGTCGGCAAATTTCGCCTGACTTAGTCTCATTGCAGTTCTCAACCCGCGGATTCGCTCCGCAGTATCTTTTGCATTCATCTTTTTCGCTCCCTCATTTCAGTCGTTGATAGCGCCGCGTCTTGAAATGGCGCGCGCTCAAGTAATCGTCTTTCTCCTGCGCTTCCCGCTGCTCTTCCTTCCGGACAGCTCGGTGCTTTGCGATATCTGCCGCGTAGTATGGGCAATGGTCTTGGCAGCCGGGATAGCGCACGGGTGGCAGGCAGAAGTGGCAGTGCTCAAAGCTCATGGTCGACCTCCACGCTGCTGATCGTCACCACCGTAAGCGGCTCACCGTCCGTGTAAAACTTCCTCCCGCAAACGCTAAACACGGCAGAATCGTCCTTATAGGCATATCCGTTGAGCGCGTCCAATACCGCCTTGATGATGTTGTCGATATCGCCGCGCTTAAGGTACGGGGTTAAATGCAATCCATCCCTTTCCCTCTTCGGTGTTCCAGATGGGATGGGAAAATAAGCGTTAACCATGACATCCAGCGCTTCTCCGTCCTCAAATGGCTTTTCCCCCGTCTTAAGCCACGCTGTGCGAACTGCAGCCTCGAAAATCTGCGTGCTTTTTGGGGTGTATGTCCCATGCCGCGTAACACGCGGTCTGCCCTTCGGCACGGGTCTTCCATCCACGGTAAATAAAACTACTCGCTCCATGCGTCACCCTCCCATTTCGGCGGCAGCCGCTTCCCACGTCAGCCCGTGTTCTCTCGCATAACGCGATACACTCGGCATGAATTCCTCCTGTTCGGCTATCCTCTCGATGTATGGCTTCATCCACGCTACCGAGACGCGCGGGGAAACTGCGCCCCTGATTTTTGCCAGCACTTGGCCGACTTTCGGGGGAAATCCCTTCGCATCCTCGGCAATCAGCGCATTCACCGCGTCCATCGCCTCGGCAGGGTCTTCACTGCCCAGCATGTCCGACCAGAGGGAAACCAGCTCTTCGGCTTCTGCGCGGGTCATCTTGGCATAGGCCTGCGGATAAGCCTGTTTTAACCGCCCTAAAAGGCCAAGTACGTCAGCTCTTTCCACGGTTCTTTTCCTCCTCCAGCATCTCGGCGAATACATCGCCGCCGACAAACGGCCTATTCTGCGGTGCTTTGCCGCCCTTGTTCTGCTCTTCGGCGAGCCAATTAGTAATGAAACGCTTAACCCCCCCGCGCGTCTTTCGCTTGGTAGGGTTTGCATCGCACCACCCCGCCATGTGTCTGAGCTGTTGTAGAACGTCAACGTTCGGATAGAGCTGCGACCATTTGGCCCTGTCGTTCTCCGACACGTCGAAAAAAGTCCCGTCATTCAGCGGCAAAGAAATCACCGGCGGCGCGTCAGCCGCTTGCGGCTCAGCGCAATATTCTCCCTTGCTATCGTTAGATAGCTGGATATTGGTTTCGGTATTGGTATCGGTATTGGTTTCGGTATTGCCATTTTTGCCATTGGCAGGCATGGCTTTGCTATTTTTGCCATTAGCAAAAATGCGTTTGCCATTTTGCCATCTTGCGGCAGCCCCAGCCTTGCCAGCTTCGCTCCTCGTTGTAGCAATATCGTCATAGTTTGCCTTAAAGCGGTCTTCCTGCGCCATCATGCGTTTGACAAAGAATCTCTCATTGCCACAAAGCGCTATCTGCTCTCCCGTCATGCTGTAAACCAGCAACGCCCGCGTTAGCCGACCGAACTCTGCATCGTTGAGCGCATCCATCTCCTCTAAATAGTCATAGGGGAGTGCTGCATAGTTTCTTGCCATGCCTCCACCGCCTTAAAACGGTAGATCGCCGTCGTCCTCACTGATCACCGCAAAGTCGCCTGCGGCGCTCTCTACGGTGAAATGCGGCTCGGTAGCATCGTTGCGCTTGCTGTCGCCGAAATAGATATTGTCGGAAATAATCTCGGCGTTGCGGCGGTTGTTGCCATCCTTGTCCGTCCAGTCGCGAACGGTGAGCTTTCCCTCGACCACGACCATGCGGCCCTTGCTCAAATACTGGCAAGCAAACTCTGCCTGCTGCCGCCACGCCACCACATCGAGGAAATAGGTTTTCTTTTCGCCGGTTGCCTTACTCTTGAAATCGTCATCGACGGCAACGGTGAAGCTCGTGACCGCCGTACCGTCCTGCGTGCGGCGCAGTTCCAGATCGCGCGTAATGCGCCCCATGATGCAAATTCTGTTCAGCATGATTCTTCCTCCAAATAGTTTTTCTTAAATACCGCCATGAACGTGTCATGGCCATAAAGTTCTTCGAAACGCTTCTGACACTCGCGTTTCAGCCGCATATCCAGTTCGTGACCGTCTTTCCCGTGCACGCCGTAGTCAGCCATATTGTGCCAGTCAGCACGCAACCACACCCAGCAGCCCCAAATATCGGACAGCTGACGGCGACCGCCGCCGTAAATGTGATGCCGTGCAAGGTTTGTCGAGAATCCTGAGATATAACATTCTCTCTTGTCCTGCATGATGCTTTTAGTCATCTGCCCCATTCCTCCTTTAGTGCGTCAAGCTGTTGCGGGGTCAATGTCTCAATGCCCAGCTCCTTGCAGTCCTGCACGATGTTGTCAATCAGGCGTGACATTTGCTTTGTGTCAAAGGTGGACGAGCCGTAATACAAGACCACGTTCTTGCAGCCGTCAATTTTGCTGTCCTTCACTTCCGTCTGCCATCCGATACCATTCTTGTTCCAGCCGTCGCATAGCTTCTGCACGGCTTTCTCGCGCACGCAGACTGTTTCTGTGTTGCCGCCAACGTCCCTGACTTCTCGGCGGTAAATCTCACTCTTGGGCGTTCCTGTGGCTTCTGCAAGCTTGTCCAGCAACACCCATGAGTAAGCATTGGCATCGAGGCTCCGTTTCTCACGGTGCTTTTTGACGGTCACGTCAACGTCTACCTCGTGCAGCTCGTCATACAGTGTGCCGACGTTCTCCCGCGTAGCGATGGTGAGTAAATACCTACCATCGCGCGCAAGGGATAAATCATGAAGCCGGGCTTTCATTCGCTTTTCTCCTCGCCATCATGCACGACCAACAGAGCGGCGCTTTATAGGTATTTATCGCGTTCTCCGCAATCTCGGCAACGGAATATAACTTGCCGCCGTGCGTCACCGGGTAGATAGGCATTCCGCAGTCCTTGCAAGTATTTTTCTTGACCTCTCGCTTGTACTGCGCGTTAAATGCGGCCATCTCTTCCTTGGTCGGTTTCTTATCCTGCTTGGGCGCGTTTTCTGCTTTCACATCGTTTTGGGTTCTGGTGTCATCAACTGGGTCGCGGAATGTATCGCTTTCTGCTTCGCTATAAATGCCGGAATACGCCAGCTTTGAGAGTTTCAAAACAACGCGGTCAAACATTCGCTTAAATGCCATCGCATAAGGGTAATCGTTCTTGCAGTTTTTCTGCGTGACTTCGCCCACCTCATATAACCCCTGATCTTTATCGCAATAAGTAAACACCAGCGCGCCGCCGTATCCGCATTTGTCCTCGGTAACAGCCATCGGGTTAAACGGTTTTTCCAACTTATCGTTGATTTTCAAGCAGCCGTTGTGAGAGATAATCAGACCCGTGTACCCCATCTTGCCGCTTTTCGTCTCGTTCATAAGTATCCAGAAGTCTGCGGGGGATAGTCCATACTTCCCACTTTCGATGATCTCGCAAGCCTTTTTCTTGCTCTCTTTGTACTTATCGGATTGCCAAACTGGGATTTTCTTCCCTTGCTTTTGGCTGTATTCCTCTACGTTCTCGCCAAAGTTGTACTCCATCACTTCACCCCCATGCTCATGCCCTGTACAAGCGTCGCCCCGTCGATTTCGGCGCCGCTTTTCAGCAACGGGGCAAGGTCAGTCTTGCTCACCGTGGGGGCGTTGTAAGTAACCTCGCCGTCGTGACCGTTGGCGAGCATCCACGCCACCACCGCGCCCATGTCGGAGACCTCCACACTGGTGGTTTTGCGATAACTGATGGAGCATCGGGGAGTGGAAAACTTCTCGCCGTTCAGCACAGAATCGAGATATTTTTTCTTGCTCTCTGCCGCGCGCTCTAAAGCCTGTCTGCGCGCCGCAAGGGTCTTCTCTTCTTCGCGGATCGCCTTTGCTTCGGCAACGTCGTTTTTAATCCAAAGCGCGATGTTCTCGATCTTCTGTTCTCTTGCCATGTTCAGCTCCAAGAGCTTTTCAACGTCAAGGATTTCGCCGGTCTCGGCATCTACACAGTCCGCAAGCGCGGAATCAATCTGATAAAGATTCATCTTTTACCTCCGTAATATTGTCTGTGCCACAATAAGGGCACACGGTTTGAGTGGTAATCGTCCAGTTCTCATCGTTCAGATTTTCGCGGTATGCATAAAGAGCTGGCTCTCGGAAATCAGCACCGCACGATTCGCAGTGCATCATTCCCCCACCTCCAAATACGCCATTGCGCTCTGCACGCCGAAGATGCGCGCCGCCTGATGGTCGTTGAAAAACACGTCGATGTGGTTGCCGTTTACGCCGCCACCGCAGTCCTCCGAGATGTAGCTGTGCTGCGTGCCGTCCGGCCAGATCAGCAAGACGCGCGTTCCATAAGGGATCACCTTCGGATCGACCGCGATCGTGCGTCCCTCGGTCGCCAGCGTGCCGGTCGCGGTGTAGCCGTTTGCCCACTTGCCGCAACAGCAGCGTCCGGGGCAATAGGCCGTAAGCGTAAACTCACCAAGAAAGACGTCGTTGCACACCGCACTTTCAGTCGCGGGAATGTCCCACGCGGGATCATGCTCCTCTACGATGGGCGCTCCTTCCGGTTCCGCATCGACCGCCTGCGCGCTGGTGGCGAGGATTGAGATCACGATCAAGAGGATCGTCGCGCCCAAACACGCCGCCGCAATCAGTGCCGATTCGTCGGCCTTGCGCTGCTCTCTCGTGCGCTTGTCGTGCCGTCTCATCGTGTCACCTCTTCCATCGTGATTTGTGCGGGTTTCTCAAACAGAGGCGCAAGCATTTCCTCCTGCGCGGCCTTGTAGAAATTCCTGTCGATTTCAAACCCGTAAGCATTTCGCCCCAGTTCATACGCCGCGCGGAGGGTGGTCGCGCTTCCCGCGCATGGGTCAATCACAACGTCGCCGGGATCCGTGAAAACTTCAATCAGCCGTTTCAACACGTTCACCGGCTTCTGCGTGGGGTGGATTTTGGGAATGTCCTTCCCGTCGCGTTCCCACTTCTGCCAGTCAAAAACCATCTTCCCAGTGCCGCGAATCGGCTTCCCATCTTCGCCGATCTCGCGCCCGTTGTTAAATTTCGGGAGCTTGTCACGGTAAAGCACTACCGCAAACTCCGTCGCACCTACTACTCGCATATTGGCTTTAAGCACCTGCGCGGAATAGTTTTTGCAGAAAAACATCGGGTAGCTGTTCTTAAATCCGTACTGCTTCCCGTACTCCATAACGGTCTGCATCTGGTCGAACGCGCAGAAAACAAGCATTGCCGGGGCTTGCCCTTTCTCCTTCGGTTCTTTCTTCAAAAGGCGGTTGCAGAAGTGCATATATTCAGCGATCTTGAAATAGCCATCAGAGTTGAAAAAGCTGCTCTTTGCCTTTTTGCTCTCGCCGTTTTTGTTGTCGCCGCCGATGTACCACGTCGGGTTGCTCCCGTAAGCATCAGCGCCGATGTTGTAGGGAATGTCCGCGATCACGAGCTGCGCCTTTGGGATTCCGTATTTCTTAAAATTCTGGAAGTTGTCATGGTACAGCTCGCATTTCACCGTCTGCACCCCCTGTCGAGGAACGGCAGTAGCTCATACAGCACCTTACACACCGCGCACGCACCGATAACGGCAAGCCCCGTCTTGAAGTCGCAGCCGTTGAGCGCAATCACCGCAGCGGCGATGCCGCCAAAAAACAACGTATCAGCCATGCTTTTCTCCCTTCTTTTCGTTCGGCACAAGGCCGACAAACTCAAGGCCGTGACCGCGTGCGTAAATCTCGCCCATGATCGTCCCCAGCTTTTCAGGGTCTGGGGGCGTGACCCAAATGATCTTGTACTCTGGCTTTTTTCTCATTGCCTTTTCCTTTCTTCCGTGCTACAATAAGCACGGACACAATATCTTGTGGTAAGATTTGTTCCACCCGCCCCGCTCGATGCTGCAACATTGGGCGGGGCATTTTTTATTCAACTCCGACAACATGGTATCTTCCGTATCCGCTGGAACGACCAGAACCGATGCCGAGACCAAAACCTGCCATATTGATGATGTTCACGATCTGGTCAAGCGTGTAGACGTTCTCGGTGTAGGTGATATGGACTTGGGAAGACCAGCCGGAGAAACGGTTGATATAAACCAACACCGGAGCGCCGCGCTTCGGAGACATGAGCGTTTTGTCAACGAAATGTGCTGCGAATTTCACGGGCTCCAACCGCGCCGTAACATTCATGGCGTTGTCAAACTTCGTCGCGTAAGTGTCGATCTCGTTTCGCACGACTGCTTGACAGAAGGACTTTTTCAAGCCAAAGCCCGTAATGCAGGGCGCGTTGTTCGTCAGCATATCGCGCAAGGTTTCCTCGTTCATGTCGCGGTAAGTGTCCTCCACGGGGTAGCCGTCCCGCCAGTGAATTGCCGTGATGATGTCCTCCCAAATGTTAGGCACTTCCTTGATGGTCTTTTTGCCGTCGCGGGCGGCGGTCAGCTCTCGGACGGTGCGGGCGTTCATCTTGTTCAACACAAGGTCTCCGTCGCCCTCGATCAGGATTGTCGCCTGTTCGATTTTTACAGGCTGGACTTCGATAATGCGCTCTTTCTTCATCTTTCATTTCCTCCTTGATTTTCTCGTGCGCTTGCTGTGGCTTATGTTGTTTTATGGTTTCCTTTCGCTTAGTGTTCTGCGTTTTAATGTTCTGTTCTATAATTTCAGGTACAAATAAAATCGTTTAATTTATTTACCTATGTAGGCATGTGGTCTTTTTTAGCGATGTTTTTTGCGGCTCTCATAAGCCACAGCAAGCGCACGATGTTGTTTTGCGGTATACTTTAGTGTGTAGTGGTGTTTTGTCCAAATGTGCGGTGTTTTGTCTGCGGTAAGCAGAAACAGAAGCGTGTAGTGTTGTGTTTTGTGTATTATAGTGTTGCATGTTCTAATATGGCGTTCTGTTCTGCTTTGTGTTATCGCATTATTATCTGTCAGAAGCTACGCGCCCCTGTTTCCGCTTACCGCCGCGTGTTTATCCCGCAACCTTGTCGATGGCGTCAAATACGCCGTCAAGCTCCACCAATGTTTTGTACTTCGCCCGGAAACTGTTCAGCTCCGCAAGAGCGCGGTCGAGCAGTTTTCGGTATTCGTCCTTGTCCTGCATAATCATGACGGTTGGCTTGTATCCGCTGTCCGCATCCGTCTTGAAGAACACCCGCACTTTGGGGCGGGGTGTATCGCTCTTCTCCTTGATAACCAGGTTACAAACGATGTGCCGCGCCTGCTGCAAACGCCACTTCTCGGCAGCTTCTGCATCGTCCCAATCAAAGCACTTGTGCAGTTCCGTCTGCTCGTCCCTCGCCTTGTCGAGGATTTGGGCGGTCGTTGCGGAGCTGCCGATTGCCAAGATTTCGTCAGCGACCTTTTGCGCGTCGGCGGAAATGCGGCAGCCGCTTTTCCATGCTGCAAAAATCATGTGCCCTCCTTCCTCCTTTACTTTTCATCGGGCTTCAAAAGCTCGTCCACCGTGCAGCCGTAGAGCGCGGCGACCTCCGGCAGACGGCTTGCGCGGGGATGCTGCTGTCCGGTCTCCCACATATAGACCGCTGCATCGGAGACCTTTAGTTTTTCGATCACCTGCTGGACACTAAGGCCAGCCGCCAATCGAGCGCTGCGAAAGCTCATTCGTTCACCTCCATTTCTTTATGCAACCGCAACTAACGTTTAGTCGCTTTGGCTTGTGCTAAGTTTTCATTGACCGCGGCGAGGAAAATTGCTATACTGCCCTTAGCCCTCTTTGGGCAACTTCAAAGGAGGTGGTTTTCGTGACCAACCTTTTGATTTTGCCTGTTCCCTTCCCGTCGGGTCGCAACAGCGGTGCCAAAGCGCGTTAAACTGGCTAAATGTAGCAACTGATACGGCGGAGCACTCAGTGAAGAGGTTAAAACTCACGGTGATATGCCAGTAATCATATCCCACCGTATCGGGTACTCCCGATGGCTTACCAGCGAGAAGGCCATGCGCAGAACCAAAACTGCGAAAGTGGTAAGGCTCCCGAAGAACCTGTAGGCTGTTGCAGGCGGCGAAAGCCTGCAAGGGGCATTGGGTAAACAAATTTGGACATTGGCCGGTGAGGACAGCCCCTTGCCGGTCTTATGTTTCCCCCCGCCGCAGCCAAAAAAACTTAGCGAAAGAGCAAGAAAAACTAAGTTTCCCTTGACAACTTGGCAAACTGTGATATTATAAAGGTGCCAACGATCATAATATTTTTTCGCAGTCCGCTAAATGTAAGGGGGCTTGGGTTTTTATTACCCTTTATGCTAACTAGTATAAGCTAGCAATACTAGTTTGTCAAGAAAAACTTAGAATTTTGCTAGTTAAAAATTAGCCAAACTAGGCGGTGATTTTTTGGATAGATCGCCAATTGTTACAAGAATAAATGCTTTGCTTGCTAAGAAAAACATTTCTAAAGCAGAGTTTTACGAAAAATGTAATCTAACTTCTGCATCGTATTCCAATTGGAACACAGGGAAAACGCGCCCCAAAATGAAAAATATAGAGAAAATTGCAAGATTTTTGGGCGTCACTTCTGAATATCTCCTTTATGGGGACGGAGCAGAAAAAGAAAGCGCCCCCGATCCGAAGACCGAGGGCGCAAGTCCTACCGTTCAGGAGCTGTTTGATTTTATCGATACGGCGACCGACGCCGAGCTGAACGAGCTGTTGCGCTATGCGCAGTTTTTGATGAGCAAGCGATGAATGATTGGATAAAAGATGGCTTGCCGACCGAGCGTATACGTGAGGAGGATTCGGTCGTTGGGCAGATGAAGCGCTTAGAAGAAGAGCGCGTCAATGATTTTCGCAATTATGTTGCCTACCAACAGGCCGAGAATGACCGGAAGGAGAGACAGGCGGTCATTGATCGCCAAAAGCAGAGAAAGCACGACTTTGTCGTTGCTGGATTCTCCAGTGTCACAAGTGTGTTTCTTACCTTGTTTGTCGAGCATTTTCATAAAGTTCTCTCCTTTGTTCTTTCGATTTTTTCTTGATCTCGCGCGCAGCAAGTAACAATGCGTTTTGTTGCGCCTCGCTCATAGTGAGAATTTTTTCTTTCAGTCTTTCTCTAATCATTGTATCACATTTCGCGTCATTACACAACATTTTGTGTCCCTCCAAATAATTATAGTAACGGGGCTATATGTCGATTATTGCACTTTGTGCAGTCGAAAATATAAGAAAATGGAGAGTTGAGATGAAAAAGTTTTTGCTTATCGCGCTGTCTTCGGTTCTCGTGCTCGGCATGTTAACCGCCTGCGGGGGAACGGATCAGTCCGAGCCAGAAAACGAGCCGGTAACTCCGACCGATCTCGTTGGAGAATGGAAGCAGATAAACAGCGATGCAGAGGACGCATGGCAGGCCGCTACCATTGCCGGAGATGCCATTGAGGTGTATTGGGTATCTGATAACGGAGACACCAAAGCGCTCTATTGGGCCGGCTCTTTCGATGCCCCTACCACGGCGGATGAGCCGTACACTTGGGAATCAAAAAATGATAAAGACCAGACCGATATGGCAATTCTCGCCAGCGGCGATGACACCAAGACGTTTACCTATCAGGGCGGCGTAATCAGTTACGAAGTGTCTGCTATGGGAGTTACGCAGACTGTAAAACTTGAGAAGCAATAAGTAACTAAAGGCACTGCCGCCCTCTGCAACAAACGGCAGTGCCTTTTTGCAGCCAGCGGGAAGCGGTCGCCGCTGCTTGCTTTGACCTTATCGCGCTTTACCTTGGTAATTCAACACCGAAACATTGCAATAAGACAGCGCTCGACGCGGTTCGACAAGCCCTCATCTTGCGACTTCGCGGCGCGAAAATCGAAAAAGATTAAGGTGACGTAAATGAACATTCAAGAAGTGTGCAGAATCCGTAAAGAAGAATTGAAACTGACCTATCAAGACATTTCCGACGCTTCCGGCGTGCCGCTGTCCACCGTGCAGAACTTCTTTTCCAAGTTTTCTAAATCTCCGTCGATCTACACCGTCGCGCCGATCTGCAAAGCGCTTGGGATATCCCTTGATGAGGTGTTCGGAATTTCCGAACACTTGACGCCGACCGAGGAAACTTTGCAAGCGCGGAATGATGAGCTGGAACGCCATGTTGATGCAAAAGCAGACATGATTGAGATCATGCGGCGTGGAGTGCGTATCCGAAACGTCGTGATTGCTATAATGTTTGCCATTATCGTTCTGCTGGCCGCGTGGTGTTTGTACATTGATTGGAGTGGGATTTTATGAGAGTGGCATTGTATATCCGCGTCTCGAGCGAGGAGCAGGCGCGGCATGGCCTGTCATTACAAGAGCAACGGGACGCGCTGATAAGATATGCAAAAGCGAATAAAATGACCGTGGCAGGCATATACGAGGACGCGGGAATTTCCGCTAGAAAACCGTACAAAAAGCGCCCCGCGCTCCTGCGGCTGCTGGATGATTGCAAGGCGGGGAAGGTCGACACGATTTTGTTTATCAAGCTTGATCGATGGTTCCGCAATGTCGCCGGGTACTACGACGTGCAGACGCGGCTTGACCAGTACGGCGTGACATGGCAAGCGACGGAAGAGGACTACGAAACGCGCACTGCGTCCGGGCGATTAAAGGTCAACATCATGCTTTCCGTCGCGCAGGACGAAGCCGACCGCACAAGCGAGCGAATCAAATTTATCAACGACGGCAAACGCGCAAAAGGCCAACCGGCAGGGTCAAAAGCCCCTTTAGGGTATATCATCAAGGGCAGGCAATACCAGATCGATAACGGCACGGCAGATGCCGCGCGAGATATGTTTGCGGCGTATATCAGGCTGCAAAGCGTGCTTGGCGTAAAGCGCTATATGCTTGAGACGTGGGGCATTGACAGGGCGTATACCAAATATGTAAACTATTTCCGGAACCGGCTTTATATCGGCGAGGTGTACGGCATCGAGAATGCCTGTCCCGCTCTGGTGAGCAAGCAGGATTTTGACATTGTAAATGATATTCTCCGCCAGCGGTCGCAGCGCTGCGCAGGAATTGAGACAGATCGCGTTTATCTGTTCTCCGGCTTGTTGCATTGCAAAGAGTGTGGGAAAACGATGCAGTCGGAAACGGCAAAGCAGATCTATACCTACTACCGATGCCGGACGCGAATGCTTGACACCTCCGCGTGCCAGCACAAAAAGAGGATTTGCGAAGATGCGCTGGAAGCTTATTTATTGCATGAGCTTGAAGGAATTGCCGAGCGAAACAATCGCTATTATAAAAAGGCAGAAAAAAAGCCCACGCAAAGCGCGGACGCGATACGAAAGAAAATGGATAAGCTGAAAACGCTTTATCTTAACGACTTGATTGAGTTGGACGAATACAAGAAAGAGTACACCACATTAAAGAAATCCCTTGAAGCGGTAGAGGAAAAGCCGAAGACAAACCTTGATGCGCTGCGAAATGGGCTGGCGGAATATGATACATACTTGCGAGAAGAAAAAAAGGAATTCTGGACGCGCTTTATCCGGAGAATTGATGCAGATGACGACGGCGCGTTTTTTGTAACGCCACGTTAGGCATATTTGACCTTCGTGTTGGATACCGTGTAGCCAAAATAGCGCTGGAGCGTCTCAAGGTCGCCGCGGTCCCATGCGACCTCGATCGCATGGCGCACAGCGCGCTCGACGCGCGAGGGCGTGGTGCTGTAGCGGCGCGCGACCTCGGGATAGAGCACCTTCGTCACGGCGTTGATGACATCCATGTCCTGCACGGCGATGACGATGGCCTCGCGCACGTACTGATAGCCCTTGATGTGCGCGGGCACGCCGACCTCGTGGATCACTGCCGTGACCTCGCGCTCAAGCGCCTGCGACTCGTCCTCGCTCTCCTCGCCTTCGTTGACCGCGCGGCGCATCTGGTCTAAAAGCGAGGTCAGCTCGCAGGGCTTGGGCATGAAGAACGATACGCCGCGGCTCATCGCCTGCGACACGATCTGATCGCGATAAAGAGCCGAGACGACAACTGTCTTCATCTGCACCTTGTCCTTCGCCGCCTGCTCGAGCACGCCAAAGCCGTCAAGTCCCGGCAGCAAAAGATCCATCACAAGAAGCTGCGGCTTTCGCTCCGCTATATCCTGCGCCGCAGCCAGTCCGTCGGCTGCGCATCCCACTACGTCGAACTCACCCGTTGCTTCCAATGCCTGTTTCAGTGCTGTGCGGAACTCCTCGTTTGCGTCCGCTAATACGACCGTGATCCTCTTGTCCATGTCATCCCGTCCTTTTCACACAAGTTTTCGCCGACCCAGCCGGCCAGCTTCAGCAGCAAAATGTGACGTCTTCGTTCTGCCATGGCTTTAAGCTAACATATTTGGACAGCGTTTTCAAGCGAGTTATGTCGAATCTAACCATCTTTTTCTAACTTTTTGCATGAAAATTTGGTTGTTTTTACGCTATCTTAACACAATCTTTCTACTATATGGGTAGGTTATTCACTCGAAAGCCCCGCCGCAGAGAGCATATTTTCGATAAAAATACCATAACCTCTTGACGGATCATCCAGCAGGACGTGCGTGACCGCGCCAATGATCTTGTCATCCTGCAAAATCGGGCTGCCGCTCATTCCCTGCACCACGCCGCCGGTCTGCGCAAGAAGCTCCTCGTCCGTCACGCGCAGCAGCAGATTTCGCGTGCTGCCGGAAGGCGAATAGATTTTTTCGATCTCAATATCATACTCGCGTGTTTCATTGCCGGAAACGGTGGCCAGGATCGCCGCCCTGCCGGTCTTGACCTCGTCCTTTTTTGCGATCGGCAGCGCCGCGCCGGTGATCTTTGCCGCGTCCTCTGCCGAGAGCTTGCCGAAAATGCCGCATTCGGTGTTGGCGTAAAGCGTTCCGCTGTCGCGCGTCAGGTCAAAGTCGCCCTTGAGCTCGCCGGGCGAGGCACGCTCCCCCTTTTTCACCGCCTTGACTGAGGCGTCCATGATGCTGCCGTGGTCGAGCGGCAGGAGCTGCCCTGTGTCCACATCCGTGACCCCGTGGCCCAGCGCGCCGAACGTGCCGCTCTGCGGATCAAAGAAGGTCATCGTGCCGATACCCGCCATACTGTCGCGCACCCAGGCGCCGAGACGGTACTCGCCATCCTCGTCCTTCTCCGGCTCCGCGCTCAGTTCGATCGTGCGGCTGCCGCGCTTGACGGTCAGCGCCGCGGCGTCCTCGCCGTTTTCTGCCAGAAGCTGACGGAATTCCTCAATGGTGTCCAGACTCTGCCCGCCGATGGCGGTGATGACGTCACCCTCCTTGAGTCCGCAGTCCTTCGCCGGACTTTCCCCATCGGAAAAGCCGACGACGAGCACGCCATCGGAAAAGAGCTTGACGCCGACGGTCTGTCCGACGGGGATCAGCTCGCTGACCGTCCGGTCCACCGCCTGCGCAGACGGCATTGCGATCGCAGCGGCAGCAAAAAATCCAAGCAGGATCGCCGCCGCTCGCTTTTTTGTGCGATGCGTTCCATCCATTCTCTCACCCCTTCAAAAAATACGGGCGGACGGCGCGCTCTGTGCGCGCAGCGCGCAGCCGTCCGCCCAACGCCGGAAATTTTTTCTTTCTCATTTCTTTTTCTCTGTCCGGCGCATTTACTTTCTGCGCTTCGGGCAAAATTAAAAGGTGCAAAATTTTGATGCGCTGGCATCGCTTTTCGAAATAACGCCGTAAATGCGGACAAAAAAATTCCGCAGACCAAAGTCTGCGGAATTTTGGGAATTGTTTCTATTTAACGCTCGCGGTTGAAAATCTTGAAGATGTCGTCGAACGGATCGGGCTCATCTTCGTGCTTGGCCTCTTCCTCGGCCTTTTCCTTGTCGAAGTCGAGCGGCGCAAGACCGGCAGCGGCGCTCTCGCCGCTCTGCTCGGCAGGCTTCTTATCCTTGTTGAAGTCCAGCGCGCCGGGCGCCTTGTCAAAGCCCGTGGCGATGACGGTGACGCGGATCTCGTCGTCGAGCGTCTCGTCGAACGTCGCGCCGAAGATCGTGAGCGCATCGGGATGCACAGCCTCCTGCACGAGGGACGCTGCCTGCTCGACCTCGTCGAGGCCGATGTCCATCGAGCCCGTGACGTTGATGAGCACGCCGTGCGCACCGTTGATGGAGGTCTCCAGCAGCGGGGACGAAATGGCCATGCGCGCGGCCTCCTCGGCCTTGTTCTTGCCGGCGGCGCGGCCGACGCCCATGTGGGCAAGGCCTGCATCCTTCATAATGGCGGTCACGTCGGCAAAATCGAGGTTGATGAAGCCCGTGTCGCGGATCAGGTCGGAGATGCTCTGCACCGCCTGACGCAGCACGTCGTCCGCGATCTCGAACGCGTTGGCAAAGGTGATCTTCTGGTCGGTCGCGTGCTTGAGGCGCTCGTTCGGGATGATGACGAGCGAGTCGACCTTTGTCTTGAGCTCTTCGATGCCCGCTTCCGCCTGCGTCATGCGGCGGCGGCCTTCAAAACCGAAGGGCTTCGTCACGACGCCGACGGTCAGGATGCCCGCCTCGCGCGCGATCTCGGCAACAATGGGCGCGCCGCCCGTGCCGGTGCCGCCGCCCATGCCAGCGGTGATGAAGACCATATCGGTGTCCTCGAGCGCCTTGGCGATCTGGTTGCGGCTCTCCTCGGCGCTCTTGCGGCCGACCTCAGGGTCGGAGCCAGCGCCCTGACCGTGCGTCAGCTTTTCGCCGATCTGGATTTTATAAGTGGCGGCAGACACGTTGAGCGCCTGCTTATCTGTATTCACTGCGACAAAGTCGACGCCGCGCGCACCGGTGCGCACCATGCGGTTGACCACGTTGTTGCCGCCGCCGCCAACGCCGATGACCTTGATCTTAACTACGTTTTCAGGACCGGTCTCCAATCCGAATGCCATGTCGGTTCCTCCTGCAATCTGTTGTATGGGCAAGGCACTTGCCGCTGCAAGCGCCACAATATCAGGTATTTGCTATCTTAATCATTGTATTACGGTTTTCCCGCGGGGTCAATAGCAATCGGCCATTTCGGGGAAACTTTTTTACGTCAACTTCCGCCTTTATTCCGGGATGAAGTCAGCCCTGCCGTCGTTCATCAGGTTGATCGTGCCGGTCTGGTTGGCTTCAAGCTGCTCCACCACCGTGCGCACATTCCCGAGCTTGTAGGCAATGTCCGCATCCCAGGGCATTTTGACCGTAAAGCGGTCCAAATAGGTAAAGGTGATGGCCGTGCCGTCGCTCAGGTCGATCTCGCCGATCATGGAGAGAAGCTGCTTATCCTCCGCCGTGCGCAGCAGCGTGAGCAGGCGCTCGAATTTATACGAATCCTCGTCCGCAAACGCCGCCATCGCGCCGACCGCGGGCTCGATGAGCGTGCAGCCGGTCACGCGCGCGCAGCCCTCGGGGATCTGCGATGCGCGCTCCAGAATTTTGCCCTCGTCGCTCATGAGCCATGTGCCGTTTTCGCCCGTCAGCGCAGCGGAGGCCGAGCACTCCGTCACGGTCAGAATGAGCGCGTCGGGGTATTTGCGGTTGATGACAACGGTCTCCACATACGGAAGCGTGTCGAAAATGGATTGTTTGACCTTATATTTGTTCAGCAGCACAAGGTTCTGCTCCTTCTGCACGCCCGCAGCCTCGATAATCTGCTCCTCGGTATAGCGCTCGTTGCCCTCCACCACGATCATATCGATGCGGAAAAACATCGTCAGCGCGCCGAGAAACGCGGCGATCACGACCGCGAGGCACAAAAGCCTCAGCGGGAAAGAGGCTCTTCCCCGCCTGCGCCGTCTGTTTCTTCGCTTTGACGCCATAGTTTTCCTGCCTTTTTTCTTCGTTTGCTTATGTACCCGTCTCCCGCCGCACATGCGCGCCCAGCATGCCAAGGTCGCGCTCGATGCTCTCATAGCCGCGGTCGATGTGCTCGATGCGCGAAATGCGCGTGAGTCCGTCGGCCTGCAGACCTGCAATCACAAGCGCCGCGCCCGCGCGAAGGTCGGTGCACTTGACGCGCGCGCCGTGCAGGTGCTCGCGTCCCGTG
>ENA-OPBL01000182-OPBL01000182.1-human-gut-metagenome-genome-assembly--contig:-NODE-182-length-64863-cov-6.597812_pt1 | contig 64863 bp, 83 predicted proteins | sample MGYA00241073_ERZ501461 | MGnify/ENA primary metagenome ERZ501461 (study PRJEB25962, sample SAMEA2042630) | human gut metagenome | biome: human gut; feature: human-associated habitat; material: faeces... | reverse complement strand
CGAGCAACGAGCCAAAGTCCGTGCTTGCACGAGACCTTGGCGACTGCCGCGTTAACTTGAAAAACACGCTCTGCAAGTTTCTCATAGTTTTGCAGGAGATTGTTTTCCTGTTAAATAAAAAGCCATACGCGAGGAAAAGCGCTGCGATATATAAAACTGATATTGTAAGAACTGCCGCAGATGCATTAACAGGTAAAAGGGCAGCAAAGTAAATTTTTCAAAAAAACATAAAAACATAGTTGACAAGTAGGTATAAGGGAATTATAATACACTCAACAAAACAAGTTCCGTAGCTGCAAGGGGATCGAACAGTTGCGAAATAAAAAAAGAAAAAAGAAAAGAGAAAAGAGAGGAAATGTATTATGGGAAATATTTATAAGGGAACCTTAGGACTGATCGGAAACACCCCGCTGGTTGAAGTGGTAAACGTAGAAAAAGAACTGGGTCTGGAAGCTACTCTTCTGGTTAAACTGGAATATTTTAATCCGGCCGGAAGTGTCAAAGACCGTATCGCAAAAGCAATGATCGAAGATGCAGAAGAAAAAGGACTCTTAAAAGAAGATTCCGTAATCATCGAGCCTACATCCGGTAATACCGGAATCGGTCTGGCATCCATCGCAGCATCTAAGGGATACCGTATCATCCTGACCATGCCGGAAACCATGAGTGTGGAGAGAAGAAACATCCTGAAAGCATATGGTGCAGAACTGGTGCTGACAGAAGGAGCAAAAGGGATGAAAGGAGCTATCGCCAAAGCAGACGAACTGGCCAAAGAGATTCCGAACAGCTTTATCCCGGGGCAGTTTGTAAACCCTGCCAATCCGAAGGTACACCGTGAGACAACCGGTCCGGAAATCTGGAAGGATACCGACGGAAAAGTGGATATCTTTGTTGCCGGTGTGGGAACCGGCGGAACACTGACGGGAACCGGCGAATATCTGAAATCCCAGAACCCGGACGTGAAAGTGATCGCCATGGAGCCTGCAACTTCTCCGGTGCTTTCCCAGGGTAAGAGCGGTGCTCATAAGATTCAGGGAATCGGTGCAGGATTTGTACCGGATGTACTGAACACCAAGGTATACGATGAAGTTGTTACCGTAGAAAACGACGATGCGTTCGCAGGAGCAAAACTGCTGGCAAAGAAAGAGGGTATCTTGGTAGGTATCTCCTCCGGTGCAGCCCTTCAGGCAGCTATTGAACTGGCAAAACGTCCGGAAAACAAAGGCAAAACAATCGTTGCACTGCTTCCGGATACCGGTGACAGATATTACTCCACACCATTGTTTACAGAATAAATCATAAAAGACGGGCGGACTGCTGCGAAAGCTGCAGTCCGTTTTCGTGTATTTTTACACAGAACTGTCTGGAATACCGGGAAAGAGGATGTGAAACTGTCGATAACAGCTCTTTGCATATGAATATGTGGTGAGAATACAGAAAATCGTCATTTTATGTGATCCTTTGTCGAACGAAAAATGGGAAAACTCTGTTGTCATATCTTGAACCAAAAAAAGTTTTTTTTTATAATAGAATCAACATTTGGAACACAGTAATCTGTGGTAGGGCCCATAATTTCCAAAATACTAAGTAGATGGAGGAGTTAGTTAGAATGGAAAAATTAAACGTAGCCATAGCAGATGATAATGAACGAATGGTAGATCTTCTCAGTACACTGGTAAAAGGAGATAAAGAGTTGGAACTTGTCGGTCAGGCAGTCGACGGACAGGAAATATACAAAATTATAAAAGAGAAAGAGCCGGATGTGGTATTGCTGGATATTATCATGCCCAAGATGGATGGGATTACAGTTATGGAAAAGCTGAATGAAGATCCGTCTGTCAGAAAACGACCGGCTTTTATTATTATATCGGCAGTCGGCCAGGAACGGATCATCGAAGATGCTTTTCGACTGGGAGCCTGTTACTATATTATGAAACCTTTTGATAACGACATGGTGCTAAACCGGATCAAACAGTTCCGCAAGTTTGGAAAAGGAATCCGCAGAGAGAACCGGGGAACGGGCAATTTGGGAAGAGCGGGAGAAATATCGGAAAAAAATCTGCAGATTGATGTTACCGATATTATTCATGAAATTGGTGTGCCGGCGCATATCAAAGGATATCAGTATCTGCGGGATGCGATCATGATGTCGGTGGAAGATATGGAGATGCTCAATTCTATTACCAAGATCCTGTATCCCACCATTGCCAAGAAACATCAGACTACACCGAGCCGTGTGGAGCGAGCGATCCGTCATGCCATCGAGGTGGCATGGAGCCGCGGAAAGATGGATACGATCGATGCACTTTTCGGTTATACAGTAAGCAATGGAAAGGGAAAACCGACGAATTCTGAGTTTATAGCTTTGATTGCGGACAAAATCCGGCTGGAATATGAACATGGTACACTCCATTGATAGAATGAGATGAAAAATGCATAAAAAAACAGGCATAACCCCTTTTCTGTTTGGTAAAAATGCGATATAATATAAAACAGATGTTGTTATTAGGAAAAACAGGAGGTTATTCGCATGAAAAAGGTATTATATGTTGCATCGGAAGCAGTACCGTTTATCAAGACCGGAGGGCTTGCGGATGTTGTAGGTTCTTTACCTAAATGTTTTCCAAAAGAATATTTCGATGTAAGAGTTGTTATTCCAAAATACGCCTGTATGAAACAGGAATTTAAAGATCGGCTTCAGTACATAACTAATTTTTATATGGATCTGAACTGGAGACAGCAGTATGTAGGAATCTTCGAGATGGAATATGAAGGGATCAAATTCTATTTTATCGATAATGAAGAACATTTCAGCGGGGACAAGCCATATTATGGTATGCCGGGAGATCTGGAAAAATTCGCATTTTTTTCCAAAGCGGCATTGTCGATTCTTCCGGTGATCGATTTCAGACCGGACATCATCCACTGTCACGACTGGCAGACCGGATTGATCCCGGTATATCTGAAAGAACGTTTCCAGGGAAGTGATTTCTACCGTGGTATCAAATCAGTTATGACTATCCACAACCTGAAATTCCAGGGAGTATGGGATATTAAGACTGTAAAAAGTATAACCGGTCTGTCTGATTACTTCTTCACACCGGACAAACTGGAGGCGAATAAAGATGCCAATTATCTGAAAGGCGGTCTGGTATATGCAGATGCCATCACGACTGTAAGTAACACTTATGCGGAAGAGATCAAAACACCATTCTATGGGGAAGGTCTGGATGGACTGATGCAGGCGAGAAGCAACAGCCTGCGTGGTATCGTAAACGGAATCGATTATGCCGAATATAATCCGGAAACGGATGCCATGATCGCAATGAATTATAATGCAAAGACATTCCGAAAAGAAAAAGTGAAAAATAAGACAGCTCTTCAGGAAGAACTGGGACTGGAAGTGAATCCGAAGGCTATGATGCTTGGTGTGGTATCGCGCCTGACAGATCAGAAAGGTTTTGATCTGATTGCCTATATGATGGACGAACTGTGTCAGGATGCCATCCAGCTGGTGGTTCTCGGAACCGGAGAAGAAAAATATGAAAATATGTTCCGGCATTTTGCTTGGAAGTATGACAAAAAGGTTTCAGCAAATATCTATTATTCAGAAGCAATGTCACATAAGATCTATGCGGCGGCAGATGCATTCCTGATGCCGTCTTTGTTTGAACCATGTGGTCTGAGCCAGCTGATGAGCCTTCGTTATGGCACTGTGCCGATCGTAAGAGAGACCGGTGGTCTGAAAGATACTGTACAGCCGTACAATGAGTTTGAAGGAACCGGAACCGGATTCAGTTTTACAAACTATAATGCCCATGAGATGTTAAATACGATCCGCTATGCTGAACGGGTATACTATGACCGCAAACGCGAATGGAACAAGATCGTTGATCGTGGCATGGCACAGGATTATTCCTGGAACAATTCTGCAAAGCAGTATGAAGAGATGTACACCTGGCTGGCAGGTTATTAGAATTTATCGGGATACTCTGACACAGGCAGAGAAAATGTGAAAAACATCCGATATCCCGGAACAAAAGAAAAATACGATACAGGAAACACCGGTGGAAGCTCCGCCGGTGAAATATCCTGTTTTCGTAACTGTTCAGTACCTTCACAGTTACGAGCCAAAATGCATTTAAAATCAACTTCAGTGATGGGAGTTTGGCAAAAAACATGCCAAAACGCCTCGCGGGATACTACCTGCTGAATAGTTACCTGCTTTCTTACTTTAGAGGAAACTTGTTCCCATGCAAAGGTAAAACGATCCGCAAGGACGTGGCAGGACACATTCCCGATCTTTTTTATTCATCCGGCAGATCGCCGAAATTCTCAGAAAATTTTTAAAAACAAAAATAGCAGTTGACAACAAAACTAATTTGTAATAGTATGTAAACAGTGAAACGAACATAAGTTCGTATATGGAAAAAAGGAGACATTATGGCAAAAGAAGATAAATTAAAAGCCCTTGATGCGGCTTTGGGACAGATTGAAAAACAGTTTGGAAAAGGATCTGTAATGAAACTGGGAGATTCCGGTAAGAACATGAATGTGCAGACTGTACCTACCGGATCTCTGAGTCTGGACATTGCACTTGGACTTGGTGGCGTTCCGCGGGGACGAATCATCGAGATTTACGGACCGGAGTCCAGTGGTAAGACAACAGTAGCGTTACATATGGTAGCAGAGGTACAGAAACGTGGCGGGATTGCCGGATTTGTGGATGCAGAGCATGCACTGGATCCGGCTTATGCAAAAAATATCGGAGTAGATATTGATGAACTGTATATCTCACAGCCGGATAACGGTGAGCAGGCTCTGGAGATCACTGAGACAATGGTGCGTTCCGGTGCGATGGATATTATCATTGTGGACTCTGTAGCAGCTCTGGTGCCAAAGGCTGAGATTGAGGGCGATATGGGAGATTCTCATATGGGTCTGCAGGCGCGACTGATGTCTCAGGCGCTGAGAAAACTGACCGGTGTGGTAAGCAAGTCTAACTGTATTGTAATCTTTATCAATCAGTTGCGTGAAAAAATCGGTGTGATGTTTGGTAATCCGGAGACAACTACCGGTGGACGTGCGCTGAAGTTCTACGCATCTGTACGTATGGATGTGAGAAGAACAGAAACTATCAAACAGGGTGGAGAGGTGATCGGTAACCGTACCCGTGTGAAAGTCGTAAAGAACAAAGTGGCGCCTCCGTTTAAAGAGGCAGAATTTGATATCATGTTCGGAAAAGGAATTTCCAAAGAAAGTGATATTCTGGATCTGGCTGTAAATCTGGGAATTATCCAGAAAAGTGGTGCATGGTTTGCCTACAATGATGGCAAGATCGGTCAGGGAAGAGAGAATGCAAAGATATTCCTGAGAGAGAATCCGGAGATTGCGGAAGAAATCGAACGTCAGGTAAGAGCACATTACGGACTTGGAGAAGATGGTCCACAGGATGCAGAAAAAGATGTGGATAAAGCAAAGGATGTTCTGACAGATGCATCAGATGATGAAGTATGAGAATCGTAGAGATTGTCCCTGTAACAAAAACAAAGTATCGTGTTGTGACAGATGAACAGCTCGCCTTTATGTTATATAAGGGCGAGCTTTCCCGTTATCGATTGAAAGAAAATGGTGAACTATCAGCAGAAATTTTCCAGGAAATCTTCAGGGAAATTCTGGTGAAAAGGGCAAAATTAAGGGCGATGCATCTGTTGACACGGATGGATTACACGGAAGCAGAACTGGAAAAGAAACTAATGAAGGGCGAATATACACCGCAGGCGGTAAAAATTGCCATGGATTATGTGCGTTCGTACCATTATCTGGATGATGAACGATACGTAGCGAGATATCTGTCTGCCTATCAGGGCAGGAAAAGCAGACGCCAGATGCAGTTTGAACTGGAACGAAAGGGGATTCCGCGGGAGATGATCCAACGAAGACAGGAAGCAATGGATGACGAAGAAGGGTGTGTGGATGAAACGAACATGATTCGTCAGCTTCTGGAAAAACGCTGCAAACATCCGAAAGAGGCAGATGAAAAAGAAAAAAGACGACATTATGGTTATTTATTGAGAAAAGGCTTTTCTTCTTCAGAGATTCAGTCGGTGTTCCGGGAATATTTTTCACAGAGAGAATAAGAGGTGTAACTGTGCTCTTCGCTCACAAAAAACACCTTGCGGGATATTATCAGTGAACAGTAATATGAACGGTAACTATATCTACAAAAAAACAGGTAATCCGTTGACAAATTTGTGAAATCATTATAGAATTATACTGTTGTAAACGTACAATGAAAACTAAATAAGGAGGTGCTCCTATGGCAAACGGAATCAATATATTAATTCCAATTATTGCTGTAGTCATTGCGCTGGTAATAGCGGTTCCTGTGGCTTGTAAGCTTGCCGTTGCCAAGAAAGTAAAGCAGGATGCAGAAAAGATTGGCACTGCGGAAGAAAAAGCAAGAAACATCATAGATGAAGCCCTGAAAACGGCGGAAACTAAGAAACGCGAAGCTCTTCTGGAAGCCAAAGAAGAATCTCTGAAAACCAAGAATGAACTGGAAAAAGAGACCAGAGAGAGACGCAGCGAGCTGCAAAAGTATGAAAAGCGTGTGCTGGCAAAAGAAGAATCTGTGGATCGTAAGGCGAATGCGATGGAAAGACGGGAAGCAGAGTATTCAGCAAAAGAGACAGAGTTAAAGAAGAAAGAGAAAAAGGTTGACGAATTACATGACCAGGGAGTACAGGAACTTGAGAGAATCTCAGGACTGACCTCCGAACAGGCAAAGGATTATCTTTTAAAATCTGTTGAAGATGAAGTGAAAATTGATACTGCAAAACTTTACAAAGAACTGGAAAGCAAAGCAAAAGAAGATGCTGCAAAGAAAGCAAAAGAATATGTGGTAACAGCCATTCAGAAATGTGCGGTTGACCATGTGGCAGAATCTACCATCTCCGTTGTACAGCTTCCAAGCGATGAGATGAAAGGAAGAATCATTGGTCGTGAAGGAAGAAATATCCGTACACTGGAAACACTGACCGGTGTAGATCTGATCATTGACGATACACCGGAGGCTGTTGTTTTATCAGGATTTGATCCAATCCGCCGTGAAGTGGCAAGAATTGCTCTTGAAAAACTGATTGTGGATGGTCGTATTCATCCGGCTCGTATTGAAGAAATGGTGGAGAAAGCACAGAAAGAAGTAGAAACCATGATTCGGGAAGAGGGGGAGAACGCTGCTCTGGAGGTAGGTGTTCACGGTATCCATCCGGAACTGATTCGTCTTCTTGGACGTATGAAATTCCGTTCCAGTTATGGACAGAACGCATTAAAGCATTCCATCGAAGTTGCACAGCTGTCAGGCCTTCTGGCGGCAGAAGTCGGTACGGACATCCGTCTGGCAAAACGTGCCGGCTTATTACATGATATAGGAAAATCCATCGATCATGAAGTGGAAGGATCCCATATTCAGATCGGTGTTGACTTATGTAGAAAGTATAAAGAATCCCCAATTGTCATCAATGCAGTAGAAGCTCACCACGGTGATGTAGAGCCGGAATCATTGATTGCCGGAATTGTACAGGCTGCAGATGCAATCTCAGCTGCCCGCCCGGGTGCGAGAAGAGAGACATTGGAAACATATACCAACAGATTGAAACAGTTAGAAGATATTACAAACTCCTTCAAGGGAGTAGACAAATCCTATGCGATTCAGGCAGGCCGCGAGGTTCGAATTATGGTATTGCCAGATCATGTCAACGATTCTGACATGGTATTGCTGGCAAGAGATATTTCCAAGCAGATTGAAGCTGAACTGGAATATCCTGGACAGATCAAAGTCAGTGTAATCCGTGAAAGTCGTGTTGTAGATTACGCAAAATAATTTTTGTGGCATCCGGCCGACGAGAAAAGTCAACAACACCCCGGTGTAAAACGAAAGTTTTAGACCGGGGATTTTTTAGTACGGGCAACAAATCTCTGGTACAGTTATTTGAAGACAATGTACCAGGTGAGAAACGGAACAATAATTACCCGATGAGGAATAAAAAATGAAGAAAACGATAGTGCGGGAGTATCAGCTCCCATCATCCTGTATCAAAGGAAAACAGGAACTGACGATTGCTTTTCTGACGGACCTTCATGATCAGGTTACGGGTGAGGATGGGGAGAGGATTTTTCATCTTCTCAAGGAACAGGAGCCGGATCTGGTGTTGGTTGGTGGTGATGTGATAGTGGGTAAAAAAGGATGTGACACGTCGAAAGCGTTTGCATTTCTGAAAAGGTTGTCTGATAATTATCCGGTATTTTATGCCAGTGGGAATCATGAACAACGTATTTCAGAACATCCGGAGATTTACGGGGAGATCGGGAAAAACTATGAGACAGCGTTGAAAGAGCTGTCGCTGATACGGTTGCGTAATCAAAAAGTACAGCTGAAAAAAAAGGGAATACCGATCACTGTCTATGGCCTTGAACCGGAGGAGCAGTTTTATGATAAGGGATTTCGAAAGGATGGTATGGTAGAAGAGCTGAAGAAGCACTTTGGAACTCCGGATACGGATCGGCTGACGATTCTTCTGGCACATAATCCACGCTATAAAAAAGAGTATCTTTCCTGGGGAGCATCGATGACATTTTCCGGGCATTATCACGGAGGAGTTATGATGCTTGGGAAAAAGCGGGGAGCAATCGCACCTGATTTTCGGATCTTTCCGGGTGAATGCGGAGGGATGCATCAGAAAAACGGATGTGCAGTTATTGTCAGTGCAGGTCTGGGAGAACATACGATCCCGGTAAGAATCCATAACCCCAGAGAACTGACTATCGTTCGAATCTCTGCTTTACAAAATGAGAAAATGCCTGTAAAATAAAAATTCAGGTATAGAGTGAGAAGAAAAAAGAGGAAGAAACATGGGAATACCGGTAAAACTGGAAGCATTTGAGGGTCCATTGGATCTGCTTTTGCATCTCATCGAAAAGAATAAGATCGATATATATGATATCCCGATCGTGGAGATCACAGAACAGTATATGGAATATATCCGGCAGATGCAGGAAGAAAATCTGAATATCATGAGTGAGTTTATGGTCATGGCAGCAACTCTTCTGGATATCAAGTGTAAAATGCTTCTTCCCAAAGAAGTAACTGAAGAAGGAGAAGAAAAGGATCCCCGTGAAGAACTGGTGCAGCAGCTGCTGGAATATAAGATGTTTAAATACATGTCCTATGAGTTAAGAGATCGTATGGCAGATGCTTCCCGCTGTGTATATCGGGCGGAGAGTATGCCAAAAGAAGTACTGGATTATCAGCCACCGGTGGATATCCGGGAACTGATCGGAGATCTGACACTGGCCAAGCTTCAGAATATCTTCAATTCTATCATTAAACGTCAGGAAAACAAGGTAGATCCGATTCGAAGCAAATTTGGCAAGATTGAGAAAGAAGAAGTCAGTCTGGAAGACAAAATGAGTGATCTGGAATTATATGCCGGAACACATCATTATTTTTCTTTCCGTGGGCTTCTGGAACGACAGTCTGGTAAGATCCAGGTGATCGTTACTTTTCTTGCTATCCTGGAATTGATGAAAACCGGCGTGATTACCATAGAGCAGGAACATTTATTTGATGATATTCAGATTACATCTTTAATATACGAGGAGCAGCAGGCAGATGGAGAAACTGGAAGCAGCGATTGAGGCGATTTTATTTTCCGCAGGCGATTCGGTGGAAACCGGAAGAATCGCGAAAGCAATCGGACAGGATAAAACTACAACGGAAAAAATTATCCGGAATATGATGCTGAAATATAATGCCAGAGACCGTGGAATCAAGATCCTGGAGTTGGATGGAGCATTTCAGCTGTGTACCAAACAGGAGTATTATGAATATCTGGTGGAGATTGCATTGCAGCCAAAGAAAGCAGTACTGACGGATGTAATGCTGGAGACACTTTCAATTATCGCATATAAACAACCGGTAACGAAACAGGAAATTGAAAAAATCCGTGGTGTAAAATGTGACCATGCGATCAATAAGCTGGTGGAATATAATCTGGTTCAGGAACTTGGACGACTGGATGCCCCGGGACGCCCCATTCTTTTTGGGACAACAGAAGAATTTTTGAGGAATTTTGGAGTACAGTCGACAGAGGATCTGCCAACGATCAGTCCGGTGAAAATGGAAGATTTTAAGGCAGAGGCGGAAGAAGAGATTCAGTTGCAGCTGGATCTGTAACAAAGAGAAAAACCGGTTCTAAAAGAAAGAAAAATGCATATAGTATCTTTGGAAAACTGTGATAAAAAACGGGAGGATACTATATGGGAAAAATAAAGCTGGGATTGTTGCTGCTGCTTATGACACTGGTGGGAACACCGATGACAGGATATGGCATGCAGCTGAGTGAATCAGAACTTTATGCGCGTTCGGCATGTCTGATGGATGCAGACTCCGGGCGTGTTTTGTATTCTAAAAACAGTGAACAGAAACTTCCGATGGCAAGTACTACAAAGATTATGACCTGTATTCTTGCACTGGAAGACGGACGGATGGATGATCTGGTTACAGTATCTGCCTACGCAGCGAGTCAGCCGAAAGTACATATGGGTGCAAAAACAGGAGAACAGTTTTACCTGCAGGATCTTTTGTATGCGCTGATGCTGAATTCAGATAATGATGCTGCTGTAATGATTGCAGAGCAAGTGGGTGGATCAGTAGAAGGATTTGCAGAAAAAATGAATCTGAAAGCAAGAGAACTCGGCTGCGATGATACATATTTTATTACACCGAACGGTCTGGATGCCGAGAATAAAAATGGGATCCACAGTACAACGGCAAAAGATCTGGCAAGAATTCTTCGATACTGCATCATGGAGTCTCCGAAAAAAGCGGAATTTCTTGCAATTACGCAGATGCCTGCCTATACATTCTGGAATTATAGTAAGACGCAGATTTATCAATGCACCAATCATAATGCGTTTCTTGGAATGATGGATGGAGCATTGACGGGAAAAACCGGATTTACAGGAAATGCAGGATATTGTTATGTGGGTGCTTTACAATGGGAGGGAAAAACTCTGATTGTATCGCTGCTTGCATGCGGATGGCCGAATAACCGTGGATATAAGTGGGAAGATACCAGAAAACTCATGACATATGGGCTGACCAATTATGAATATCGGGATGTGTTTGAACAGAAAGATCTTGGTCGGATCGCAGTGCTGAATGGCCGGCAACAGGGGACGACCATCGATGAAGTGGCAACGACCAGTCTGGAATACGGATCCGATGTAGAACAGATGCATCTGTCTTTGCTGTTACGGAAAGATGAACAGATCACAGTTCACTATCAGTTGCCGCCACAGCTGGAAGCTCCGGTCCGAAAGGGACAACAGATTGGAGTGGCGCAGTATTTTCTTGGCAAGGAGCTGCTGCAGGAATATCCGATATATGCAGGTGAACAGGTGGATGTGAGAGATTATTACTGGTGTCTGGAACAGATAGGGGCAGCTTACTGTGCCTGACAGGAAGGAAGAAATATGAGAAAAATAATGGAAGAACTGGAAGACTGTCCGGTGATTGCGGCAGTAAAAGACGAGAAAGGACTGGAAGAGTGCCTGAATATGGATGTAGGTATGGTATTTGTTCTATATGGAACGGTATGTACGATCAGTGAGATCGTAAAAAGGATCAAAGATCAGGGAAAAATCGCTGTGGTACATATTGATCTGATTCAGGGATTAAGCGGAAAAGATGCAGCAGTGGAATTTTTGAAGACATATACCCGTGCCGATGGTATCATTACCACGAAACCAGCTCTTATAAAGTGTGCAAAAGAACTGGGGATGTTCACTGTGCTTCGTTTTTTTGTAATTGATTCCATGGCATATGATAATATTCAGAAACAGACAGCAGGGTATCGTCCGGATGTGATCGAGATTCTTCCTGGGCTGATGCCGCGAGTAATCGAAAAAATAAAAAAGAGTGTAAGATGTCAGGTAATCGCTGGTGGACTCATCAGCGAAAAAGAAGATATTGTGGCTGCACTGAAGGCCGGTGCCGTAGCAATTTCCACCACAGACAAAAATGTATGGAAAATGTAAGAAGATAGACAGTTTTTGCCTGTTGTGTTTTCGGAAAGTTCGTTATATAATTTTCCATACGAGAGAATGCTGTAAGAAGAGAAAACAGCAACACAGATTATGGAGAAAACAGTATGTTTTGCAAATATTGTGGAAACCGTCTGGAGGACGGGGATCGTTTCTGTGGGGCATGTGGACATCCGGTAGAAGAGAAACCGATGCAGGAGACTGCAAATGAGGATTCTTATAAAAAACAGGAAGAGAAAGTGCCCCGCATCAAAAAGAAAAAGCCGGAACCTGAATATGATAATCGTATGACAGAAGGAATGGGATATGGTTATCAGATGGAGCAACATCAGGAAGACGATGAAGACGATGATGAGGAAGAGTGGGAAAGAGAAGAAAAAAAGGAGAAGATCACTTTTGCTATTCTTGGAATTATTATCGTTGTTCTGGTGGTAGCTATCGTATTTGGTGTTGTAAAGCTGGTAGGTGCAGGAAGCGGAGATACGAAAAAAGTGCCGCAGCTGAATGAACAGATGAAAGAAGATATGCAGAAGATTCAGGACAGAGATGAAAAAGATACAGAAGAGAGTGAGGATGCGTCAGTTGCGGATGAAACAGTGAAAGAACCGGAGACGGTAACCCCCGAAGTGACAGCCACACCGGAGCCAACCCAGGAAACATCACCGGCGCAGGAAGCAGAAACGACTGCAGCACCGACACAGCAGGTCACGCCTGAACCGACTCAGGAAGCTGCGGTTCAGGAACAGCATAAGGAAGCGGAAGTCAATGATGCAGAAACTGCAAGTGATACCGGAAACAGCGATTACGTGATACCGGACAGCAGTACCCGTTATCTTACCAACACAGATCTGACCGGTCTTTCCGAATGGCAGATGCGTATCGCAAGAAACGAGATTTATGCCCGTCACGGAAGAATTTTCAAGTCGGATGATCTGGCAGATTATTTTGCATCCAAAAGTTGGTATACGCCAAGTGTATCAGCAGATCAGTTTGATAATTCATATCTGAATGCAATTGAAATTGAAAATCTGAAACTGATCACAGCTTATGAGAAAGCACATAATCTGAATCAGTAACAGAAATAAAAACAGGAAACTCCTGAAACAGAAACACACGGTGTGTGGTCATCTGTTTCAGGAGTTTCCTGTTTTTATTGTCAGAAAAAATATAAAAAAACTATAAAAACTCTTGCATCCTGCAAAATAAGTGATATTATTAGTTGGTCGACGAAACATTAGCTGACTAACTAATAAGAAAGGAAGAAATCGAATGAGTGAAAAAGAACATTCCGTAGATTTTCTGATGATAAAATTGCTCCATGTGTATGCGACAAAGATATTTCATCAGCTTTCACATGTGAATCTGCACCCGGGGCAGATGCCGATGCTGGATATTCTTTATCGGCAGGAGGGACTCAGCCAGAGAGAAATCTGCAGCCGTCTGTGTATCAAACCGTCTACGGTGACGGTGTCCCTGCAGCGAATGGAAAAAGCAGCTCTGATTTACCGGGTGGCTGATGCGAAGGATAAGCGGATCCAGAGAATCTACCTAACGGATTCCGGAAAAGAAATTCACCGGGAAGTGGAAAAGATCCGAAAAGAAGTGGGTAGTGTGATGCTTCAGGGAATGACTCCGGAAGAGGTAGATCATCTGAAAAAACAGATCCTTCAGATGCAGGAGAATATGGAAAAAATGCCGGGAAGTACTGAGATTAAGGATTACCTGTAACTGTGAATATAGCGAACAGTTACGGATATTTTAAAGAAGGAGAAGAATAGGTATGTTACGAATGTTTAGGGAACTGAAAGGTTCTTATCGTTATATCGTACTGATTTTTGCACTGCTGTTCGGACAGGCATTCTGTGATCTGGCGTTGCCATCGTACACTTCGGATATTATCAATGTGGGTGTACAGCAGGGTGGTATTCCGGACAGTGTGCCGGATCAGATCCGGGAAAGCTCCATGGATCAGCTGTTTTTATTCATGGACAGTGATCAGCAGCAAGAAGTCAAAGAATATTATACGTTGAAAGATGGGGTATATACCCATAAAAAACTGAAAGAAGAAGAAAGAGATTCTCTGAATACTATATTCGGAAAGTCGATGCTGGCAGTAAGCAGTCTGCAGCAGCCAGATACACAGAATGCTCTGGCAGAGAAGATGCAACTTCCGAACGGTGCGGATGTGCCGGAGACAATCGCACAGCTTCCGGATGAGGCGAGAAGGCAGATAATGGAACAAATGACAGAAAAACTGGATGGTATGCCGGAATCTATCGTAACCCAGGGAGCCATTCGGTATCTGAAAAATGAGTATCAGGAAATGGGCGAAGATCTGGACAAGATTCAGATGCAGTATGTGCTGTGGTCCGGAATTAAGATGTTGCTTCTGGCAGCACTGATCATGATCGCTTCTGTCTGTGTAACGTTCTTTTCCAGCAGGATCGCGGCGAAACTTGGTCATGATCTGAGAAATAAGGTGTATAGAAAGGTATTATCTTTTTCAAGTCAGGAGATGGATAACTTTTCCACTGCATCTTTGATCACCAGAAGTACAAATGATATCCAGCAGGTACAGATGGTATATACCATGTTGTTCCGTATCGTTTTATATGCGCCGATCCTTGGTATTGGCGGTGTTCTGAAAGTGTTGCACACAGATGCAGCGATGACATGGATCCTGGGCATCGCAGTAGCAGCGATTCTGATTCTGGTGGCAGTCCTCTTCGGAGTTGCTATGCCGAAGTTTAAAAAGCTGCAGGATCTGATCGACCGTCTGAACCTGGTCAGCCGTGAGATCTTGACCGGTATTCCGGTGATTCGTGCGTTCAGCCGGGAAAAACATGAAGAAGAACGGTTCGAAGAAGCAAATCAGAGACTGACGAAGACCAACCTGTTTGTCAATCGTACGATGACTTTTATGATGCCGCTGATGATGCTGATCATGAACGGGATCAGTGTACTGATTATTTATACCGGTGCACACAGTATCGATGCCGGTAATATGCAGGTGGGTGATATGATGGCATTTATCCAATATGCGATGCAGATTATCATGTCGTTCTTGATGATCACGATGATGTCTATTATGCTGCCCCGTGCAGGTGTGGCTGCCAATCGTATCCTGGAAGTACTGGATACACCACTTTCTATTGAAGATCCTGAAAACTGTGTAAAACCGGAAGAAAAGGAGAAAGGAACGGTAGTCTTCGATCATGTAAGCTTTGCTTATCCGGGAGCGGAAGAAGAAGTGCTGTCCGATATTACCTTTGAAGCAAGGAAAGGAGAAACCGTTGCCTTTATCGGAAGTACCGGAAGTGGTAAAAGTACTCTGGTGAATCTGATTCCGCGTTTCTTTGATGTGACCAAAGGAAGTGTCCGGGTGGACGGCGTGGATATCCGGCAGATGAAACTGGGAGATCTGCGGGAACGGATCGGTTACGTACCGCAAAAAGGTGTGCTGTTTTCCGGCACCATCGATTCTAATCTTCGTTATGGAAGAGAGAATGCGACCAGAGAAGAACTGGAGAAGGCAGCAGCCATTGCTCAGGCAACAGAGTTTATCGAGCAGAAAGAAGAAGGTATGGAAAGCCCGATCGCACAGGGAGGAAGCAATGTGTCCGGTGGTCAGAAACAGAGGCTGTCGATTGCAAGAGCCATTGCAAAACAGCCGGAAATCTATATTTTTGATGACAGTTTTTCTGCGTTGGACTTTAAGACAGATGCGGCACTTCGAAAAGCATTAAAAGAAGAAACCGAAGAAGCCACAACCCTGATCGTTGCACAGCGTATCAGCACGATTCTTCATGCTGACCGGATTCTGGTACTGGATGAGGGTAAAGTTGTCGGTATGGGAACGCACAAAGAACTTCTGCAGTCCTGCGAGGTATATCAGCAGATTGCACGTTCACAGCTGTCACAGGAGGAACTGGATTATGAGTGAAAATAGCAGACGTCCCTCCCGGGGACCTATGGGACGGGGAAGAATGAATGGAGAAAAGGCAAAGGATTTCTCCGGAGCAGTAAAAAAATTGCTGCGTTATATGAGTAAGTATAAGATTCGTCTGATTGGCATGATGATTTTCGCCATTGTCGGTACGGTATTTAATATTGTGGGACCAAAGATTCTTGGTAAAGCGACCACGGAACTGTTTAACGGTCTGGTGGCAAAGGTCAACGGAACCGGAGGGATTGATTTTGATAAAATCGGAAAAATTCTGTTGTGGACACTGGGACTGTATCTGTGCAGTGCAGCCTTTTCCTTTGTGCAGGGATTTATCATGACGGGAATCTCCAACGATGTCAGTTATTCTCTGCGGAAAGATATTTCCGGAAAAATGAACAGACTGCCGATGAAATATTATGAAAGCCGGACATACGGAGAGGTGCTCTCCAGAATTACCAACGATGTGGATACCCTGCAGCAGGGGTTGAATCAGAGCATTACACAGTTGATTACTTCCGTTACAACGTTGATTGGTGTATTTATCATGATGCTTAGCATTAATGTATGGATGACTTTATGTGCACTGCTGATTCTGCCCTGCTCGATGTTTATTATCAGCAAGGTGATGAAACGGTCACAAAAATACTTCCGGCAGCAACAGAAATATCTGGGTGATGTGAATGGGCAGGTGGAAGAAGTTTATGCCGGACAAAATATTGTAAAAGCGTTTAATAAGGAAGATGCTGTGATGGCCACTTTCGAGGAGACGAATAAAAAGTTATATGAATCCGGCTGGAAATCACAGTTTTTCTCCGGCATGATGATGCCGATCATGCAGTTTGTAGGTAATATCGGATACGTAATGGTAGCTCTTCTCGGTGGCTTTATGACTATCAAAGGAGCTATTGAAGTCGGTGATATTCAGTCTTTCTTCCAGTACATTCGAAACTTTACCCAGCCGGTACAGCAGATCGCACAGGTTACCAACATGATGCAGTCCGCAGCCGCAGCTTCCGAGCGTGTCTTTGAATTCCTGGAAGAAGAGGAAGAAGAACAGACGGTGGAACATCCGGTGACACTGGAAAATGGTGTGGAAGGACACGTAACCTTTGAACATGTAAGCTTTGGCTACCGGCCTGATCAGATCATTATCAAAGATTTTTCTGAACAGGTACAGCCGGGACAGAAAATCGCCATCGTTGGACCGACCGGTGCCGGAAAAACCACGCTGGTGAAACTGCTGATGCGTTTCTATGATGTCAACAGTGGAAGGATACTGATCGACGGACACGATATCAGGGAATTTGACCGGAGAAATCTGAGAGAGTGTTTCGGTATGGTGCTGCAGGACACCTGGCTGTTTAACGGTACGATCATGGAAAACATTCGTTACGGAAGACTGGATGCCACCGATGAAGAAGTGATCGCAGCGGCGAAAGCAGCACACGCACACCGGTTTATCCAGACACTGCCGGAAGGATACAACACCGTGTTAAATGAAGAAGCCAGCAATGTATCACAGGGACAAAAGCAGCTTCTGACGATCGCGAGAGCGATTCTTGCAGATAACCGGCTGCTGATCCTTGATGAAGCAACTTCTTCGGTAGACACCAGAACCGAAGAGAGGATTCAGAAAGCAATGGATAACCTGATGAAAGGACGAACCAGTTTTGTAATCGCTCACCGGTTATCGACAATTAAAGATGCAGATGTGATCCTTGTGATGAAAGACGGAGATATAATAGAACAGGGAAATCATGAAGAACTCTTGGCAATGAACGGATTTTATGCTAATCTATATAATAGTCAGTTTGAGAAGGTAGGATAAAATCTATGAGTACAGACTGACCATGAGGTTTTCAGCAGAAAATCACAGGTAAGAAAAAAAGGGGATGTTGCGATGACACAAAGAACATCCCTTTCTTTATGCATTCTTAAGGAGGAAATCAATGAGAAATCTTTTAGTAGCACAGTCCGGAGGACCCACATCAGCAATCAATGCGACGATCGCAGGAGTGATCATGGAAGCGCATGCATCCGATCAGGTTGATACGATCTACGGTGCGGTAAACGGCATCAAAGGTGTTCTGGAAGAACGGTTTGTTAATCTGAGCGAGAAAGTACCCGGTGAGGATGAACTGGAGATTCTTTGTCAGACACCGGCAGCAGCACTGGGTTCCTGCAGGGTAAAACTGAAAAATCCGGCAGAAGACGACAGCCAGTTTCAGGAAGTCATCCGGATTTTCCGCAAACATGAAATTATGTATTTTATTTATGCAGGTGGAAATGATTCCATGGATACAGTAGATAAACTGGCGGCATACTGTAAAGAACACAAAATTGAAGATATTCATGTTATGGGAGCACCGAAAACCATCGATAACGATCTGGTGGGAACGGATCACTGTCCGGGATTTGGTTCCGCAGCAAAATATATAGCAACTACATTTTCAGAACTTGAAAGAGACTGTCATGTATACGATACCAAGGCTGTTACCATCGTGGAAGTAATGGGAAGAAATGCAGGATGGCTGACAGCAGCATCTGCACTGGCAAGAAATAACGGTGCAGCGGGTCCGAGCCTGATTTATCTTTGTGAGCCGGCTTTTTCAGTGGAAAGTTTTCTTGACGATGTGAAGAAAAAACTGGAACAGCAGGACAGCGTACTGGTAGCGATCAGTGAAGGAATCAAGGATAAAAATGGTGTTTATATCTCCGAGCAGGTACAAAGCGGGGCCGTGGATAATTTTGGACACAGTTATATCGCAGGAAGTGCCCGGGTATTGGAAGACATTGTGAGAAGAGAGATTGGCTGCAAAGTAAGATCCATCGAACTGAATCTGATGCAGCGATGCGCCTCCCATATTGCGAGTAAAACAGATATCCAGGAGTCGAAGATGCTAGGTATGACAGCCTGCCGCTGTGCGTTGCAGGGAAAAAGCGGACTGATGGCTTCTGTGGAGAGACTCGGCAGTCATCCATATCAGGTACGCTATACTGCAGTTCCTGTCTGTGAAGTGTCTAACCAGGAGAAAAAAGTCCCGGACGATTATATTAATGAGGCAGGAAATGATGTGACAGAAAAGATGATGGAATATTTAAAACCGTTGATCCATGGTGAGACAGAAATAATCTACGAAAACGGAATTCCGAAACATTTGTACCTTTATTAAGTTTTTCTGAAGGCTTTTGTCAAAAAGTTATTGAAAAAAAAAGCAAAAAATAGTAGAATTATAATCGGCTGAAATTTTGTTTTCACTTAAATTTTTTATAAAAATGGAGGGCTGAAGTATGAGCAATACAGCACAAAGCGCAGCAAGCACAAGGATAGCCTCTTTGCTTGATGCAAACAGTTTTGTTGAAATTGGTGGACAGATTACTGCAAGAAGTACAGATTTCAACTTATCTGCAAAAGAAACCCCGTCAGATGGTGTCATCACCGGATATGGTGTGATCGACGGAAGCCTGGTGTATGTATACAGCCAGGATGCTACCGTACTGAATGGAACTGTTGGTGAGATGCATGCAAAGAAAATTGCAAGACTGTATGATTTTGCAATGAAAACAGGTGCACCGGTGATCGGTCTGATCGATTGCGCAGGTATGCGTCTGCAGGAAGCAACCGATGCACTGAACGGTTTCGGTGAGATCTACATGCAGCAGACAAAAGCAAGCGGTGTGATTCCACAGATCACAGGTATCTTCGGAACCTGCGGCGGTGGAATGGCTATGATTCCGGCACTGACAGACTTTACTCTGATGGAAGAGAAAAAAGCAAAATTATTTGTCAATTCTCCAAACGCCATCGAAGGAAATGAAATCTCCAAATGCGATACTTCCGCAGCTGAGTATCAGGCAAAAGAAGCAGGTCTGGTAGATTTCAAAGGAAGCGAAGAAGATGTTCTGGCACAGATCCGTGCGCTGGTAACTATGCTTCCTGCAAACAACGAAGATGATATGTCTTACGAAGAATGCACAGATGATCTGAACAGAGTATGCAAAGATCTGGCAAACTGTGCAGGAGATACTTCTATCGCACTGTCTCAGATCAGCGATAACAACGTATTCTTCGAAGTAAAAGCAGACTATGCAAAAGATATGGTTTGTGGATTCATCAAACTGAACGGTTCCACTGTAGGTGCTGTTGCAAACAGAACAGAGATCTACGATGCAGAAGGAAACCTGACAGAAACCATGGATGCAGTATTATCCGCAAGAGGAGCAAGAAAAGCAGCAGACTTCGTAAAATTCTGTGACGCTTTCAACATCCCGGTTCTGACACTGACCAATGTTACCGGATTCAAAGCAACCAAATGCTCTGAAGCAAACATGGCAAAAGCAGTTGCTGAACTGACTTATGCATTTGCAGATGCTACTGTACCGAAAGTAAACGTGATCGTAGGAAAAGCTTACGGAAGCGCTTACCTGGCTATGAACAGCAAATCCATCGGTGCAGATATGGTTTATGCATGGCCAAACGCTGAAATCGGTATGATGGATGCAAAACTGGCAGCAAAGATCATGTACGCAGATTCTGATGCAGCTACCATCAACGAGAAAGCTGCTGAATATGCAACCCTGCAGTCCAGCGTGGAATCCGCAGCAAGAAGAGGATATGTAGATACTATTATCGAAGCTGAGGATACAAGAAAATATGTGATCGGTGCTTTCGAGATGCTTTACACAAAGAGAGAGGATCGTCCAAGCAAAAAACACGGAACAGTATAATGAGGTGAGCATAAATGAAGCAGAGATGGAAAAAAATTGCCAGTCTGATGCTGGTTACAATCTGTGCATTTTCTCTGACTGCCTGCGGTAAAAAAGAAGAAACAGCTGCTTATCAGCAGATTACCGATGATATGGTAAGCAACTGTGCAGAGGTATCTCAGAGTGCAGTAGAATCTCTTGCAGGTTTCGATGATGAAACTCTGAATCAGATGACTGCAAACAGAGACACATTTACCAGACTTGCAGTATCAGCATGGATGGACCAGGAAAACGAACTTGGTAAATATGAGGAAATGGGAACCCCGACAACAGATATTGACCGTGAAGAAGGACAGGTAACTGTTGATATTCCGGCAAAATTTGACAAAGGTGATGCAGAAATCAAAGTTGTATTCAATTACAGCAGTGATTATGACCAGATGGTTCCTGCTTATATGACTATTTCCGAAGTTGAAACTACCGGAATGAAATTAAACGGTGCCGCTGTCAATACCGTTATGGGTGTCGGCTGTGTATTCGTTGTTCTGATCTTCCTGATTTTCGTTATTTCCTTATTTAAGTATGTTGGAAAGATCGGACAGAAAGAGACAGCACCGAAAGCAGCACCAGCACCTGCACCAGCAGTACCGGCTGCACCTGTTGAGGAAGACCTGACAGATGATCTGGAACTGGTAGCAGTTATTTCCGCAGCAATTGCAGCATCTGAGAACACATCCACAGACAGCTTTGTGGTTCGTTCCATCAAAAAAGTGAACAGAAGTAAATGGCAGAGAGCCTGAGCATAGGAGGAATATCACATGAAAACTTATACAATTACTGTTAATGGCAATGTATACAATGTAACTGTTGAAGAAGGACAGACAAGCGGCGCACCTGCAGCAGCTCCTGTTGCAGCACCAAAAGCAGCACCTGCAGCAGCTCCGAAAGCAGCAGCACCTGCAGCTTCCGCTGGTTCTGTAAAAGTAACAGCCGGAGCAGCCGGTAAAGTATTTAAAGTAGAAGCAAGCGTTGGACAGGCTGTAAAAGCCGGTGATCCAGTGATCATCCTGGAAGCAATGAAGATGGAAATCCCGGTTGTTGCTCCGCAGGACGGAACCGTTGCAAGTATTGACGTTGCTGTTGGTGATGCAGTTGAAGCTGGTGCTACTCTGGCATCCTTAAACTAAGACTGAATTTGCAGACAATGTAAATTCCCAAACAGCGACGACTTGCTGAATTCAACAACGGGAGGTTAAAAACATGAGTATAATGAAAACATTGTCAAACTTATGGGAACAGACTGCGTTCATGAACCTGGAGTGGGGCAACTATGTTATGATCCTGGTTGCGCTGGTATTCCTGTATCTGGCAATCAAACACGGATTTGAGCCACTGCTGCTGGTGCCGATCGCATTCGGTATGCTGCTGGTTAACATCTATCCGGATATTATGGCAGATCCTTATGTAGATGCTATGGGTATCGAACATGCCGGTGGTCTTCTGCATTACTTCTTCATCCTGGATGAGTGGAGTATCCTGCCGTCCCTGATCTTCATGGGCGTTGGTGCGATGACAGACTTTGGTCCGCTGATCGCCAACCCGAAGAGTTTTATTCTTGGTGCTGCAGCACAGCTGGGTATCTACAGCGCGTACTTCCTGGCTATTTTCCTGGGATTCAACGGAAAAGCAGCAGCAGCAATCTCTATCATTGGTGGAGCCGATGGTCCGACCTCTATCTTCCTGGCAGGTAAACTGGGCCAGACAGAACTGATGGGACCGATCGCCGTGGCAGCATATTCTTATATGTCCCTGGTTCCGATCATTCAGCCGCCAATCATGAAACTTCTGACAACTGAAAAAGAAAGAAAGATCAAGATGGAACAGCTTCGTCCGGTATCCAAACTGGAGAAGATCTTATTCCCGATCGTTATCACAATCGTAGTTTGTATGATCCTTCCTACAACTGCTCCTCTGGTAGGTATGCTGATGCTTGGTAACCTGTTCAAAGAGAGTGGTGTTGTAAAACAGCTGACAGAGACAGCTTCCAACGCGCTGATGTACATCGTAGTTATCCTGCTGGGTACTTCCGTAGGTGCATCTACAAGCGCAGAAGCATTCCTGAACGTAGATACTCTGAAGATCGTTCTTCTGGGTCTGGTTGCATTCTGTGTTGGTACAGCTGGTGGTGTTCTCTTTGGTAAGATCATGTGCAAATTGTCCGGTGGAAAGCTCAATCCTCTGATCGGATCTGCCGGTGTATCTGCCGTTCCTATGGCAGCCCGTGTATCACAGAAAGTCGGTGCGGAAGCAGATCCGACAAACTTCCTTCTGATGCATGCTATGGGACCTAACGTAGCAGGTGTTATCGGTACCGCAGTAGCGGCCGGAACTTTCATGGCTGTATTCGGAGTATAATACGGTAATACAAAAGCCACAGATCCCGATGCGGGCTGCCATGTCCGCAGTCGGGTATAATAGAAAGAAAGGATAAGACTATGACAGATATTGCTAAAAAACCAATTAAAATTACTGAAACAATTCTGCGTGATGCACATCAGTCTCTGATTGCAACAAGAATGACAACAGAGCAGATGCTGCCGATCGTAGATACTATGGATAAAGTAGGTTATCATTCTGTAGAGTGCTGGGGTGGTGCAACATTTGATGCTTCCCTGCGTTTCCTGAAGGAAGATCCATGGGAAAGACTTCGTAAATTCCGTGACGGATTCAAAAACACAAAACTGCAGATGCTGTTCCGTGGACAGAACATCCTGGGATATCGTCCATATGCAGATGATGTAGTAGAATATTTTGTACAGAAATCTATCGCAAACGGTATTGATATCATCCGTATCTTTGACTGTCTGAATGATATGAGAAACCTGCAGACAGCAGTAAAAGCAGCAAACAAAGAAAAAGGTCATGCACAGGTTGCACTGTCTTACACACTGGGTGATGCTTATACTCTGGAATACTGGACAAACATTGCAAAAGAGATCGAAGAGATGGGTGCGGATTCTATCTGTATCAAAGATATGGCTGGTCTGCTGCTTCCTTATAAAGCAACAGAACTGGTAAAAGCTTTGAAAGAGACTGTTAAGATCCCGATTCAGTTGCATACACATTATACTTCTGGTGTGGCTTCCATGACTTATATGAAAGCTGTTGAGGCTGGTGTTGATGTGATCGATACTGCAATCTCTCCATTTGCGCTGGGTACTTCTCAGCCGGCTACAGAGGTTATGGTAGAAACCTTCAAGGGTACTCCATATGATTCAGGTCTGGATCAGAAACTCCTGGCTGAAATCGCTGACTACTTCCGTCCGATTCGTGACGAGGCTCTGGACAGCGGTCTGCTGAATCCGAAGAACCTGGGTGTTAATATCAAAACTCTGCTGTATCAGGTACCGGGTGGTATGCTGTCTAACCTGACATCTCAGCTGAAAGAACAGAATGCAGAAGATAAGTTCTACGATGTTCTGGAAGAAGTTCCGAGAGTAAGAAAAGACCTGGGTGAGCCGCCTCTGGTTACTCCGTCTTCTCAGATCGTTGGTACACAGGCTGTATTTAACGTACTGATGGGTGAGAGATATAAAATGGTTACAAAAGAGACAAAAGCTGTTCTCTCCGGTGAATATGGTAAGACTGTTAAACCGTTTAACAAAGATGTTCAGAAGAAATGTATCGGTGATAAAGAGCCGATTACCTGCCGTCCTGCAGATCTGATCCCGGACGAACTGGATACTCTGCGTGGCGAGATGGCTCAGTGGTCTGAACAGGATGAAGACGTTCTGTCTTACGCTCTGTTCCCACAGGTTGCTACTGACTTCTTTAAATATAGAGAGGCTCAGCAGACTAAGGTTGATGCTACTGTAGCGGATAGTAAGAATGGGGCTTATCCGGTTTAAGATTGGGTAGGATTCCTTTTTAGAAAAATAGAAGAAAGTCTCACAAGATTTTTGAGTTTATCAGAGGTCTTGTGGGGCTTCTTTTTTTTGTATTGGCAAAGGGGACGCCAGGACACGGGACTCCAAGGTCGGCAAACGTGGGCAGGGCAACTTTAAGCTAGCCGCTAACTTCGGCTATAGTTCACGAGGGTCAGCTGACCCTCGCGAAAGCCTACGTAAGCGTCGGATCTTAAAGCTTGCCCTAAGCGCCCACAAAGTGTTTGCTGCCCCTGGAGTCCTGACTACTTGCTGGATTTTGGGAGAAACTGGAAAAAGAACTGGAAGTTTTGAAAACGTGGGAGGGAAGGGGAAAGATTAATGCATGTGTCCACTGTTATGGGTACATTATAAATTTCGTGGATTAGGGTTTGATTATATGGGGGAAGGATGGTAAGATAGTGCTGTTATGGATATTTTATGGTAAATGAGGAGTTTTGGATGAATATTATTAATATTGAGCATATCAGTAAGATTTTTGGTGAGAAGGTTATTTTTGAGGATGCTTCGTTTGGGATTCAGCAGGGGGATAAGATTGGTATTGTGGGGATTAATGGTACCGGCAAGTCTACCGTGTTGCGGATGATCGCAGGGGAGGAGGAACCGGATCAGGGACAGATTATTCGGCAGAATGGATTGAAGATTGCTTATCTGCCACAGAGTCCGCATTTTCCGAAGGGGGCTACGGTGGCTTCGTATGTGCTGAGCGGGAATGGAGATAAGGACTGGTTGGTGCAGAGTAATATGACGAAGCTTGGAATCGAAGTGTCGGAGCAGGAGGTGGAGAATCTCTCGGGAGGACAGCGGAGAAAGCTTGCGCTGGCGAAGGTGCTGGCGGGGGATTTTGATGTGTTACTGTTGGACGAGCCTACGAACCACCTGGATGAAGGGATGATCAACTGGCTGGAAGAATATCTGAAAGGATATAAAGGAGTGCTGGTGATGGTTACGCATGACCGGTATTTTCTGGATAAAGTGTCTAATCGGATTCTGGAGATCAGCCGAGGAAATATGTATGGGTATGATTCCAATTACTCTCGATTCCTGGAGTTAAAGGCGGAGAGAGAAGAGATGGAACTTGCCAGTGAGCGGAAGCGTCAGAGCATCCTTCGGATGGAACTGGAATGGGCGAAACGCGGATGCCGTGCCAGAAGCACGAAACAGAGAGCAAGACTGGATCGACTGGAAGCCTTAAAACAGGGAAAAGCACCAATCAGTGATGCGGTTGTGGAGATGGATTCTGTAGAAACCCGGATGGGTAAGAAGACAATTGAGCTGTATAATGTGACCAAACGATATGGTGATCAGTTGCTTTTGAAGGATTTTACCTATACTGTTCTTCGAAATCAGCGTCTCGGAATCGTCGGTCCGAATGGTTGTGGAAAATCTACCCTGTTAAAGATTATGGCAGGACTTGAACAGCCGGATGAAGGTCATGTGGAAGTAGGAGAGACGATCAAGATCGGATACCTGGCACAGGAAGAGCTGCCAATCAAAGACAGTAATCAACGAGTGATCGATTATGTGAAAGAGATAGGAGAGTATGTGCAGACAAGAGATGGCAGAATCAGTGCATCGCAGATGCTGGAGCGGTTCCTGTTCACGCCGGATATGCAGTACACTCCGATTTCCAAACTCTCCGGTGGAGAAAAGCGGCGGTTGTATCTGTTGTCCGTGCTGGTCAGCGGGGCAAATGTACTGATTCTTGATGAGCCGTCGAATGATGTGGATATCCCGACAGTTACGATTCTGGAAGATTATCTGAATGCATTTTCCGGTATTGTAATCACGGTTTCTCATGACAGGTATTTTCTGGATAATGTAGTGGATCGCATCTTTGAATTTGACGGAAACGGAACACTGCGTCAGTACGAGGGCGGTTATACGGACTATCGGGAAGCGAAAGAGCGAAGATTTGGAGAGACGGGAGCGATATCCAGTGTGCCGGGTGGAGAAAAAGAGAAGAAAGAAAGATTTACCGGAAAGGACTGGAAGCAGAACCGACCGACCAAATTGAAGTTTACTTATAAAGAACAGAGAGAGTATGAGACCATAGACGATGATATCGCAGTGTTAGAGGAGAAAATCGAAAAGCTGAACGACGATATGGTAAAAAATGCGACGAATTCCGGAAAGCTGGCAGAAATTATGCGGGAAAAAGAAGCTGCGGAAGCACAACTGGAAGAAAAAATGGATCGCTGGGTGTATCTCAACGATCTGGCGGAACAGATTGAAGCGCAGAAAAGTGGAAACTAATTTTCGGTTGCCGTAGCCCGCTACGCCGCCCTCATTCGGATAAAATCTCCCACAAATTGGGACTCGCAGCTCACGAAAAGCCTTTTTCAGACACGCTCTAGCGTAAATTAAAATAAGATCGCGCATCAGAAAAGATGGGCGATCTTATTTGTAAATAATACAAAAGGTTTTCTTGATAAAAACCACACTAGGAAGAAGCAGAATGTCAGCAGATACAGACATTCCAGATTGCTCTCAACCGAAGTCAGAATAGAAGAACCGTATTTGAGGCAGCTGTAGACGAAACCGTGAAAGATATAGATTGCCATGGTACGCTCTCCCAGATAAGAGTAGGATTTCTTTTCGGTCGGAAGTACCAGCATGAACAGGTAGATCAGAAGAAAAGAGATCATATAACAGCCGATGCGGACAAGTACGCCTTCGACGGAACTCATATCCATATCTGCGTAAGAGTATCGTCCATAGAAAATCTTCTGATTCAGACGGTGATGGTACTTGTCAGTAAATAAAAAGACGGCAAAACTTCCCAGGATGGTCAGAGCACACAGATATCCCTTCCGGTTCCGAAAACGTGCGAGGGAAGAAGAATCAAATTTTTTCCCGGCAAGAAAGAACGGGAAGAAAAACAGAATACGCGGAATGGAAAGAAAATTTCCAAAATCAGTGAATCCAATAAGAAGTCCGGCAATGACTGACAAAACCATGCAGCCTGGAATTTTCTCAATCAGAGGAGACAACAGTCTCCAGGCGAACAGTGCCATCAGATACCAGAGGGAAAATTTCGGCCTTGTAAAATAAAAGCCGGTCTCTTTGTCCAGTATAAAGGTGTATAAAAGATAATAAAGAATCTCGTATACAAAATAGGGAATGACCAGTCCACAAAGCATTTTTTTTAAGGATGGGATCCGTTTGGAAAAATATCCGGAAATAAAGATAAAAGCGGGCATGTGGAACGCCACGATTCCCCATTTTAATTCGTAGAGGAACGGATTCTGATCATTGCTCGGTTCAATAAAGTGACCGATGACTACCAGAAGAATCAATAATACTTTATAATTGTCAAACAGATATTCACGCTGATGACCGGATACGGCAGTTGCCTTTACAGTAGTGTCCATGAGGAATCCTTTCTATAATAAAAGTGAAATGATTACAAATCAGTAACCATACGTATTCTAAGAGTCATGGAGAAAAAATGCAAGAAACAATATGGAGAAAATTGATGGGGAAAAGTAAAATCTGTTGTAAAAAATGACAGTATTTTTTAATGAAATTGACAGAAAGAAAAAGATATCACAAAATAGAAAAAGACAGTAGCAGAAAGGAGCAGAAAAATGGAACAACAGAAGAAGAAAAAGCGGGCTGTTGCCTTTGGACTGGTAGCAGTTGTATTGATTTTCTGGAATTTGATGCAAAATACAGCGGATCAGCAAAAATTAAAAGTGGCATGTATAGGGGATGAATTAACTTTTGGAACTGCTGTGGAAGAGCGGGAAGATAACTGTTACCCGGTACAGTTACAGAAATACATGGAACAGGCAGAAAAAAAATATCGGATCGGTAATTTCGGTGTGGAAGGCGCTGCGGTTCAGAAAAAGAGTAAAAAGCCGTATACAAAGGAAGAACGCTATGAGAGCAGTATGGAATATAAAGCTGATCTTGTTGTTATGATGCTTGGAACAAACGATACTACAGAGGAAAACTGGACGGATATCGATACGTTTCAGAAAGATTATCAATCCCTGATCAAAGGCTATCAGGATTTAAAGAGCAGTCCGGAAATCTTGCTGGTCACGCCGCCGATGATACAGTCTGATGGAAGCACAGAGATGGAAGAGAGGGCAAAAAGAGTAGAAGAAATTAAAAATGCGATCGAAACCATTGGTGAAAAGAATAAGCTGACGGTTCAGGATCTTTACAGCTACAGTCAGAAACATCCGGAATGGTATCAGGAAGACGGTGTTCGTCTGAACAAAGACGGAGCACTGGCAGTAGCGGATATGGTAGGCGACTGCATCATAAATAAGACGAAGTAGAACAGGACGGAAACACGAAAATTTGCACACATTCATATGATAAAGAGAAACAAAACTCAGAAGTAAGGAGAAGAGAATGGATTCTTATCGTATGAATTGCCGGAATGTTTCCGGTAATTGCAGAAACCGGACCTGTGGCAATATGACAGGAAACAGAGAATCGATGATTCCGATGGATTCTACCAGTAAAACCTGCACAAATATATGTGATTGTATGCAGGAAACATCCGTACAGGAACATTTGCAGAAGCTTCCGCTGGCAATGGCATATGTGCCAATGCAGAAATTCGGAAAGGTATATGAACCTGCCCGTGGATTTCAGCTCGGAACAATTTTCCCGGAACTTTGTAAACCATTTTGTGGAAAAGGAGGCGGATGCAGGCGATGATGGGACGAAATAACTGTACCTGCCAGGGAGAACGAAGTAAAGCACAGCTGATGGAAACCATCGGGCAGTCGGCATTTGCAGCTTATGATACTCTGCTTTATATGGACACTCACCCACAGGATCAGGAGGCCATGGCATACTACCATAAACAGGCAGGGATACGCCGGGAAGCGATGGAAGAATATGCCAGACGTTTCGGACCGTTGACAATGGATCTGATCGATGAGACCGACTGTCATTCATGGGAATGGATGATGCAGCCATGGCCATGGGAAAGATCCGGGAAAGGCAGGTGTTAGTGTATGTGGATATATGAAAAACGATTGCAATATCCGGTAAATATCACAAAAACGGATGCAGGGATCGCGAAGATTATTGCATCACAATACGGTGGCCCCGATTGCAATACCCTACAAATCGCCGGAAACCCTTATAAAATGGGGCTTTCCGGCGTTTTTTATGAAATGAAAAAGTTAAAATACAGCCGGTTTTTCTCCTTATCATAGGTGATTCCGTCCACGATCGAGCGCAGCAGAAGACCTTTTCGTTCGTAGGATTCGGCCGGATCTTTCAGGACCTCGCTGACAGACCGGATCTCCTTCAGAAGAGTTTCCCTGGCATGGCTGTCAGAATCATCCGGCTGCGTGGCAGCAGTGGCAGCATCGATCTTTTCCTGCAGTTCTTCCCGGCTCTCCTTCAGGCGGCGCCGGTTCTCTTTGTATTCCTCCAGCGTATCGATCCCGTTTTCATATGCCAGTTTTACTCTGGCTTCTTTCACAGCGATCTGATCCAGTTCCTGCCGGAGCAGATCCAGCTCATCACTTTCCTTCTGATCAGGAATGTTTCGGACGGCATAAGTGAAGTCAGCTCCGGCGAGAATCCGGTCAAAGTAATCACAGACTGCAGCTTCTGCTTTCGCAGCGGAGAGCGACTGGGAACCTTTGTGGAATCCTTTGGAGTATTTCCAACACTGGAAGTACCTGTAACTTCCAGAACCGGCCAGAGAGAGCGTAGCACCGCACACAGAGCACCTGAGCAGACCGGACAGCCAGTGCTTGCAGGTGGAGATATTCCTTGCCTTAACAGGGCGTCTGCGTGCCCTCATGAGGGCACGCCGCTTTTCAAATCGTTCTTTTGATAATCTGGTTTCGTGGCTGCCTTCGAAGGAGATCCCATTCCAGACTACGGTGCCGGCATAGAACGGATTCTTCAGAATGAGATCCACGTTCCGTTGTTCGAACAGGTTCCCCCGCTTACTCCGGAAGCCCAGGTCATTGCACTTCCTGGCGATAGCGGTTGCATCCTGATCATAGAGATCGTACTGATCCATGATGTACTGGACGATCTTGTATTCCTCTTCATTGATCACAAATGGCTTTCCACCGCCAACGGCATCGTAGCCGAGACAGGGTGTAGTCTGGTACCCGTGTTTCAGTGCTTTTTCTTTCATGCCACGGATCACTTCCCCGGACAGCCGAATCGAGTAGTATTCATCCATCCACTCAATAATTCGCTCAATCAGAGTACCAAAAGGACCGTCGATCAGCGGCTCAGAGATACTGATCACATCCACATTACTCTTTTTCAACAGTGATTTGTAAACGATAGATTCTTCCTGATTTCTGGCGAACCGGGAGTACTTCCATACCAGGATCACATCCAGCGGGTGAGATTCCTGCTTTGCGATCCCGATCATCTCCTGAAACTTCGGCCGCTTATCCGCATGCCGCCCGGAGACGGATTCCTCGAAGACATAGTCTTTGCTGATGATGATTCCGTTCTTTTTTGCATAGTCGAGCAGCAGTCGTTGCTGAGCATCCGGAGACAGCTCCGTCTGATCAGCAGTGCTGACACGGATATAGAGGGCGCCATTTCTTAACTTTGCCATATAAATATCACCTTCCTATTTTATGTAAAAATGAGTACAAAAATAACAGCCAGCGAGAGAACGGGTGTTCCGCTTGCATAGCTGCTCCGAAGATGATACAATATTTTTGTGAGTATTGTATGTATCTCTTCGGATATATACGTTATATACGACCTCATATGGATTATGAGGAAACCGTTCTTGTTGGCGCAGGAGCGGTTTTTTATTATCTAGGCTGAAAACGTAGCAGCATAGAATTGTTTGTTACGATGTTCAAATCTTTGAGAAAATTTATGTAATCTTTGTCGTCTGTTACTAAAAAAGCATTTGATAAACGAGAGATCTCGGCTATTATAGCATCATTGAAGTCATAAGAAAAACTATGCATTAAAATATTGCCCGGATTCATAGAACTGAATTTATCATCTATTCTTGTAAAATAGGGAAAAATATCAGCTTTAATAATTTCAAGTATAGCATCCATACTTTCCCTGTAATCATTTGTATCCCTATAATCATCTTTGAAACTTTTGATTTCTGGGTGAGTTTTTTTATACAAATCAAACTGAAAACGAATACAGCGATTAACGAACTCGGAAAGTTGTATGCTTGAAAGTAATAGAGACGTATTTTGCTTTATAAGCTGTTCGTAAAACTTTATATAAGGGGCACTGTTGCGCGCACCTAAAGCAGGATAAAATATTTTAATTAGTACATTTGTATCAAACAAAAAGCTCTCTTTTTTGCCTGGTGAAAAAACTGAAATATTGTGAATTTTAGTCAAGATTTAACACATCCTTTGCTACTTCGGTAAAATCTTTTTTATTCGCATAAAATTTTTTTGCATTGCTTATAACAATGTTCAAAGTAGAATTTTTAGTTGGCGGAAAGTTCTCTAAGTGTAAATGTTTAGAGATATATTCACCAGTATAACTTCCGTATAACTGTCCGATGGCATTGTTTAAAAAAGGAGATATCATACTCTCAACGTTGGAAAAGTCGAGAAAGATATCCTTCTTTTGCTTGAAAGAAGAATCAATTTCTTGAAAAATAACATCTCCCTGCTCCTGGGTCAGTGCAGATGGATTACCGATTTTTTCAGCCACATCAATTTTTATGTTCATTTTTATACCTCCTAAAATTGAATAGTATCATATGTTCCAGAATTCAAATAGTATAGTGCATTATCGTGTAAGTTAAAACCAACAGTTACTATAGTTCCTGGAAATGGATAAGCCAAAGTTTTAAAACGATGCTTGTCTTTATTAATTTCAAAAGTTTCCGTGTCAGAGAGTATGTAGAAAGCGCCATGGTTTAATTCGACAAAGTCTTGAATAAGAGATAGACCAATACCGCGAGGTTTCTGACTGTGGGAAGTTGAGTTTCCAGATTCGAGAGCCCATTTAAGCGGGTGATCTGGTACAGTTAAACTATGTTCTGAATGATATCTATTAACATTATATGATATAGTTTCGCCTGTGTCTACAATTGTAAAGTAAAGCATGTAACTACGGGGAAAATATTGCCCGCATGTAAAAACGTGTTCGCTTGTAGTGTGATCAGAGACATTTTTGAAAAGCTCCAAAAGGGAGTCACGAATGCTGTCGCTTACCGCCGTGGTCATCATAGGTAAGTCATTTCTTGTAAATAAGTTTAATGTTAAGTAACGCTCGTATTCATCGATCTGGTCAACCAAAAAACTTTTATACGGAATAACTGTATTATGCTTATCAGGCTTCTTTTCCAAACCTAAATGTTTATGAAAACCATTTTTCTTTATCGTATCCGCAATCCGCGGTTTTATACCAGTAATAAAAAGCGAATTCGGATCAGGGTTACGTAGAGTATATTCATAAAAAATACAGCCAAGTACAGAAAATAAATTAGATGCAATAAACGTAACTGCACTTAAATCAACAGAAACTTTTGATGAGGTTGTATTTTTCAATAAATCGGCCAGCTGACATAGACAATTATGGGAACAAAACCCATTCTGCAAGTCGTGCTTGATGTAAAAAATCTCTCTATCATCGTCATCCATACAAAATCCCCCTCGTTAAATCTATATTATTTTGAAATCCATAATTCTTTCATCATATCCAGCAATCCGCGCAATCTGAGATTTACCTACTCCTGGATATTCATATATAAGATCATCTGAAATTAATAATTCTGCTGCAAACGTATTTGCTTCGATTTCTATCTTGGAAGTCAGCAGAAGAGTCTTGTTCCGGATGAAATAGCAGTTCTCTTTCCTGTGCATGATTGAGTGTGCCAACTCATGAGCCATAACAAGTGTGCGCTCATGCTCTTCCAGATCTTCATTTAAAAATATACATTTATGATTTTTCAGAAACATGTAGCATCCGGCTCGATTGCCGAGAGGGCCGGTTTGCACTTCTACATTTAGATGCTCTGCCAGTTCGAACGGATCTCTGGTGTTGAATTTTTTAACATAGCAAGCGACCAAACGCTTGATATCATGCGCTTTCAAATTTACCACCTACTTTTTGTTCTTGTTCGGGTTGTATTTTTCTTTGTTGATAGGTTTCAATCGGCGCATCATAAGCTCGATCTGTCCGAGGAGCAGTTCTGCATCTTCCTCTGGAATGGGTTCTCCATCGTAAGAGAGAGGACCATCTGAACCACTTAATAATTTGCTCCGAATGTTTTCCATATCTCTCGCGATGTCCCGTTCATCTTTTGCAGTTAAATCTTGAGACTTTTCTGCATCGGAGGCGTTTGCACTTTCAAGTAGAAAATAAGTAAGAGGAACACCAAAATAATCAGCTATTTTCTGCAATTTATCAGGCTTTGGTGTACTGATTCCTCGCTTCCAATCACTCAAAGTAGATTGCGATACTCCTGTTTCCTTACTTACTTTATACGGAGTTATATTGTTTTTGAGTAGTAATTTATTAAAGGCTTCGTACATAGTAAGCGGAGATGAAATAATTTTCTTTTCTTCTCCTGTAAAATATTCGACGGTAACTCCAAAATAATCGGCTATTTTTTGCAATTTTTCACGCTTAGGTGTGTATTTACCTTGCTTCCAACTTGTTAATGTAGCTGTAGTTACTCCTGTTTCTTTAGCAACTCTATATGCGGTTACATGATATTTGTTTAATAATTCTTCAAATTTCTCATACATAATTTTCCTCTCTCAAATCAACTTAGAAAACTATGCTAAAAAGTATTGACTAGCACAGAAAACTATGCTATAGTACGGATATAGCTTAGAAAACTAAGTTAATAGCTTTGGTTTCTTGTGTAGCTTAGGTGATGATTTGATTATATAAGAAACCTTAGCTAATGTCAAATTATATTTACAATGGAGGAGGTGTAAAAGTGTACGAAAAATTTCAAATGTTATTGGATAAAACAAACAAAACAGCTTATCAGGTGGCTAAAGAGACAGGAGTTTCGACAGCAACATTGTCTAACTGGAAAAATGGAAATTATATTCCTAAAACAGATAAGTTAAAAAAGATTGCAGATTACTTCGGAATTACAGTTGATGAATTAATCAGTGAAGAAACGGGTGATGACACACCTAGAGTACATTTAACAGTGCAGAAAATTACAGAGGATGAGGAGGGGTGAGCAAGATTGATTGGATTAAAAGTGAAGAAATATTTAGACGAAAACGGAATAAAGTATTCGTATTTGTCTGAAAAAGCAGGTATTCCAATGAATTTGTTGAGTCCAACATTAAATGGAAAACGAAAGATGAGTGTAGAAGAGTATTTCACAATTTGTGAAGCGCTTGGACTGCCAGCAGAGACATTTGCTCCGGAAAACCATCAAAGCAACGAATAGGAGGAAAGTTGATCAGAGTGGAAGAAATAAAACAAGAAATAAGAGAAATAAAAAACCAGATAAAGACATTGCGCACGTCTCTTCTGATCTTAAATATTGCGATGCTGATTCTGACTATTTGTGTTTGGTTTCGTTACTATCAGCTTCAACAGTCTTTTTCAGATATTGTTCAATATTTGAAAGATGTGAGTTGGCTTCATCAACGGATTGTTTCAATTCTTCTAACTTCTCGGCTGTTTTGATATCGTGAGTTTCTACAGAATCGAGAATATTTGAAAGTACATGAACTTCGGTTTGCTGTAAAAGTATTTGCTCCTGTTCGTTCGCTGAAGGTTTCAGAGAGGTAAATAAGGAAATGATGATACCGACAATAGCAATCAGAGTTTCAAATTTTATCTTGATTCGATTATGGCCAACAGGTATTGCGATGGAGTCGGGAAGTTCATATTCTTTTGCGACGTCCTGAGTGATAGTTACGTATTTATCGTCTGACGCAGGGGTAGAAGGAACATCAACTGAAGATGTATAAGCTTTTAAGAGTTCTTTAACAGCTTTGTTGCTTACAGAGATAGAAGAATTGATATTCATGGCACAGATAGCATCGATTAAGTCAGAAATGGAGGAGTGTAAATCTTTAGAGCATACGGTACCCAGTTGACTTATATAGCTTGCGGCGAGACTAACTGTCTCTGCCATAGCATCAGTAGAGGACTGACCAATAGTTGTTATTGCTTCTGCAAAAGCTGTTACAAGAGAACATGTAGATTCTCTTGCGCTGGAAAGCGATGTGCGGGAAGTGTTTAAGGAGTCTTGACTCATAAAATAACCCTCTTTCGTAATTTGGTGAAAAAATTTTAGCATAACACGAAAGAATATTCAACTATATACAAAAACAATTTCAAAAATAAAACACTGGATTACCTATTTGCAACAGATGAGTAGAAAGGAGGGAGTGTAGATGTGGATTTCGAAAAAAGAATTTACAAAAATGCGAGAAGAAATAAATGAACTTAAAAAAGCACATCAATTTCTTCTCGAAAGAACTGAGGCAGTAATTAAAGCCGATAAGGAATTACTCGGTATTGTGAAAAATTTGAAAGATACAATGGAAGAATCAGTCAATTCCTAAAATACAGATTTCACAAAAAAGATGTCCAAACGGAGATAAAGAAAAAGAAGATTCCTCTATTTCAATATGATCCGGATCTTCTTCCGTGCCCTTTAGTTCATCAAATAGTTTTTGAAAGCCAGAAAAAAGAGCAGTATCTTTAACAAAATCGAAACAAATACCTGATGGGTGGTAAGTTGAGTCAAAAGCTATCATGCCAAGCCGATCTAAATTGTTTATTGAAATACGAACCTCATTTTCAGACAAAGAAGAACAATGGATATCATAAACCATATCCGTAGAATATTTTACTTCGGCAGTGGAATTAACGAGATATAATCCTTTTGGCTTTAATACAATTGCAAGTGAAGCGGCTCCGATGATGGAGCCGGAGTTAAAAATTTCTTTTAAAACCAATGCATCGTTTGGACTAAATTGTTTGAGTATTTCAACAAAAGCAGGGTGCACTCTTTCCTTGTAATCGGAGTGCATAGATTTAGACAAAAGATTTGAAAACAAATCATACAATTCTTTGCTGCTCATGCAATAAGAGATAGCCTGCAAAGCGGGAACGGCGACATAAGCATCAGGGGAAACGATTTTGTTTACATCAACATTTTCGAGTTTTTGAGCTAAAAGTTTTTCGACCTCTTTCACGCTATATTCGCGCTGAGCAATCCATTTTTGGAGCGGCGCAAGAGCAGCATTAATTGCTCTGGGAATTAAAGATAATGTTTTGCCAGTCTCCTTTGCAGCTGGCTTTAAAGCATCATCGTATATTTCAGGGACGGTTTCGGTTGCACTTTTAAGATCATTTAGTAATTCAGACATAAATTTCCTCCTTTAGTATTCAGACATGGCGGTGCCTGTGATTCAAAGTATAGGAGAGAAGATTGAAAAAAGCAAGTATCTGTAGCAACCAATCAACACCATACATACCATACCACAGGGAGGTGGTACCCATGAAAGGGCAACCGATCATCGGTGAAACCCGGTTCATCATCAATGGTCAGCTGTATTCTCCGGAACAGATCGGAGAGCAGAGGGCTATGGAACTGATCAGACAAAAAGTTGATCAGGCGATGGAGGGAATCGGTTTTGAAAAGACATACAAGGAAAAGACCGCCTGAGGGCGGGGAGAGGAGGACAAGCTTATGGAAGCAGGATAAAAAATAAGTGCCGTTAGGGCTGCCACCCGTTCCGGCACTCAAACAAATAACCACAATTATTATACAGAAAGTTGAGAAGAAAAGCAAATGATTAAAATAGAAGGTAAAGGAAACATCGTAAAAGTGGAAATCACGGGAGACGAAGTCACTGTATTGTCGGAGCTGACTTATGCAGTAAAACATATTCATAGAGAAATCGAAAAAGTCAGAGGAAAAAAAGTGGCAGATAAAGAGATGGAAGATGTATTTAAACTGGCGATTATGAGTGAAGAGGAACTTGACAAGGAAGATGAAGCGAAAAAACAGCTTTTGAAAGAAAGTATGTGGAAGTTTCTCGATGACTTATTTACTCCGGGAGGTAGCAAATGAGTACAGGAGAATTAATAGGAACAATCGCATCCGTATTTGGGTTATTCACCTGCAAAGCGGCCTTGCCGGCACTGATCTGGCTGATATTGGTATTTGCTTTCTTCATCCGGTTCGAAAAAGCGTTGGATCGGATGGAATGCGGGAAGGATGAATACAAGTGTCTGGAGGATGATGAATAATGGGAAGACCGAGAGCAACGAAGCCAACCAGAAGGCAGAAGATCTTATTGAAGGCATCCGGACTGGTTCCGGAAAACTGGCTGGTTTTGAAAGAGGATGCCACTGAACTGGTAGCAGTGAGCCGAGGATCCGGGAGAACCAGGGGGGTCAAGAAGTGAAACCACGGTATACGATCAAGAATCCGGGACGGGGAACCGGCTACCGGATGCCGCTGATCAATGATGATTTAAGAATCCAGAGAACCCCGTATGGAGATTCTGCGTATGTGGAACTTCCGGATCTGATCGGAAAAATGAAAGACATGATGCAACTTGAAAACTGGAAAACAATGCTTGACACGGTACCGGTGCAAGAATGGCCGGCCTACATAGAGAAAAGCCGATCAGCGGACAACTGATCGGCTTTTCTACCCCAAAAGGTAGTCATATATCACAGATATTATTCTATTCCATGGGGCACAAAATGTCAAGAAAATAGGGATGCTACGGCATCCCTCCAGACTTGATAAGCTTATTAAATTATCGACCAGGAGAAACAGAAAATGTACATGGAGAGCATCTGCCGGGCTGGTAAGACCAAGATTGTATGGAAGTACCATTGCTACCATGCAGAAAAGCCCGGGGAGAAGAGAAAGAAGAAAGCGAATAAAACCAAAGAGTCACAGCAGAAGGTCAATGACCGCCAGACAGAACGGAGATTGACCGGGATCCTGAACGAGAACTTCGATGGAAGCTCCTGGTATGTGACCTGGTCCTATCGAGAAGATCTGAGACCGAAGGACATCGAAGAGTTAAAGCTGCAGATCAGCCAGCTGCTCCGGGATCTTAGGAAACTCTATAAGAAAGAGGGACTGGTCCTCAAGTACGTGTGGACTGCAGAAGTGGGAAAGCGTGGAGCTGTCCATATTCACATGGTACTTTCTGGGATTGATGCCAGAAAGCTGAGAGGTGTATGGAAATACGGCTATGTGACCATGAAACCGATGGATCCATCCGGACAGTACAGCAGACTGGCAAGCTATTTTCTGAAATACTTCCAGAAAACTCGTGAGACAGACCGACAGATCCAGAAACACGCATACAACCCGAGCCGGAACCTGTCACGCCCGGAGCCACGAAAAGAGAAGATCTCAGCCGGAACCTTCCGGAGAAAAGTCCGGGAACCAAAAGGATGGTACATTGACAAGCAGGTAGCACCGGACAATGGCGGCATCCGGTACGGGATCACAGAAGATGGCTATGAGTACATCTACTACATCCTGGTGAAGGAGGATCCATGATACATATAGATATTTATCTGGAGAATACAGAGAAATATGTGAAAAAGAAACAGGGCTGGTACGGGTATGTCCTTACTTACCAGGGCAGGGAATTCCATATCGCAGACGGATATAGAAAAGTCGAGGATACCAGGAATGGAAGGGATGCCCGGATGTTCCTGGAAGCACTCGGACGATGTAAGCCAAATCCATATGATATTACGATCCATACGGATTCGACATATCTACAGGGAACTTGCAGCCGGCTGGAGAAATACCGGGAAAACGGCTGGAAAAAATCAGATGGTACTGACCTGAAATATAAGGAACTATGGCAGGAGATAGCAAAAAAAGCAGAAAAGAAAGAGATCACCTTCCGGATCAGGAAAACGCATGCGTATACAGAACGGATCCGGGCAGAGATAGAAAGAAGGAAAAAAGATGACAAACAAGGAACTGAGAGAATATCTGGAACGATTCAAGGATGAGGAAGAGGTCAGCTTTGTGATCGCGGATCCAAAGAGCCGGAAGGCATACGAACCAGAAGAGGTATTTGTGATTTTTGATGAGAATATAAGCAATCCATACATCTGTATCGGCGTGGGCCAGCCCACGAATCTGGATGAGAAAGCACAGGAAGTGGCAAGAAAAGACGAGATCGCCGCACAGCCGGAATTTGTGCGGTTGCGAAACAATGAGCAGAGAAAAGCATTTCTCAAGGATTACCGTAGCTGGCCAGTCTGGTTCACAGTGCCACAGGCGGAAGAAACCTATTACCGGTATTGGCTGCCGGACGGATCAGCTATCGTCATGTGTGAATACAAGCAGTACAACGCATGGTGGACAAACAAATACATCGGAAAGGATCCGGAGACAACCTATGCGGCGGAATATCTTCTGGAACCGGGTTACCATCATCTGCATGACTGCAGAACGAATGAGACGGCGCTGATCAGAAAACTCATGGAGGTACAGAAATGAACCTGAAGTATGCACTAAGAAGCGAGGATACGGAGCAGATCAACGTAATAGCCTGGGCAGAATGGAACCAAAAAACGCATCCGGAACTGAAATGGCTGTATCATGTCCCCAACCAGAAAGGGACGCGGTCAGGAGCAGAAACCGTGAAATTAAAGCAGATGGGTGTAAAGTCCGGTGTGTCTGACCTGTGTCTTCCGTACCCACGGGGCTGTTACTGTGGTCTGTATATTGAGATGAAATACGGGAACGGAAGACACCAGAAGTCCCAGAAAGAGTTCCTGAAGGATATGGCGGCAGCAGGACATTATGTCGCAACCTGCTACACTGCAGAAGATGCGGTAACAGTCCTGCGGGAATACTGCGGACTGGAACTGTACAGCCATATGGAAGAACCGAACAACAGCATCTGGAAAGAAAACAGCATTTCAGCAGTAGAGAAAGAGAGGAAAACCATATGACAGAAAACAGATATCAGGAAGCGGTAAAACGATTTTTTGAAGTCTACCGACCGACCGGAAGAAAATACAACCTGCACATGGCAGCAAAATTTGCAAAAGGTGAACTAGGAACCTTAAAGATTTATCAGGGAGAATACGAAGACCGAAAACTGATCGTAAAAGTATCGGAGAAGGAAGATCTCATGTGTTACGAAAGAGCCAGGGATGAACTGGAAAGCTGGGTCAAAAGACAGGAAAAGGAAAGCATGTGGAATAAAACAGCATAAAAGAGACCTTTAGCGGATTGGCGCTTAAAGATATATCACAAATATGGACAGGGGGCCTGGCTCATGAGGCACCCGGGAAGGAGAAAAAACATGTTCCTGAAAAAAACAGTATTGAAACGCTTAATGAAGGAAGCATATAAACACGGTCTGAGAGTAGCAGCAACCGAAGAAAGATATTATCTGTGCGGTGGTTACTGGGAAATGGACATCTTGAAGAAGCACATGCCAAAAGAGATCCTGGCAGCAGTCCTGGAACTGACCGGATGGATTCCGGAAACCGGAGAAAGCTATTGTGCCACAAAAGAGGGAAATCAGGTGGATATCAACCGAAAAGAGGTATCCGTAGATGCGGAAGAAGAGATTGCCGTGACAGATCTGACCATAGACAGAAACGGTATCTCACAAAGAATTTTACAGGATGAATGCAGGGGAAATATCCTGTTGATCCATGATAGATTGATTGATATTGTGGATAATACAGAAATCGAAGGGAAAAAAGGCGAATGCACTGCAGAAGGACCATTTTACAGGGCAAACGACATCCTGTATGAAAACAATGTGATGCGCTGGCACGTATGCGCCAGAAAGGATGAACGAAAAGACAGCCTGTTAAAGGAATTGAGTAAAATAAATCTGATGGAGGAAGACGGAGCATATGGAATGTATCACAGATGAGTTCCCGCCGATTGCGGAAGGACTCAAGAATGTATCGATAGAAGTAGAAGCACACCTGGAGAGTGAAAAGATTATACCGGCAATCTATGCCAGATCAGATAAAAACTGGCATCTGGCAGAAGGCAAGTATCCACGGATCCAGGAGGCAGTAATTGGATGGAGGAGAAAGACATGTTAGAAATTGTAGACATCAGAGATGCAACAGAGGAAGAAATCAAGGAATATACTCGGAAACAGGAAAGTCCGGAATGGCAGCAGCGAATGATGCAGGTATTTCTGCACAGACCGAAATGCCATCCGGACTACTTCGGGGCGGCCAGCAATGATTGCGGGAGGTGTTCTGGATGAGTAGAGCAGAGAGACGCCGGGAGATGCGTGGACAAGAAAAGAAAGAAGTCACCCGAGTAATGACAATCGCCCAGATCCAGCAGATGAAAAAGGACATGACAGATCTGATCGCAGATGAGCTGCTGATGAAGGTAGTTGGAATCGCAGCGTTGATCATTCATGATAAGTTCGGAATGCTCATGAAGAAGGAAGTTGATGGAAAAAGCCGGGAAGAACGTTTTATTGATGAATGGGAAAAGCAGTATAAACTTTTCGAGGCTGGAAGAATGACTCTGGAGGATATCCAGGAAGTACTGCGTGATGAGTGCGGGATTACGATGAAGAGAGAAGATGCTCAGCACAGAGAATGGATGTAGGAGGCGTTTTACGGTGGAAAAGATAATTTGTATACCGACAAAATCAGATAAACTTCGGATATCTGTCAGAATCACAGGAGAGATGGTTAAAGATTTTTGTGATTGCTCAAGAAAGGCATATACCATGTTGGGGAAAGACTGCGATACATGCAGCTGGGGAGATCTTACCATCGGAGATGTTGGAATGTGTGAGATGGATACTATACGATCTGTAGTGGAGAAGTGGGAGGTGCCAGATGAATAGTGAAGGATACAAGGATCCAACAGCAGAAAAGGCGATACATAATACTGAACATATCCCGAAGCATATCAGAGAGCCACTTGATCTGGTAAGAAGGTTTCTGAATGTTACCGGGTTGGAACTGATTAATATCGCGGTCAGAGACAGAAAGAGCAAACGAAAGTATTCATGGTCGTCATGGGGAGGTGATACCGTTGGAGAAGGAAATTCTGATGGAGTACGCAGATATGAAAGTAGAAGCCAAGGATCTGCGAAGAAGGATAGAAAAGGACCGTAGCCAGCTGTGGAAAATGGAAAACAGTATCGTGACTGATTCAGTATCGAGGGGAAAGAAGGGGAAAAAATCCCTGGGAAGTGTAAAAATTACGGGAAAACCGGATGGTCTGATTGAACGGAAACGACAGCAATTGAAAAGAAAGATTGCACTACAGGAACAACTGGAAGTGGAATTGTTGGAAAAGCAGACACAGGCAGAAGAGTTCATCCAGACAGTAGAAAAGAGCGAGATGCGAACCATGCTTCGATTCTATTTCATCGACGATCTGACCTATGCACAGACTGCAGAAAGGATGAATGCATTGTATCCAAAACGCAGGATACGATACACAGATGAGAATGTTAAGAAAAGAATTCAAAGATTTTTTTAAAATGTACCCCAATGTCCCATTCAAAAGTGCTAGTATGGTAAATGGGTTAAGACGGTAGTTAATCATTCCTCTGTGTTTGGAAACTTCAACCTTTCTATGTGAACAGGCGGTTGCAAGACCGCCGCCCCCTTTGGAATATCTCCCCGATCGGGAGGGAGCAAGAGCCGTAAAAGCGAGCCGCAGGTTCGAATCCTGGTGTTCCGATCGCCGATAATGGCGGTACAACAGCCCGCCTACCTGAACAGGCAAAAATAGTTCAGGAGCTTGTCAGAGCTGATCTGGCAGCAGGTCACACCAGACTGAGACCTGCAGATGCGTATGCGTCCGGTTGATCCGGGCGCATTTTCTTTTAGAACAGGAGGAGCAATGGGAAACCCTAGAAGCGCAAATGGAAACCTAAGACGTAAGCACAGAGCAAGACTGAAAGCGATCAGAGGAGAGTGTGGAATATGCAGAGGAAAGCTTGGTCCTATTCATTACGATGAACCAAGTGACAGTGATCATCCGCTATCGTTTGTGATCGATGAGATCAAACCTGTGTCCAGATGGAAAGAGTTTGGATACGCCTCCAGGGAGGCAGCAGCACAGGACTGGAATAACCTGCAAGCTGCTCATTATTGTTGCAATGCGATGAAAGGCAGCAGGACACAAAGCGAGTTACATAAAACGAACACAAGTTTGAAAATCAACCCTCAGGACGGCGCCTGGTAAGGGGTGGGGAGGGTACCCCCCACGCGGCCGAAGGCACCCCTCGCCGTCCAGCGCCGATTTACACACAGGAAAATTATAAGGAGCGGTTAAAAGATGGCAAGAGCAAGGAAAATGGCCACTGTAACGGCATCCGGAACACGGTTGGAACAGCTGGAAAACCTGGCCATAGTACTGGCGAAACAGATCGATCTGTGCACGGGAAAACTGGATGATAGCATGAAGACAGTTCCCCAGCTGGTGAAACAGTACAGAGAAACAATACAAGAAATTGAAGAAATCAGAGGAATGGAGAAAGACGATGACGAAATCGGAGAGATCCTCTCAGCAAGGAAAGCTGATGGGAAGCCAGACGCCGTCCGTTAGGATCGCTCCGGACTTTAGTTACACAGACGGCCCAGATGCTGTAAAAGTGCTCTCTGTCGGAAAACTGTACGTGGATCCGTGGCAAAGTGAAGTCCTGAACGATTGGATGGGACGAACAGAGGAAGAAATATGGTCAGCTCCGACTTGTGGATTATCTGTTCCGAGACAGAACGGAAAAACACTGGATACATCCGGAAGGATTGCATCAGGAATGATCATGTACTCAGAGTGGGTGATCTACACGGCACATCTACAGAAGACGGCAACAGAAACGTTTATGGAACTGAGAGGATTGTTTGAAAGCAGAGGACTGCGAAAATACATAAAAGAAATCAAGTCAGCTCTTGGAAGAGAACAGATCATACTGAAAAATGGTGGAAGAGTGGTATTTGTTGCAAGAACGAGAAACGGAGGCCGCGGTCTCCATGGAGATTGCCTGGTGCTTGACGAAGCGCAGGAACTGACAAGCGAACAACAGGCATCTTTCCTTCCTGCCATATCCGCATCCAGGAATCCACAGACCATCTATCTCGGAACACCACCGGACGAAAACTGCACAGGAAACGTATTCCGGAAGATCCGGGAAAGAGCCAGAAATGGAGAAAGCAAATCTACAGCATGGACAGAGTATTCAGTAGAAGAGATCGGAGATGTGACTGACAGGAAACGTTGGGCGGCTTGTAATCCGGCTCTGGGACGAAGAATGACAGAAACAACGATAGCAGCAGAATGTGAGCAGATGGATGAGGATACGTTTGCCAGAGAGCGGCTTGGTTGGTGGTCACCGATAAACAACGACCAAGATTATGCTATTGATAAGCAAAAATGGGAGGCATGCGCATCTGACCAAGAAAAACCGGAAGGAAAGACGGCGTACGGAATCAAATTTTCCACGGATGGATCCATGGTAGCGTTGTGCGGAGCTGTCTGCCCGGAAGAAGAAGCAGCACGAATATCACTGATAGAGCTGAAACCTACAAACCGAGGCATCCAGTGGCTTGCCGATTGGTTGAACCAGAGGTACAAGTCAGCATCCTGTGTGGTTATTGATGGAAGGAATGGAGTGGATTATTTGATAGATAAAATCGCTCCTGTATGGAAGTACAAGCAGTCCATCATACGGCCGACAGCAAAGGATGTGATAGCATCCGCCAGCCAGCTGGAGCAGGAGATCAATGAGCAGACCGTAACCTGGTACAAATACCAGGAAGTCTTGCAGGAATCTGCAGTTACGTCTGTAAAGAGACCAATTTCAGGCGGCTGGGGATTCGGAGGAGATAATTCCATACCGATCGAAGCGGCGGCTCTGGCTTTGTGGGGATGCAGGACATCAAAACGAAATCCGAACAGGAAAATGAGGATAGGATAAATGAAACTGAATTTTGGAAGGGTAGTTAATCTGCCTGAGGAAGAACAGAAATGGCTGAATGAGGCAAAATATATCTATGACTTCCATCGGTCATCGAACCGGAAGAAGCGCAGATATTATAACGGCAAGATCACACTGAACGAGGTCAATCTTGGCATTGCATTGCCATCCGGTCTTGGAAGGTTAGAGATCGGATGCGCATGGGGAGCAAAGACTGTGGATGTCCTTGCTTCCAGATCCATGTTTGATGGATATGTCACGGAGAACGGGACAAAGTCAGATGATATGGATCAGATCATGAAAAGAAACCATCTGACCGCTGAATATAATAAAGCAGTAAAGGAAGAGTTACTGTATGGATGCGCTTTCGCAGCAGTATCTGGTACAGAGAACGATGCAAGGATAAGATTCTACTCACCACATTGCGCCGCGGCATCCTGGAGCGCACAGGATGGCAGAATTCGGTATGGATTTGCCTTTGAAGATGCCAGAAGAGACGAATCAGACGTTACCTGGTCACCGGAACATGTGAATTTTTACACAGAAACGGATATCTGGCAACTGGACAGGGTTGGCGGAACATGGTACGCAACACAGAACCCACATGAGTTCGGAGAACCGCTTATGGTAGCTCTGACATGGGACGCTACAAACGATAAGCCTTTTGGCCAGTCACGATTAAAAGAACCGGTACGGCGTCTGATCCAGGGGTACGTAAGAACAGTTGCCAATGCAACGATTGGCTTGGAATTTGCCACATCACCGCAAAAATATCTCCTGGGAATATCCGATGAACAGTATGATATGATGATCGATAACAAATTCCGGCAGTATGTGGGAAACATCCTGCTCAGTACAAATAATCCGGAGACAGGAGAAAAACCTAATTTTGGACAGCTCACACAGGGAAATATCGAACCACATGTGCAGATGCTGAGGATGCTGGCAACACAGTACTCCGCCGCAACCGGATTGGCCGCAACGGATGTTGGAGTTATCAATGATGCCAATCCTACATCCAGCGAGGCAATTATCGCACAGTCACAAACACTGATTCTTATGGCAGAACAGCTGAACAGAGCGAATGGTGATGCCCTGCATCGGATCGGCCGGATGGCTCTTGCTATAGAGCTGGGAGTCACACCGGAAGATATTCCGGAGGAAGAACAGGGGATCATCGCACATTTCAAAAATCCGGCGATGCCAAGTGTGGCGTCAACCACAGATGCTGCGTTAAAGATCTCGACAGCAAGAGAAGGTTTTGCACAGACAGATGTGTTTCTGGAAATGATAGGATTTGACCAGGCAGATATTCGAAGAATCCGCGCACAGGAACAGAGAGCTAGAGGAGAAGATATTCTGAACGAGGAATTTACAGATGAAGATATCAACTAAAGCCTGGAAAAACTATATAACAAAAATGTCGGGCATAAGTCAAAAGGCTGCGGATCTGATGCAGGAATGGGTGCAGAAGAACGGATTCGGAGATGATAAAGCTCTTCTGGATTATGCCTATGCACTTTCCCGGAAGTATGGGAAAGCAATTGGAGCACTATCTTGCCAGATGTACGAAGCCACAGCAGCTGCACAGGGCGTGCAGATACCATCTGCGGAGATTGCAGATCTGCCGGAATATGGAGAAGTGGCGAAAGCGGTTCACGGAACCATGAAACAGTCTCAGCTGAATGTACCGTCAACAGTGGCAAGACTGGTGAAACAGGTTGGAGCTGACACCACTTTAAAAAATGCCATGCGAGATGGGGCACAATTTGCCTGGGTACCGAATGGGGATACCTGTTCGTTTTGCATTACCTTGGCATCCAGAGGATGGCAGTACATGTCGAAGAAAGCACTCAGGAACGGACATGCCGAACACATCCATGCACATTGCGATTGCGAATATGCGGTCAGATTTGATGGGAAGAGTACAGTAGCAGGATATGAACCGGATAAGTACCTGGAAGAATATAAGAATGCCGGCGGTGACATTAATGCCATGCGGAGAATTAGGTACAAGGAAAATAAGGATGCTATTAATGCGAGAAAACGAGAATTGTATGCAAAACAGGCGTACAGAAAGGTGGAACGTGGACAGGCGACAGAGATTTCCATGATGCGAAGGGGAACAGAGTCCGTAATTTCCGTAAAACAGGTAGAAACATATGATACGCCAGTATACATATCAGATAGAGCGAAGATAAAACCAAAAGCATTAAATGCGATTAACCAGAATACAGAAAAGGCATTGAGGGAGTATGATATTACGATAGAAAGAAAGCCTGTAGTGGTGGTTTTGGCAGAAGATGAACTTAATAATGCGCTGGGCTTATATGACCCATGCACAAATACTGTGTACTACAATCAAACTTTAAGTAACCAGGAAATACAGGAACTTGCTGGAGGAAGAAGTGCAGTTGAACGCCATGAAATGTGGCATATGAAACAGGCAGAGGATTTCCAAAAGCAAGAATGGACAATCACTAGAGAAAACCGGAGTGAATATCTTCAAAAACTATGCGAGAAATGCAAAAAGAATATTGACAATGCCGGGATTACAAAGGATAATGTAGGAGAAATCAGTGAATACGCAAAAATAATGTACAACCGTGGAAGATATGATGAGGTTGAAGCCGAATTTGTAACCTGGAAGAGAAAGAAGGTGTAGCGAGTGGTACTGCGTGATTATCCGGAAGATATAAAAGAACTTTTAAAAATATGTGAACCGTATGAAGATAAAGTGGAAAACGGAGAACTTAAGGATGCTCCACCAGAAGTCATTGAAGCTTTTGAAAAAACTAAAAAATGGGCTTGGGAACAAGAACAGTAGATACCATCAGTCAATAATGACCGGTGGTATTTTTATACTCATTTTTAAGAAATTGCACCGGTGCAAGGAGGTGAGCGAGATGGCAACGTCAACGATAAATATTTTGGTCATATGTGCCGCGATAATTATTTTGACAAAATGGTGTTAATTATATAAAAAAGATAAATTTCAACATGCAGAAATGCGTGTTATTTTTATGGCAACACATGCCTCAAATGTGGATAAAAAACAAAAAAACACTCATTTAGGAGGGAAACACGATGGCAGATGATAAAACTTTTACTCAGGAAGAACTGGATTCTATTGTTGAGGGACGCCTTGCGAGGGAAAGACAGAAATATGCAGATTATGAGGACCTGAGGGAAAAAGCAAGTAAATACGATGAGTACAAGGAGCAGAGCAAAACGGAACTCCAGAAAGAAAAAGAGAAATCCGATGCACTCCAGGCAAAACTCACGGCACTTGAAAAAGAAGGCACTGTTAGACAGGTAAGAGAAAAAGTAGCAAAAGACACAAACGTTCCGGCAGAGTTACTGACAGGAGAAGATGAAGAATCCTGTAAGAAACAGGCAGAAGCGATTTTGAAATTTGCAAAGCCGAAATCCTATCCGGGAACAAAGAGAAATGCGAAGGTAACCACAGAGCATCATGAAGCTGATGAGGCTATGCGGGAATTCGCACACAAAATATTTGGTAAAGGAGAATAAATATGGCAGCATTAATCAGTTCAGATTTTGAGATCCCGGCTGAGATCTCAACAGGCATTTTTGAAAAAGCACAGAAAGGTTCTACTCTGGCTCAGCTGTCCGGAGCAAGACCACAGAAGTTTGGAAAACAGCAGGTATGGGTACTGACAGCACCACCGAAGGCGGAACTGGTAGGAGAAGCAGCACAGAAAGCACCGACTCCGGTAACCTATGCATCCAAAACAGTCAATCCGTTCAAGCTGCAGGTTACTATGAGATTTTCCCAGGAAGTACAGTGGGCGGACGAAGACGTTCAGATCGGTGTACTGCAGGATCTGGCATCCAATGCAAGTATCGCTCTGGGAAGAGCTCTCGACCTGGTTGGAATCCACAAGATCAATCCTCTGACTGGAACCGTTTCAGACCTGGTAAAAGAAGGTCTGGTGGATACCACTCAGAAGGTGAATCTGACCGAGACAAAATACGATGAAGCCATCGAAGCGGCAGCAGGAATGATCATTTCTTCCGGATATACTCCAAGCGGAATCGCTATGGACCCAACTCTTTCCTTCGGCCTGTCCACTATGAGAGACAGCACCGGAAGAAAGATCTATCCGGAAATCGGATTTGGCCAGAGTCTGACCAATTTCTCTGGAATGCTGGCGGCAGTATCTGACACAGTATCCGCAAAAAATGAGATTAAAACAGATTCTAATCTGCTTGGTATCGTTGGACAGTTCGATGCGTTTAGATGGGGCGTACAGAGATCCATCGGTGCACATCTGATCCAATACGGTGATCCGGATGGTCTGGGAGATCTGCAGAGACAGAATCAGATCGCAATCAGAGCGGAGATCGTATATGGAATCGGTATCCTGGATCAGAAAGCATTTACCAAGATCTGCAAAAGTGCAGGCTGATAAATGAGATATCTGTACAAACAAACAGGAATCGTTGTAGAGTCTGACGCAAAGTTGGACTCTATGATGTTCCGGCCTGTCACAGAAAAGACAGAGCAAGTGGAAGAACCGGTAAAAAAAGCAGCCACACAGCCAAGGACAACGAGAAAAAAGACATCAACTGAAAAGAAGTAGGTGATAGACATGGCATACGCAACATACGAAGACGTGCAGAAACGAAAGGACATGGGCGGTCTTAACGTAGACAGCGTGACCGCATTGCTGGATGATGCGGCCATTATCGTAGATGCATATAACAAAAATGCATCGGATGATGCGAAAAAGCTTGTGTCCTGCAACATGGTCATAAGAGCGGTGGAAAGCAGTAACGAAGGCGTGCCGATCGGCACAACACAGGCTACAGCTACAGCTCTTGGTTATTCCCAGACATGGACCAATTCGAACGGCAGCGGCGAACTGTACCTGACAAAACTCGACAAGAAAATCCTTGGAGTTGGGAATAAAATTGGTTCATCCAACCCGTATCAGGAATTGATGGGAGGTTGAGCCTTATGATTAAGGGGATTCCGGTTGTACTGTACGAAAGAACAGAAATCGGTAGAGACGAATTCGACCATCCGGTCTATGAAGAGCATCCGGTAACCGTAGAAAATGTTCTGGTGGCACCTGCATCAACCACAGAGATCCTGGATGCAGTCCATCTATATGGGAAAAAGGCAGTGTACAACATTGCGATTCCAAAAGGCGATGAACATGAATGGAAAGACTGCAGAGTGGACTTTTTTGGACAGTCTTGGAGAGTGATAAGCTTCCCGCAACAGGGAATTGAGGAAAATATCCCACTGGATTGGAATCAGAAATGGATGGTGGAGCGATATGAGTAAAAAAGTAAAGGTGGTTTTAAACAGAGCCGGAGTAAGAGAACTGATGCGATCACCGGAGATGCAGGCTGCCCTCATGGAACATGCCACGAAGATAGCAAATAACGCTGGTACCGATGCTTATGTTGCTCAGACACGTGCGGTTGTAAAAGTCGGCGGAGACGATGGGAATAATGGATTGCTTAAGGCGGTAGGAAAACATGATAGAAAAGATCATTAAAGATTATCTGCAGGACAGCCTTGGCCTGCCGGTCCGGATGGAAGAAGAGGATAATCTGGGAACTGAATATGTTCTGGTGGAAAAGACTGGATCCGGTGCAGAAAATCATATTTCTCAGGCAGCACTGGCTATCCAGTCTTATTCTACGTCTATGTACAAGGCAGCAGCTCTGAACGAGCGCGTAAAAGAGGCAATGGAAAAGTCGATTGAACTGGATGATATCAGCAGATGTGAGCTGAATAGTGACTATAACTATTCCGATACCGGAAAGAAAAAATATCGCTACCAGGCAGTCTTCGATATCGTCTATTACTAGGAGGAAGAAGAATGGATACAAAAAATGTAAGTGCCGGCAAGCCAAAAATCGGCGGTGCGATCTTTCGGGCACCGGTTGGAACAGAACTTCCGACAGATGCAAAATCTGCTCTGAACGAAGCTTTTAAGGGACTGGGCTATTGCTCCGATGATGGCGTAACAAACTCAAACAGCCCGGAGAGTGATAATGTAAAGGCTTGGGGCGGTGACACGGTGTTGGATCTCCAGACAAGCAAAGAAGACAGATTTAAATTTAAACTGCTGGAAATCTTAAGCGTTGAAGTACTGAAAACAGTGTACGGGGATGAAAATGTAACCGGAACCCTGGAAACAGGCATCACGGTAAAAGCAAACAACAACGAAGCGGAAGCATCCGCATATGTTGTGGACATGATCCTGAAAGGCGCATTGAAACGAATCACTATCCCGTCTGCGACAGTTTCCGAAGTAGCAGATATCGTATACAAAGATTCGGAAGCAATCGGATATGAAACAACGCTGAAAGCCACTCCGGACGAAACCGGCCAGACACATTACGAATATATCGTGAAGAAAGGTAAATAACGATGATTACAGGAACCACAGAAAGCGGATTTGAGTATAAGCTGAACGAAGAGAACATGGATGATTATGAGCTGTTAGAAAATCTCTGTGCGATCGATGAAGGTGACGCCTCAAAGATCACTGTATCTGCAAAGCAGCTCCTTGGGGCGGAACAGCTAAAAGCTCTGAAAGACCATGTCAGAAATGAGAAGGGAAGAGTATCCGCAACAAAAATGATCGAAGAGATCACACAGATCCTTGGAGGAAACAAACCGGGAAAAAACTCTTGATCCTCGCCCACATGATAAACACAGATGAGGATGCGCTGATCTGTGACTTTGCAGAAACGTATCACATTTATGATTATAGATCCCTGCCATTGCACATGGCGGGGATTTTTGCATGTGGGTTGAGGTCAGACTCAAGGATAGGCATGGTAATAACCAAATCGAAACTAACAACAGATCAGACGTTACTTGCAATGATATCAGACAATACAAGGATGTTAGCATGGCTCAACAGCTCTGACGGTATGCGCGGAATCAACCGACCGAGATCCCTTGTAGAAATTCTTATGGAGAATATAAAACCAAAGGAAAGCAGAATGGAAACCTTCGATTCCGGCCAGGAATTTGACGATGAATGGAGAAGATTGACGGGAGGTGAACAGTAGTGGCAACAGAACTTGCAAAAGCATATGTGCAGATCATTCCGTCTGCGGAGGGAATCAAGGGTAAGATCCAGGAAACAATTGATCCGGAAGCAGGACCGGCCGGAACATCGTTTGGAAGCAAGATGACCGGCACCATCAAAAATGTGATTGCCGCGGCTGCGATCGGAAAGGCAATCAAGGCGTCAATCAGCGAAGGAGCGAACCTGGAACAGAGCATCGGTGGCATCGAAACGTTATTTAAGAAGTCTGCGGATAAGGTTAAGGCGAATGCCGCCAACGCTTATAAAACTGCTGGGATGAGTGCAAATGAATACATGGAATTAACCACCAGTTTTTCAGCCAGCCTGCTATCCAGTTTGAGCAATAATACATCAAAAGCGGCAGATGTTGCGGATATGGCTATGACAGACATGTCCGATAATGCCAATAAGATGGGATCCAATATGGAAGACATCAAGAATGCCTACCAGGGATTTGCGAAACAGAACTACACCATGCTGGACAACCTGAAGTTGGGGTATGGCGGAACAAAGACAGAGATGCAGCGCCTGTTAAAAGATGCACAGAAAATCAGTGGCGTGAAATATGATATAGATAACCTGTCAGATGTGTATTCTGCAATTCATGTGATTCAGGGAGAACTGGATATTACTGGAACAACTGCAAAAGAAGCAGCAACCACGATATCCGGATCCATGAATTCCATGAAAGCAGCAGCCAAGAACGTAATGGGGCAGATTGCGCTTGGTATGGATGTTGGACCGGCTCTGGCAGCACTTGGTGAGACAACCATTACATTTTTCACTGGAAACTTGCTTCCAGCTGTTGCAAATGTATTATCAGGGTTGCCTGACCTTATAGCGGGAGTAACCAGTATTGTCGTGCGTAGCATCAACATGGCAGCAAATAATATGGGCGAAATTGTACATGGCGGCGGAAAGATCGTATTAGAACTTGCAGCATCACTTGTAGAAAATGCACCATATCTGGCAGAGGCGGCCATTAAATTGATCGCAGCCTTGGCAAAGGAATTGATAAATACAGATTGGGCTGCTACAGGACGAACGATAATCAACAAATTACAGGGAAGCATAGACAACACAGCAGGGCAGATTTTGGGAATTGAAGGGAAGGATCTCATATCCTATCTAGTGAATGCGATTACATTGCAGCTTCCTAAGATCCTGAATAAAGGTGTGGAGATTGTAACAAATCTTGTAAATGGTATACTACAAAAAATCCCATCTATCATTACTATGGCTGGAACAATCATAAGTAATTTTGTAAATGCGATATATCCTTTGTACCCCAAAATCCTGCAATCGGGAGCAACATTACTTCTTAATCTTGTAAATGGGATTATAAAGAACCTTCCACAAATTGTATCAGCGGCAGCACAGGTGATTGTTAAGATTACATCCACAATAGGTCAGAATCTTCCGCAGCTTTTACAATCTGGGATTACAATTATCGGAAAATTAGCGGCTGGTTTGATTCGGGCGATACCTACATTGGTTGGACAGATACCACAGATTGTATCGAGCGTAAAAAACGCATTTATCAGGGTAGACTGGGGTTCAGTGGGGATAAATATTGTCCGCGGTATAGCTAATGGCTTAAGAAACGCAGGCCATATGTTGTGGGATGCTGTGAAAGGAGTACTTGGAAACTTTAAAAGCCAGGTTCTGGCATTTTTTGGCATCCATTCTCCGTCCCGCTGGGGTGTGTTTGTAGGTGAGATGATCGATGCCGGATTTGCAAAAGGTATCGTTGGCAATCTGCCGTCCATAGATTCGGCCGTGTCAAAACTGCAGGATGTGGCTACCAGCCCGTTTACAAATGCGAGCATGGAATATGAGATGCAGCGGAATGTAAATGCAGACAGCACGGAAAAAGAAACTGTGAGTCGACTGGATACATTAATTGCTCTGTTAAAAATTATCATCGAAGGAAGAGATGATGGAGACATCACAGAACGAGACATCATAAGAGCATTGAGAGAATTGGGGGTTGTATTCGCATGATAGAGATCAAATATGTCTGCTCAAATGGAAAAGAGTACAATCTTGTTGGTGACCGGATGAGATCTACATCCGGTTACTTCCATTCATATGAATGGAAACCTATGACAACGAGCCAGAAGCTGGGCGTCAATGTATATGACTTTGAAAAAGAGGCAAAAACATATCAGATCACGTTAACATTCAGAGGCAAGCTGGAAGAACGAAAAGCGATGATGGATGAACTGACAAATTGCTTTGAGTTCGACATTGCAAGTTTAAAACCAGGCAGAATATGGTTTGGTACATATTATATCGAGTGTTACATCAAGAGCATTGAGAGTAGTGTATCTGGCACACGGAATTCATGGACAGATATGACCATTGACATTTACTGTCCATATCCGATGTGGATAGAAGAACTTACAAAGAGCTTTTATCCAGATGCGTCGGGGAAAGGTGAGATCTATGAGTATCTGGATTATCCGTATGATCACACGTATGATTTTTCTAAGACTGCGGCAGGTACGGAACACTGGTATATAGATCACTATAAAAGTAGTAATTTCTGGATGATAATTTATGGACCTTGTGCTGATCCAAGGATTATGATCGAGGGAAATACCTATCAGATTTTCGAAACACTTGAAAAGAATGAATATATTGCGATTGATTCGCAAAAGAAAACGATCGTAAAAATACTTGCAAATGGTACAGAGCAGAATATCTTTTATAAAAAGGCAACAGACAATTCGGTTTTTGAGAAAATCCCGGCCGGGGATGTCCTGGTAAGTTGGAATGGAGAATTCGGTTTTGATATCACAGTAAGAAAAGAAAGGAGTGTGCCGGAATGGATCTGATAAAAACTGACCAGTACGGAAGGCCTGCAGGGATCGTTAACGGAAGTAAGAGTGATTTTGAAATTAGTGTGGACGGCGCGAACGATTTTGAGATTGAAATGAAACGCTGGGAGTGGGACGGATCTATAACGTATGGAACGAGAGTCTATGCTGCAGACACAGAATACGGTGGAATCGTACAAGAATTTAGTACAGACACCAGTACTGACGTGATCCGGTTGCAAGGGGATACCTGGCGCGGAATGATGCAGCATAAAATTATAGAGCCACAGCCAGGCCAAGATTATGCCACGGCTTCCGGTGAATTAAATGATATCATCCGGAGCAAGGTGGAAAACGAATTCCCAGGATTATTTTATGGAGTAGATGTGAATACAGGTGTAACAGTTCAGAATTATCAGTTTATCAGATATTGTACACTGCATAATGGGCTGACAAAGATGCTGAAATCTGTAGGATATCGTCTGGATATCAGATACAAAGAAGGGGATGTCGGTATGGCTGGTTATGTAAAAGTACAGGCTGTTCCAATAAACGATCTTTCTGATAGGCATGAGCTGACCAATGATAATAATATGCATTTCACAACTGATAACAACCAGAGAGGAATCAACCATCTGATCTGTCTTGGAAAAGGTGAACTGAAAGATAGAATCGTGATCCATTTGTATGTCGATCAGAATGGAGATATCTCACAGAGCAATAAATATTTTACAGGCTCTGATGAAATCACGGCAATATATGACAGCGGTGGGTCGGAAGAGGATGAATTGATAAAAAACGGAATCAAAGAATTAGAATCCAAAAAATCAAATATGTCCTATAACATGACCATGACGCAGCTTGATGGTGATATTGACCTTGGGGATGTAGTCGGCGGAAAAGATTATCTGACAGGAATCAGTATGCAGAAACCAATCAGCAGAAAGATCTGGACGGTATCATCCGGAAAAGAAAAAATAACATATAAACTGGAAGGAGAAACCTAATGGAGATTATAACAGGATACGTTGGTAAGCCACATGTGACGTCCGAACAGGACAGAGATGTGCACATCGGCATGATCGGATCCGGTTCTTATGTTTTGCAGACCGGAAAGCAGATGGCAGCTGAGATCTCATCAAACAACGAAATTAAAGTTCGGGATGGCGTTCTGATGCACCAGGGCTGTGCGGCATCCATAAAGAAGAACACATACGATTCGTTGGGCATCGTAAACGGCTCACAGGGAATGAAACGAATTGACCTGGTTGTGGCAAGATACGAAAGAAACAAAAACACAGGTGTTGAGTCCTTAACACTGAAAGTATTGAAAGGAACACCAGCATCCGCCAACCCGGCAACGCCGGCATATACAACCGGAGACATCCAGGCCGGAGACTATATCGCAGATATGCCAATGTACAAAGTAACTCTGGATGGAATTAACATCACAAAGCTTGAAAAACAGTTCCAGACAGTGGAAACGAATGCGGCACTCACACAGAAGGTTAATGTGTTAAACTCCACTTTAAATAAGAAAAATAAATCTGTATCTGTTCGTACTGATGCGCTCGTGCCTTATTACGCTAATGAATTCATATGTGTTAACAGGACAAACACTGATGTAACTAACTCAACTGTAGGCACATTTTCTAAAAACGGATTATTTACTTTTGCGGAAGATATGACCGCATTGGTGGTTGCCAGCATAAGTGGAAGACCAGATAGTACAGGTCGAATATGGCTTAACCTTGTACGACATTCCGACAACTACAAATATGATTCGAACATCATATATGGTGGCTATGCAACTTGCACTTTTAATACAGTTATCAAAGCTAAAAAAGGAGAGCAAATCGCATTCGGCACGGTCGAAAAATTTCAAATGAATTCAGGCGGATTTGCAAGTGATATGGCTGTCATTCGATTGGATTAGTTTAATGTCTTATATAAGTAATTAGATTGTTCCTCTGACATAAATATACACTCCTTGCACTGATAGATTTTGAGAATTTGTGTTTCCAAATTTACGTATAGTAACATGCGTTGCTGATTTTGTATTAATACTAGCTTGTGCCCATTCTGAAAAGTACCACGTTGCGGATGCCACAGCCATTCCGTTTGTTATAGTAAACGGAAGAGGTATATCTACAGATGCCAAAGTTAATCCTGTAACACCAGCTCCGACTGAATTAGAATACGTTACATTAGAATTCCACCATAGTTCTACAGTTCCATCACACCACTTCCTATAAATCCAACCTTTAGATGATCCAGTTTCTTTAATAGAAGTGGAGTATAGTTTATAAAAGATATGCAGATATTGGCCAGAAGATGTTACGATGATAACAAAAACAGGAGGTATCTGCTATGGACATACGAAACGAGATTGTAGACACGATAATGCTGAAAATGCAGAACATAATTGATGAACTGGCAATGGAAAGGTTACAGACAGTGCTGCTCGACAAACTGGATAAATATGAGATTTCAGAAAGATCAACTGAAATTGTGGCGCGAGATGGAACTGCAGAGGGACTGCTGAGAAAATATCTGGCCACAAAGCGAATTGAAGGTAAATCTGAAAGAACCATAAAAAGATATGCTGATTTGCTTAGTACATTCATAAGTGGGATGGATCGGCGCCTGCATGAACTGACAGCTTTTGATATTCGGCTATATCTTTCCATGTACAAGGAAAAGAGAAAAGTTAAAAATCGTACTCTGGACAACATGCGCAAAGTTCTATCATCATTCTTTAGCTGGCTGCACGATGAGGAATTTATCCAAAGAAATCCATGCAGAGCAGTGAAAAGTATCAAATATGATAAAGTACTCCGACTTCCGTTTAGTGGAGAAGAACTGGAAAGGTTGAAAAGTGCATGCACAAACGCAAGAGACATTGCTTTAATACATTTTCTGCACGCAACTGGATGCCGAGTATCAGAAGTGGTATCTGTAGATATTAGCGATGTAGATTTTCAGAATAGGGAACTTGTTGTATATGGAAAAGGCGGAAAAGAACGAACGGTATACCTGACTCAGGTTGCATCGATGTATCTGGAAGAGTACTTGAAGAAACGAAAAGACGGGAGCAAAGCACTGTTTACTGGAAAGGGAAGCAATAGAATACAGAAAAACGGAATTGAGGCAGCAGTCAAACGCATTGGAGAACGAGCGGGAGTGGATAACGTACATCCACACCGGTTCCGGAGGACTCTGGCCACTGAACTGATCTCCAGAGGAGCTGCCATCCAGGATGTCCAGATGATACTTGGGCATGAAGATATACGGACAACACAGGTATATGTCTACGTGGATAAAAGAAATGTAAAAAACACTTATGATAAATATGCTGCATAACTGGATATAAATATTTTTAAGGCTTGCCAATGGCAGGTCTTTTTGTGATGCTAAGATTTATCAAGAAGAGAGTTGCGCCGGCGCAATTTGAAAGTAGACTATACTCCACTTTGACTGGAGCAATACACGTAAAATCATATTCAATGACGTTAACGGCGAACAACTATGTGCCACCATTTAGTATGTTTGGTGAGGGTATAATTCCAGATGCAGACATAAAGAAATATGGTTTCCCTATTGCAATCTGTGCAATTCAAAAATCATCTGCACCAGGAGCTGCTGCACTTAGATGGAATACCGGTAGATCAGCTTGGCAATATATTGCATGCTCTAATATGGCAGAGACTGATGTTAATATTACATTTATGAAGTTAAGCTAAGAAAAACGTCTTACTTCCGAACACACTTGTATTAGCTGGCATGGAATTAGAAACTTTTAAGTTGACGCTTCCATCTGTACCAATTTCCAAGTAAAATGATTCATACAGATATTCAACAATATTCTGTTTTGGTCTTGCTTTTTCTGGAAGAATACCTAACCGATAACCGCCCCAGTTCGGAAATGTAGTAGTAGTTTTTCCCTCTATTCGTACTTCACAGATAAAAGAGTTATAAAAACACTTGGCACTAACCCCTGCATTGCTACCTAAGTTAGCACTGAGTGTCGTCAAAGTGGAGTATAGCCCAGAAAGGAGATATATGATCAGAGACAGACCAATCCATCAATTAATGAGTAGTCAATAAATTAAAAAAAGGAGAAAAATCATGGGAAAAATCAAATTAAGTAACGAACAGGAATTAAGCATCATCGCAGACGGCATTCAGGCAGCAGGAGATAGCCTGACAATCAGCCTGACCGCAGATAAGACCATTGCAGAGTACGATGAGATTTTCAGTGAAGCGATGAATACAAAGAAAATCACGGTCCTGGATTCTGCCGGAGAACCTTTTATGATTCATTCTGGTTACACTAAGCTGCAGAGCGTAGAGAAGCTGTACGATACGACTGTAGACTACAAAAAAGACGAGGATGGAAATAAGTTACAAGTAGCCGGAACAGCTATCAGAGTATCTCTGATCCGTCCAGACAAGACAGAACAGAGAATTGCATCTTTGGAAGACACTGTTGACACTCTGACCATGGAAGAAATCATGGGACTGTAAGAAGGAGGGGATATGTTTATGTACGAGACGATCAAAAGACTGTATGCGAAAACAAAAAATAAATCTGTAGTTGAGAAAGCCCTGGCGAAAGGCTGGATCACAGAAGAAGAGAAAAATGCCATTCTGGCAGAGGAGGCGTAAATGAAAGTAATTGATACATACAATGCAATGGTAGGGGCGGCAGTAGCCGTCCTTTCTTATATTCTGGGAGAACACTGGTTTTTGTTTGTTCTGTTCCTTTTACTGAATGCTATCGACTGGGGAACCGGATGGATGAAATCGAGGATCAACAATGTGGAAAATTCCAAAGCGGGTCTGAAAGGTGTCCTGAAAAAATTAGGATACTGGCTGATGATCATGGTATCTTTTGGAGCATCTGCAGCATTTGTGGAAGTTGGAAAAATCATTAATCTCGATTTGGGAGTCACAACACTTCTGGGCTGGTTCGTGTTAGCCTCTCTTCTGGTCAACGAAGCAAGATCTATCTGTGAGAATCTCGTAGAGATGGGTGTAAACGTGCCGACTATCCTGGTAAAAGGACTGCAGGCAGCGAACAGAGTAGTAAATCAGGAAGATGACAACGAATGATCAGAGGGGGTTGATGCCCCTCTTTTAAAGGAGAGAAGATGGCGAAAGTTACGTTCAACAGTTTAATATACAAAGCACATAATTATTATGTTGCAGCAGGAATGACTCCGGAAGGAGCTGCGGCACTGGAAGGAAATCAGTATGCGGAATCCGCAGGATTTATTCCGAAACGCCTGGAATTTCTCTGTGTGAAGAGATATAAGGAAAAAGGAATCGTATATACAGACGATACCTATACAAAAAATATTGACTCCGGGAAGATTTCAAGAGCGGAATTTTTAAGTCCGATGGGCCGGCATTACGGATATGGATTATCGCAGTGGACAACATCTAACAGGAAAGCCGGTCTGTATGATTTAGCAAGGAAAAAAGGCGTTTCTATCGCTGACGGAGATATGCAATTGGAATACACAGTTTCGGAGCTGAAAAAGAAGTTTCCGAAAACATTCAAATTCTTGTGCACGACAAAAAATGTAAAGGAAGCATCTGATTACGTCCTGGAACATTACGAATCCCCAGATGGCTGGCAGTCTCTGAGAGCGATCAGAGCTGATTATTCCAAACAGATCTACGAAGAAATGACAAAAAAAGGAGATACTATGGGCATCAATAACATGATTAGAAAAGAGAGAGAATACGGCAATATGCCATACGTGGAAACCGGTACAAACCATCAGAAATTTTCCGACATTGTAAATAAAGCCGGCCTTGCAGGCTGCCAGAACAAAGCGTGGTGTGCGACATATCAGTTTGCAATGGAGCTGGAAGAGTTCGGGAAAGCGGAAGCACTGAAACACTGGAATATGACAGAAAAGAACTACTGTGGATACAGCTGTTTTTCTACGGAAGCCATGTTCCGCAAAGCTGGAAAACTGGGAAGTACTCCGAAAGTTGGAAGCCTTATAATCTTCCGTCAGTCTCACATGGGTAGAGTCCTGTCCGTGGACACAAAGAATAAGACTTTTGAATCCGGCGAGGGAAATACCAGCAATAAGAAATACGACAGAAACGGAGATTCCTGTGCGGTAAAGACGTATTCTTGGAATGACAGTAAAATTAAGTCATTCTGTTATATTGATTATGGAACAGACACAAAAGATTCTGGATCAACAGCAAAACCGACAGAGACGACAGCAAAAACAGACAGCAATGTCAAAAAAGGGCAGAAGTGGATCAACTGCAATTACGGAAGCAAACTCCAGAAATATATAGGCAAGAAACTGGAAGTTGATGGCATCTATGGAAGCGGATCTAGAGCAGCTGCAGTCTGCATCTGGAAAGATGTATCTAACAGAAAAAATGGCAGTAAACTAGATCCGTCTAACAAGAATTTCCTGGACAGCTGCAAAAAGGCAGCCAAGAAAGCAACCATCAAAAAAGGAGCATCCGGAACATTTGTCTATCTGGCGGAATTCATTTTATCAGCCAAGGGATTTTACTTTGGAGCCATGGACGCATCCTTTGGATCCGGTCTGACGGCATCAGTTAAGAGCTTCCAAAAAGAGAAAGGATTGACCGCGGATGGTGTGATCGGACCGAATACATGGTACAAGCTGTTTAATTAACACAAGAAAAGAGGACGGTACATTACATATCGTCCTCTTTTCTTCATTTCTGAAATATTCTATTGCAAATAAAGAATATCATAACGATAATAATATGACAAGAAATATCGTGCGACATTTCTTGACATGTCAAATCACAAGTGGTAAAAATATTGTATCATCTCTAAAAAATCTTAAAAAAACTCTTATAAAAACTCTTAAAATCGAAAGAGTTTCTTCCTATTAAAAGAAAACCTATATAGGCTATTGAACTCCGGTGGCCCGGACGGCGAGATCGGTGCCTCGATGCGCTATCTCTCCCAGCGTTTCACCGCTCCGAACCGTGTCTGCATGGCGGTTCTTACCGATGTAGCGACAGAAGAACTCGGGCATCTCGAAATGGTATCCACGATCGTTCATCAGCTGACTGCCAACCTCACTGTGGAAGAAATTGAAAACCAGGGATTTGCAGATTATTATGTGGATCATGCTGTAGGGATCTGGCCGCAGTCGGCGGGAGGGATTCCGTTTAACTCCTGTGAGTTCCAGTCCAAGGGCGATCCGATCACGGATATGTTTGAGAGCATGGCTGCGGAACAGAAAGCACGGAGCACCTATGACAATATCCTGCGGGTTGTGCGGGATATTCCGGAGATTGCGGACCCGATCCGATTTCTGCGGGCGAGAGAAGTGGTACACTTCCAACGGTTCGGTGAAGCCCTCCAGTCTCTCCAGGATCAGCTGAACAGTAAGAACTTCTACCAGATGAATCCGAGCTTTGATATCGGGCTGACACGGGAATCATGCGATTGTCAGGGAGAATGTGTACAGTAAAAATGTAGAAAATTAAAATAATAATTTATGGAAAATGGACAGAAGTGACAAATATAAAAAACTATAAAATTTTTATTGACAGGATAGAAACTAAGGTGTAAGATACACCCATACAAAGCAAAGGCGCTATGGAAAAACATCCGTAGTGCCTTTTGTCGTATCAAAGAAAATCGCACACTCTGTTTTCGATGATACGGCAGGGCTTGAAAAAAGCGAAACAACGGCGTTTTGCAGCTTCTTATCTTATATTATATATAGAAGCAAAGCGTCGTTGTTTCGCTTTTTTCATTACAAAGAAAGAGGAGGACAAAAGTATGACAGAAGAAATTATGGAAGTTCTGAACGGTCAGGTATTTGGCGTATGGTTCCTGATCGGCGCTGCACTGGTATTCTGGATGCAGGCAGGATTCGCGATGGTAGAGGCAGGTTTCACCAGAGCGAAAAACACTGGTAACATTATCATGAAAAACCTGATGGATTTTTGTATTGGTACCTGTACCTTTATCCTGATAGGTTTCAGCCTGTTACTGGGAGAAGATATGGTAGGGCTGATCGGAAAGCCGGGATTTGATATTTTTACAAGTTATGCAGATTTTGACTGGTCTAACTTCGTATTCAACCTGGTATTCTGTGCAACAACCGCAACTATTGTTTCCGGAGCTATGGCTGAAAGAACAAAATTCTTATCCTATTGTATTTACTCCGGTGTGATCTCCGCACTGATTTATCCGATCGAAGCACACTGGATCTGGGGCGGCGGCTGGCTTGCCCAGATGGGATTCCATGATTTTGCAGGATCCTGTGCGATTCATATGGTAGGTGGTATCTCAGCACTGATCGGTGCCAAGATTCTTGGACCGCGTATCGGAAAATTCACGAAAGATAAATCCGGAAAAATCACAAAAGTCAATGCATTTCCGGGACACAACCTGGCAATCGGTGCACTTGGTGTATTTATCCTGTGGCTTGGCTGGTATGGTTTCAACGGTGCAGCAGCAACCGATACGATGCAGTTATCACAGATCTTTGCTACAACGACTGTTGCTCCTGCAGTAGCAACCTGTACAGCAATGATCTATACATGGATCAGAAATGGTAAACCGGATGTTTCAATGTCGTTAAATGGTTCTCTTGCCGGTCTGGTAGCCGTTACCGCTGGCTGCGCAAATGTAGATGTGATCGGTTCTTTTATTATCGGTGCGATCGCAGGTGTGCTTGTCTGCGTAGCAGTATATTTTGTTGAGGATAAATTAAAAGTAGATGACCCGGTTGGTGCAGTTGCAGTACATGGCTGTAACGGTATCTGGGGAACAATCGCAGTAGGACTTTTCGATTACAAAGATGGACTGTTCTATGGCGGCGGTGTTCATCATCTGCTGATCCAGTTACTTGGCATCCTCTGCATCGCGGGCTGGACGATCATTACAATGGGAATCGTATTTACCGTCTTAAAGAAAACGATCGGTCTCCGTGTAACTGCACAGGAAGAAATTGAGGGACTTGATTCCACTGAGCATGGATTAGAGTCAGGTTATCCGGATTTCGTATCCAGAGAGTTACATTAATATGCACTAATCTAATTTGATTAGATTGGTGAAATCTAATCCCCTTAGTTAGTATATACATCAACAGTGAAAACCCCGAAGGCGACTTCGGGGATTTTGCTGTTGATATTAGTACCAGAGGCAGAGGAAGTGATAAAAAGCCAGTTAGAGTTACGGAAAATTATTGTTAAACCAATACAAGAAGATATAAAGGGCGAGTTTGAAAACTTATTATTTGTAAATACTAAGGGAAAACCCGTAAATGTCGAGTTACTGTTCACACATACTGTGTGAGCAGTAACGATTACAGCCCCATGCATCTTCGATGCATGGGGCTGTAATCTGGCATG